>Ga0326727_10012101_pt1 | contig 19770 bp, 16 predicted proteins | sample MB2enrmetagenome_FD_207643 | JGI IMG/M metagenome (GOLD analysis project Ga0326727, IMG submission 207643) | Lab enriched peat soil microbial communities from McLean, Ithaca, NY, United States - MB29MY | ecosystem: Environmental > Terrestrial > Soil > Wetlands > Peat | place: USA: New York...
GTATGCAAATCACAGCCTATAATGATCATGTCTCGGCTCCTCCTCGCTGAGAGTTCCTGGTTTACTCACAACACCAGTCTACTCTCCCCGTCCAGGAGCCGATGACCTTATGCCATCAGACGTGCCGTTCTTTGGCATCTCTGCGCCCCTCTGATGCTAAAGATGCTGAAGAGGCGCATGCATCCCGACAAAGAACGTCGTGGCGTATGCACCCGTGAATGGTTTTGTCTGACCGCTTTTTCCAGCTAGCGCGGGAGGTGGTGATGATCTTTTCGTACCGCCGCTGTCACCTGATCATGTGCGCTTGTTGGGTTTACTTGCTTGTCGCTGTAGTGTTACCAGCAGCGCCTGCCGCGCTCGGCGGCGGCCAAGCCCAGGGAACCTCTCAAGCATCTCCGTGGTCTGTGTACTCATGGGGCCTGGGGGGTAGTTACTTCCCCCCGTCGTGCCACCAACTGGCTTACTTCTCCGGGTCTCCGCTTCGCCTTGCTTATGGCGGGGAGATCTCCAAATGGCCGCCCGGTTCGTTCACCTTCAGTACGAACGTCAATCTCATAGGCCAAGTGCAGCACCACCGGCTTTATCAAATTATCCAAGATGTCCATACCGATCCCAGCAACACGCACACCGACACAGGGGAATTTGGAATGAAGCGCATCCTTGTGGAGCGTCGCACGGACGAGTTTTGCATGATTTTCCAGGAACAGGGCTTGCTGGGGCCCGCCGCAGAAATTGTCGAAATCGACCCTGCGGAACTCACGACGATCGACCACGAGCCAGTACTCTTTACTAACGACCTTTTACCGGGAAACGCGGGGGACCGTCTCAATGCGGCATGGACGTTTGACCGCGGCGCCCCTGTTAGCTTGTTAAGCCCGGCGGATGGTGCAAATAGCCCGATCGTGCGCGCTTTTGAGGGAATCCTGCCTCGCGGCTGCCAGATTCGCGCACATGGAGGAGACCCACTGGACCTGGCGACCTTTACATTTGCAGCGGATGTTTGGAAAAGCGATGACAGCATGGCGGAGCCCACGTGCGGGCATGTGGTACTTAACCTGGGCATCAAGAACCATAGACTCGTCGTCGTAGACAAGCAGTACACGCCTTAGCGTCCTATAACGGACGGGCTGGCGTAGAGGCCAGCTCTGCGGTCTCTGTTCGTTCCGGCTGCACGCAACGCAGGGCTTCGCCCTGCGCCAGTCGCGCAGCAAGACCAGCCGCCTGTCACCTATGGTTCAGCGGCTCACGAACAACTGCAGATCCTCCGCGCAGTTTACCCTGAGCGAAGCGAACGGGCTCAGGATGACACACTCTGCCTCAGGATGACACATTCCGGGCTCTTTCACGCCTTCTCTCCACGGATGCGCCAAGTGCGCGCGTAGGGGCGGTTCGCGAACCAGCCGTACGGGCACGCCATGGCGTGCCCCTACCCAGGAGGCCAGCCCTCCCGGCAATGGGCCGAACGACCGCGCGGCCGAGGAACTGAGCAAGGTCGTGGGGCTTGACGCTGGGACAGAAAGTCCGACAGAGGAGAACGGCGCGGAAACACCAAAATCGCCGGAACAAAGCGAGAATGTCATAGAAAACAAAGGACCGGCCGCAGAGGGGGTCAATGCATGAAGGGTAGCGTGGACCTGCTTTTCAGGTCCGCGGTTCGCGGGCAGTGCCCAGCAAGACGCGAGGTTGGCGCAGAGCGAAGCTCTGCGGTCTGGATGTGTCAGAGTCAGGCAACACGCACAGCTTCGCTCTGCGCCAGCCATGTGTCCATTCGGGATATCGCAGGCTCAATGCGTCATGGCGTAGACGATGTAGTTCACGCCCAGCCGGATTCCCATCTCGGAGTACTTCTGCGGATACCGCGGATCGCCCGCCCACTCCCAGGAATCGCCCACGTCCGAATTGAAGGTGATCGCCACCATGATGCGGCCCTTATCGTCGTAAATGCCTCGCCAGTGCGCCACCTTGCCGCCGTTTTTCGAACCCTCGAGCAGGTGCTCCGCGCCCACAATCTGGAAGCGGTCATCCAGGTCGAAGATGGTGTGGAAGATCGGGTCGGAGTCGGGAATCTCGACGATGGGACGGTCCGGGAAGACCAGCTTCATGCTCCTCTCGAACACCTCCCATTCCTCGGTGCCATGGAAATCGTCGGCCATGAAGAAGCCGCCGCGCAGCAGGTATTCGCGAAGCACCTTCCCCTCGGCGGGAGTCAAACCCCATTCACCCGTCTGAACGGCGTAAAGCCAAGGCCAGTTGAACACCTCGTCGCCGTCTTCCAGATTCACCGCCTGCTCGACGGAGCGCGCTTGAATGCGAGTCAAACGCCGCACGGCCTGGGCCAGATTCCGGTCGGCGCGCGGAAAGTCCTGTGTCCACAGGGAGAGCCCCAGCCTCCAGTCTCCGTCAAACCGCCCGCGATAGCCGTCATTGGGCCCCGGCGGGTACATCAGTCTCGCGAAGGTCCACTCTGCCTTCTCCTTCCAGTCTGGCGGCAACTGCATGTAGCCGTATTCGACCGACGGATATTCCCGGAACGGGCGCTGGAACGCATACAAGGCCGCAGCCAGAAACAACCCGCAGCCGATTCCCACGAGAGCCTTGGCGACACTCATGCTCACCCCGAGGTCCGGTCTTCAATCTTCGCCCCTGCTTACAACCGTACGTCGCCGGCCCGTTCGAATCAAGCCCAAATTGCAGCGACCTCACTGTCCAGGTGTGGCACTGCGTGTGGTGCGGGCGTCTCGCCCGCTGTGGCACGGGCATCCTGCCCGTGCGGCGCTGGGGCGGGACGCCCCAGCGCCAGCGGCTGGGACGGCCACACCACAGCGGGCAGAGCCTGTCCTGAGCGGAGCGAAGGGACGTCCGCACCACGTCACTCAGTTCGCAGGGCGCGCACGGGTTCAATGGAAGCCGCTCGCCGGGCGGGGACGAGTCCAGCCAGCAGGGCGGAAGCTGCCAGCACGATGGCGGCGGAGGCCACGATCACCGGGTCGTGGCTCTTGACGCCATACAGTTGGCTGCTGAGCAGGCGGCCGCCGGCGAGCGCCACCGGCAGACCGGCCACAAGGCCTAAGCCGAGTTGCGCAAGCACTCCGCGCAACACCATCCCCACCACGCTCGAGCGGTTCGCACCCAGCGCCATGCGGATGCCGATTTCGCCGGTGCGGCGAGCCACCGAGTAGGCGGTGACGCCGTACAGTCCCACGCAGGCGAGAAGCAGCGCCAGCAGGCCGAAGAGTTCCGTCAAGCGCGCGATCAGGCGGTCCTGGTTGAAGTTTCGAGTGAGCTGCTCCTGGAGAGTGATGACGTTAAGAACGGTCAGATTAGGATCGATGTCGGCCAGCGTGCGGCGAACCGCGGGCTCGAGGTTCCGCGGTTGGCCGGCGACACGCAGTTCGATGTCGCCGATGTAATGCGAGCCGATCATGAACGCGAGCTTCGGATCTTTCGCCATTTGCAGGAAGGGCATGAAGAACGTCGGGTAGGCAGGCTCGCGGGCGTCCTGGTATTTCGCGTCTTCCACCACGCCCACGATCTCGAAGTCCCCCGCGTTGCGGATATCGCCAAGGCCAAAACGCTTGCCGATCGGGTCCTGGTTGTGGAGGAACTTGCGCACGAAGGCTTCGTTCACCGCCGCAACCTGCGGCGAATTCGGCGTGTCCTGCTCTCCGATGGTGCGCCCTCGCAACAAGCGCGTGCCGATGGTTTCGAAGTAATGCGGCCCGATGCGGTCAAACGAGGCGCCGAGCTGCTCGTCCGGCGGGTGGCCCAGGATATGAATGCCGAAAGACCAGTTCGTATCCCGCATGGGGCTGTAAAGGGAGTAGCTCGCATTCATCACGCCGGGGATTTGCGTCAGATGCCGCTCGATCTCCTGGTAGAGCACGTACAGTTTCTCCGGCTTGTAGCCGTTCAGGTTGGCGTTCAGCCTGACGATCACGCGGCCCCGGGTTTCGAAGCCGAACTTCTGATTCTCCAAGTTGCGAAGCGATTGGGTGAGCAGACCGGCGCCGATGAGCAACACCGCCGAGAGCGCAACTTGCACCACCACCAGAGACCGGCGGGCCAGCGAACCGCGCTCGCGCGTGGAGCGGCCGGCGCCGCGCAGCGCCTCGATAGGGTCGGAGTGGGAAGTGATCCAGGCGGGTGCGACCCCGAAAACAACTCCGGTCACCAGCGAGAGCAGGAAGGCAAAACCAAGCACCGGCAGTGAAGGCCGCGGATCGATGGGGATGAAACTTGCGCCCCGGAAGGCGATCAGCAGAATCGCACGCGCTCCGGCAAAGGCGACCGCCAGACCGGCGAGGCCCCCGAGCAGCGCCAGGAGAACGCTTTCCGTGACGATCTGGCGAATCAGCCTGCGGCGTGGAGCGCCCAGGGCCACGCGAATGGCTGTCTCAAAGCGCGTCGCGGCGCCGCGCGCCAGCAGCAGGTTCGCAATGTTGGCGCAGGCGATCAACAGCACCAGGCCGGCAACGATCACCAGCAGGTGAAGACCTTCCGCGCTGTCCTGTTGGAGGTTGGCGACCCCGCTTTTGGCGGGCGCAACCACGATGTGCTGCTTGTCGATTTGCGAGCGGTCCGTGGCCGAGAGGTCCGGCTGGGTGCGCAGCCAGTTCTGGAGCTGTGCCGTGACCTTCGACTGAACGCTCGCCGGACTGGCCCCGGGCTTCAAGCGGCCAATGATGTAGAGCCAGTGGAATCCCGGGCTGTGCAGCAATGCGGTCTCCCCATCGTGGGCCGGTTCGGCGGCCAGGGACAGCCAGAAATCGGGAGGATCGGGACGCAACTGGTCTCCGAAGAATCCCGGAGGGGCGATTCCAATAACGGTGAAGGAGAGATTGTCGATGTTCAGGGTGGCGCCGATGACCGAGGGATCGAGCCCGAAATGCTGTTGCCATGTGCGGTAGCTCATCACCGCAACCGGCGCGGCGTTGGGCTTGTCATCGTCGGGCGAGATGATCCTGCCTGCGAAGGCGCCAAGGCCGAACATCGAGAAGTAGTTGCCGGAGACGAACTCGCCGACGTACGGTTCAGCGGGGCCCGAAGCCCCGGCGCGGCGCACGTTCAAGGACTGCAAGCCCCCCTGAAAGGCGGCCATCTCGCTGAACTCGGGATTGTGATCGCGAAACTGCTCGTAGAGAGGATACGAGTAGATGGCCCAGTCGTCCTGAAGTCCGCCGAGCACACAGCAATTGCCGCTGTTGCCCAGTCTGTAAAGCTCGCCCGGTTTCGAGACCGGCAGGCTCTTGAGCATCACGGCGTTGAGCAGGGTGAAGATTGCGGTGTTGGCGCCGATGCCCAGCGCCAGCGTGATCACGCAGACGGCCGCGAAGCCGGGCGACTGCCGCACGCGGCGCGAACCATAGCGAAGATCCTGGATCAGTGCGGTCATTGCACACTCCCTCTCAACGGGGTCGAGCTTGAAACCCGATGTTCCTGTTGTTAAGACGTCGCTATGGCAGGCGGGTTAGCAGTACGGCAGGAAGTGCGATAGGAGCGGCCAAACCGCTCAGGCTGCCATCCTGAGGAGCCACAGGCGGTCCTGAGTGAAACGAAGGAAGGATCTCCGTAGTTCGTTGAAACTGCAACTGCCGAGATTCTTCGCGGAGTTTACCCTGAGCGAAGCGAACGGGCTCAGAATGACAGCGTCCAAGGTCGTTGCGCGGAGGCGCCTTACTCGAAGGTCACGCAGTTACACCATTTGCCCGTTTCATCATAATGAGGCCAAGGGCCGCCGGTGCGAAATCCGGAAACGATGTAGTCGTCGAACATGGGCGTCGGCTCGAAGTATCCGGGCCGGCGCAGGTGCTCCTTGACCACCTCGTCGTTGAGTTCCAGTCCAAGCCCGGGCTTCTCGGGCACGGTCACGTACCCCTTGTCGATGATGGGCTTGGGGATACCGGTGACCAGGTCCTGCCACCAAGGCATGTCGAGCGCGTGGTTCTCCATCGCCAGGAAGTTCTCGCCGAAAGTGGCCGCGCAGTGATAGCCCGCGAACCCTCCGATGGGCGATCCGGCGTGATGCATGGCGACCTGAATGCCCGCGAGTTCGGCATAATCGGCGATCTTCTTGGTCTCGAGCAACCCGCCGGAGGTTTCGATGTCCGGATGAATCGCGTTCACGGCGCGGTTATCCAGCAGCGGCTGGAAGCCTTCTTCCAGCCCGAAGATGTCCTCGCCGGTATTGATCGGCGTCGTGCTCGATTCCGTGATCATCTTGTAGGCGCGCCAGTTTTGCCACGGGTAATGATTGCCTTCGCCAATTTGAAGGATGTCCTCAGCCCAGGCAAGCTGATAGCGTTCGAAGGCCCTGGCGTAGCGGATGGAATCCTGCACATTAAGCGGCCCAAAATGGTCGGCGGCCAGGGGGGCAGACCAGCCGACCACGTCGCGGATGGCGGCGATGAATTCGCAGAGGTACTCGAGGCCTTTGTCGGTGGCGACGCCGCGATCGTTGACGGCGTTCGGGCGATCCTTCACCAGTTCCGTTTCCAAGTCCATTTTGAAGAACGTGAGGCCCATTTGCTTGCGCTTGCGCATGCGTTCCGCGTAAACCTTGAGGTCGGGGTGGGCGGTGGTGTCCGCGTAGATGCGAATTCGGTCATGCCTCTTCTGGCCCAGGAGCCGGTAGGCCGGGACGCCGTAAACCTTGCCGGCGATATCATGCAGGGCCATGTCCACCGCGCTGTAGCCTCCGCCCATGCGCCCGTGCCCGGCGAACTCGCGCAGCGTTCTCAGGTTGCCCTCGATATTCAGAGGATTCTGGCCCAGCAGGTGCGCCTTGAGGACCAGCGCGATGCCTTCCACTCCGGCGTCGCGTACTTCGCCCAGGCCGTAAACGTCCTGGTTGGTGTATATCTTGATGAGCGGATAGTCGTAATTGGTGGCCAACCGGCAAGCTCGCATGTCCGTAATCTTCAGCCCGCTGGGCGCCGAGTTACGATTCACTGTTTCCTGCGCGCTCGCCGAACCTTCCGTCGCCTTGAATATTGGACCAAGCATGGACGCAGCCGCAGCGCCCCGCAACATCGCCCGGCGCGTCAGCCTTGACTTCTCGTGTTTGTGAATCATTGCAACCTCTCCCTGGCGGAGTTGCCGCCGTTGAGATCCCGCGCCCTCGCCCAAGCGGTAACACGGAACTTCGACCTCGCGGACCTGCCAAAAGGCACCGAGGGTCGGGCGGCTGAATATCAGCCTACTCCAGTTTCTACTGCAGTGGTAGAATCCGAAATCGAGGACACTCAGCGAGTCCTTGAGGTTCAACCTGCGGGGGTGGCGGAATTGGTAGACGCAAGGGACTTAAAAGTCCGACTGCGGCGGCCGTGTTCGTGCTACCCTGTTTATTACTGTGCGGGCGTGGCGGAATCGGCAGACGCACCGGACTTGACACAAACTTGAGTGCTCGCCGGGAAACCGGCGATCCAGAACTGCTCAAACTCGGGGGAACCTTTGAAATGGCAATCCCGAGCCAAGCCCGGACGGAGCGAATCCGTCGGGGAAGGTGTAGAGACTAGACGGGCAGCACCTAAGCCTCGGAGCTTTCGGGGGAGGGTGAAGGGATAGTCCAGACCACAAACCCACCACGGCGCATCAGGCGCTACGGCGAGGGCGGCGAAAGCCGTAGATGGTAAGAAAATCCGTTGGGCCGCAAGGCCTGTGGGGGTTCAAATCCCCCCGCCCGCACCATAATAATTTGGTTCATCGAAGGCTTTTCTCGCCCAGGCGCTCCGCGTCCTGCATCAACATTTCTTCGAGAATTGTCGTGGCTATAATCGGATTGCCGCTGCGACGGACGAAACACATATTCCGATAGTTGTCCAGAATGTTCTTGCTCACAATCAGTGAGAAGCCCAGTCCAGGCATCGGGAATTTATAGACGTGAACCTTTCCTTCGCGCTTCCCGGCAGTCACATAAGTCATGCGATCAATCTGCCCGCCTTACCGGCAGGTTTGCCGGGAGTCACAGAGGTGGCGTGAGGCTCACCCTGACTATTGGAAGCAATATCGCGATGAGCTAGAATCTCATCGGAACAGAAGTGCTGCTGGGTCTGGGATTTTTGACGAGCTGCTGCAGCCAAGATTAGGTGACAACAGGGCAGGAGTTGGCGTAGCATTGCGGTGAGCGGATTTAGTGCCCTCGTAACACGGACTTTCCATGACATGGCTTCTTCAGCCAGTTCCAGTTCGCGAAGGATCCGGAGGGGCAAAATGGTGAGACGGACCAGAATTGTTGCCGGGCTTGGACTGCTAGGCGTGATTATTGGCGTGCTTGGTGTCTGGCGATATGCCGCATCTAGAAGGCCTCACCCTCAGCCTTTCAACATCGCATTCAACGAGTGGGTGGGATTTGCTCCGTTCTTCGTGGCCAAAGATCTGGGCTATTTCGGCAATCTCCCCGTCGACTTCGACTTTATCGCCGTCGAAGGAGACAAACGAGCCGGGCTGTACGCTGGGCGCTTCCAGATGATCTGTGAAACCCTCGACATGTTCGAAACGAGTCGGGAATCTCAAGACTTCCCGGGTAAGATAATTTTTGCGATTGACGAATCCTTCGGTGGAGATGGCGTCATTGCAGTTAAAGAGGTCCAAACCTTGAAAGACCTTCGGGGGGCTAACGTAGTGGCAGAACCTGGACAACCCTCCTATTTCATCCTTCAGTACTTACTCCACAAGGAGGGCATGACGCTGCGGGACATAAAAGTTCAATCGATGAATTCTTCTGATGCCGCTGCGGCTTTTATCGCGAAGAAAGCTGACGTGGCCGGAACCTACGAGCCCTACCTTACCCAAGCGCTCCAAAAGAGACCTGGGTCGCATCTCCTTGTGTCCAGCACGGACCTGCCGGGATATATTGTCGATGTAGCTATCGTGCGAGCGGAAACTCTCAACAGCCGTCGGGAGGATTTAGTCGCGATCCTTCGGGGCTGGTGTATGGCGGTCGAACAGTTCAAGATACATCGGTCCGAGTCTGTAGCAAACATGGCCAAGGCATTCAAGATCACCCCGGACGAATTCACACGGACCGTTGAAGGCTTGCGCTACTTCGATTGCTCGCGCGGTCAGACTTTTATGGGTACTGGCGCTGCTAATGGTCCGATATTTGAGATCTTCAAGAACGTCGGGACGATACTAAACGAAAACAACCTGACGTCAGTTACTGTTTCGGCCCAGGATAGAATCGACCCTTCTGTTGTTCAAGCCGTTGCAGCAAGCGAAGGTAACCGTTGATCCGCAAGTTTTTTGCATTTCGGTATCCTCTTGGACGCAGGTCGTATTTTTCCCTGTCCGCAGCGTCGTTTCTTCTACTCCTGCTCCTTTGGTCAGTCCTCTCCTACGGGCGAATAGTCGACCCTTTCTTCGTGCCGGCGCCAACTACGGTAATGAAGACACTCGTTCGTCTTTTGTTGCATGAAAATCTTCTCGCAGACGTTTGGGCAAGCGTATTCCGAGTGTTGGTTGCGTTTGGCCTTTCGGCGGTGTTGGCTATTCCATTGGGAATCCTGATGAGCGCCTTTCGGCCTTTCGAAGCGATGGCCGAACCTCCCATTGATTTTGTACGCTACTTGCCGGTGCCTGCGCTAGTACCCCTAACTATTTTGTGGGTGGGAATAGGCGAGGGTTCCAAAATACTTTTGCTTTTCATTGGCACTTTCTTCCAACTGGTTCTGCTGGTCATGGATGATGCCAACAATGTACCCCAACAGTATTTCGAGACCGCATATACCTTGGGCGCGGATACAAAAGACGTAATTGCTCGCGTCTTGTTGTTGGCAACTCTCCCGAACGTGTACGATGACTTGCGGGTTACATTAGGTTGGTGCTGGACGTACCTTTTGATCGCAGAAATAGTTGCCGCGCGGACGGGAATTGGGCACCTAATTCAGGAGGCGCAGCGTTTCGCCAAGCCTGAGGTGGTAATGGCGGGTGTTCTGGTGATAGGTCTGATAGGCCTCGTGTCGGACTATTGCTTTAAGCTTGGCTCGAAATTGCTGTTTCCTTATAAGTATCCGGCTTCGCCATGGGCAAACAACTCGTAGAGTTCGACTCTGTCACGAAGGTCTTCCCCGTCCGAGCTAACAGGGGTCGGGAATCCCTAATCGCAGTGCAAAATGTCTCCTTCAAGCTCGATGAAGGAGAAATTGTGGTCTTGCTGGGACCGTCGGGTTGCGGCAAAAGCACGGTGCTACGCTTGGCGGCGGGCCTTGATTTCCCTACGGAAGGCCGGGTCTTATACGAAGGAACGCCCGTCACTGGGCCGAGCCGAGAGCGGGGCATGGTCTTTCAGCAGTACTCCTCATTTCCCTGGCTAACGGTTCGGGAAAATGTCAAGTTCGGGCTGAAATACAGGGATGATCTCGATCCCAAGGAATGGGACGGGGTCATAGAACATTTTCTCTCATTAGTCGGACTTTCGGAGTTCTCCGGGCGGTTTGTGTCCGAGCTTTCGGGCGGTATGCAACAACGATTAGCCATAGCGCGTACGCTTGCCGCTAATCCCGGAGTTCTGCTTATGGATGAGCCATTTGGCTCACTCGACGCCCAGAATCGGGAATTCCTCCAACTGCAGCTATTGCAGGCTCAAGCCAACTCGGGGAAGTCGGTCCTCTTCGTGAGCCACGACGTCGAAGAAGCGATATTCCTGGCGGACCGTGTGATTGTCCTCTCGGCGAGGCCGGGCACGGTTCGAAGGAACGTCACCCCTTGCTTGCCCAAGCCCAGGGATCTCGAGGTCAAGACAACGCCTCGCTTTATGGAGGTTAAGCACGACCTTTTGTATGAGGTTAGGAAGGAGGCGGAACGGCAAGTCTCTTTCCCAACCAACATCAGAGCCGTAGGGGAGAAATTCCGAGACGAGCACAAGTTTTCCGCCCGGCGTCACAAGCGGACTGCGGGATAACCACTGCACCTGACTATTGCGGATGGAGGACCGTAATGAAAATTGCCGGCGCGTTCTTTCAGAACTTTTTTAACATCGCGATGGGTCTGACAATTCTCTTCGTTGTGGACCAGTTCTTTGAGCCCTTGCACAGACATGAGACTATCGACATTACTGTGCAGCAGATCGTCAAGCGGGAGCCTCAAGTTGATGAGGGCGCCCTGAGAACCAAGCTTTTAGACGCGTGGAATGCAACCTTGACACCCAATGATTCAAATCTTGAGGCCGTGTTTAGCGGACCGCGAACGTTTGCAGCTAAATCCGTCGAATTCTCAAAGCCGCTCTTTAAGGCGGTAACACCTGAGGAACTCAACCAGTTAACTACAAACATAGAAGTAGGGCTCTCCGGCGTGCTCAAGCAAGAATTGTGGCTCCTCGCGATTCTGTTTTTGTTTATTATCAAGTATATACACGAGGCAGACAGAGTCGATTCTTTGCTGTTAGCCCCGAATACCATTCCTGGGTTGCTATCCTTCGCGCTATTTATGAGCCGAATCCTCGCCCTCGCCTTCGTTATTCTGTTCGCCAAACTGGCGACGCTGCATCCAGAATGGTGGCTACTAGTCCTGATATTCGGCGCCTTCTTTATTCATGACCTAGGCTTACTACTGGCTCGGGTTTGGAAAAAGCTTCCAACCCTTCCTAAAGGAATGTCATCACTTCGGTTTTGGTGGACGGTCGGCATCTGGTTGGGGCTTGATTTCCTGCCCATCGTATTTGCCTTTGGAATGTGGACAGGCCAGGGAGTAGCCAACGTGTTCACACCAAATTTCTTCGCGGTTGTGATTGGGTGTCAGGTTTTCATCCCCTACTTTGCTAACTTTCGTTTTTATTTCCACGACTTCGAGACAGAGATTCAACGCTTATAGGCAGAATGTTAGTCTTGGGCTTGAATACGGCTTTTCATGATTCCGCATGCTGTCTTGTGCGCGACGCTCAAGTTATTGCCGCAGCGGAAGAGGAAAGGTTCTCTGGCATCCGCCACGCTAAGGAGCCAACTGCCACCGGCTTGTGGCAGCTACCTTTTTGCTCGTTGGCGTATTGCCTCGAACACGCGAAAGTGACACTAGGCCAGGTCGACCACATCGTGTGGTCTTTTGACGCACGTCGGCGCATGCGGAAGTGTTTGGTTTCGGCGTTGTCAGATCTTAGACGGGATTGGGTGAAAACGACTCGCGAGGTTGGACTCTGGGTGGTCAATTGGAATACTCTGTCTTTTCTTCTGGGAAGCGTTCCGAAGGATCAGCGGGTCAGGTCGATCATCCTGACCGCTCCGAATGCCACGCCGCAAACGCATCCAGTTCCTCACCATGTAGCGCATGCTTCGAGTTGCTTTTTCCCATCTCCATTCCCGGAGGCGGCCATCGCGACCTTCGATGGCATAGGCGAGTGCACCTGTACGCTCTTGGGTTGGGGGCGCAGAAACAGGATAGGAGTACTCCGGGAGTTCAACTATCCCCACAGCCTTGGCTTTTTCTACGAGGAGATAGCGAGGTTTCTGGGGTTCAGGCGGAATCATGATGAACATAAGGTAGATGCGCTGGCCGGTTACGGAAAGCCGAAGCTGTACGACCGCCTAAGAAATTTAATCCGGCTTTCGAAAGACGGCGGATACGATGTCAGGATGGATTTCCGACGGTCGGGAACCCTAGCCGCTCGCGACCTAGTCGATTTGCTTGGTCCACCGAGGCTATGGGGAGCTGAAATCACTGAGAGACACGCAGATATTGCCGCGAGTGCCCAAAAAGTACTTGAGGATACCGTCCTTCACGTCTTGAGGGCTTTGAGTCACCAAGTGCCAATTGATTCGCTGTGTCTGGCCGGAGGAGTGGTCCTGAACTGCCAGCTTAATGAGAGGATCCGCTCAGAGGCGGGATTCAAGAACATTTATATACAGCCAGCGGCGAACGATGCCGGAACTGCCTTGGGGGCGGCGCTCTGGGTTCACCACCAAATCTTGAATCGTCCGCGCATCCCCCCGATGAAGCACGTGTACCTTGGCCCGGAGTATTCGGAGAAAGAGATCGAAACCGCGCTGTGCTCGCGGAAACTGGGCTTTGCCAGGAGTTCCGACATCGCGTATGATTGTGCGAGGCTGATCGCAGGGGGCAAAATCATCGGCTGGTTTCAGGGAAGGATGGAATGGGGTCCGAGGGCTTTGGGAAACCGAAGCATTTTGGCTGACCCTAGGGACCTACAAATGAAGGACAGGATCAATAAAATCAAGGGGCGGGAGAATTTTCGGCCCGTCGCCCCGGCGGTCCTAGCTGAGGTGGCAGGCCAATACTTCGAGTGCTGTGCCCCTTCACCGTACATGTTATTCGCCCGAAAGGCCCGATCAGAGGTTCGCGATAGGATACCGTCAGCGCTGCATGTCGACGGGACTGCTCGCGTCCAGACCGTGGACCCCGAGACGAACCCACTTTTTCATCGGCTGATAAACCATTTCCAGAAACTCACCGGCGTGCCAATGATCTTGAACACTTCGCTAAACTACGCCGGCAAACCGATAGTCTGTACAATTGACCAAGCCCTGGACTGTTACTTCAACTCCGGGCTTGACTACATCGCGCTGGGGCCTTTCCTGGTGGCAAAGACGGAGCTTCCGAATGAGATTGCCAGAGATTATGAAGGAAGCGCAAATCTGGCATTACAAAGATCTCATCGTACTGACTGATCCACCAGGGAGTGATCGGCCAGATGCTGTGTTTTCGTTGTGTCCGGAGAACCTTTTGTTTGCGGAGTATTTGCGAGTTCCAAAAGGGGCGACCGTCCTCGACGTTTGCACTGGTTCGGGTTTCCTGGCCGTCGTGGCGGCAAGGACCGCCTCAAAAGTGATTGCGGTCGATATAAACCCACGCGCTCTTTGCTTCGCAAGGATTAATGCAGAGATGAATGGTGTGCAGGATCGACTAGAGTTGCGGTTGGGGAACCTCTTCGAACCGGTTCGCTCGCTGAAGTTCGACTGCATCATTTCTAACCCACCTTTCGAACCTACGCCTGTAGGGTCAACGCAATTCCTCCATTCAGATGGTGGGCCGTCTGGCCTTTCGCATACACGAAGGATTCTCAACGAAGCCAAGGACTTCCTGAGTGAGGGTGGCACCTTAATGGTTATCTCTTACTTGGCCGACGACTATAGTGTGGAAAGACAGGTTGGACTGGTGTACGGGGAGGTCCAAGTTAGGAAACTCGGCACCGCAAAGCGGCACTTCTTAAGCGTGGTCGAGCGGGACAGTTCCACCGCGGAGGCATCTTGTCCATGCCGATTGGGCATCTATTGTATTTCAGCAAGGGCTTCTTCGAGGGGAGAATCAGGTGGCTAAAGTACTACGCTTGCAGGGCCTGTCATTCAGAGAAGAGCTTGATGGCAAAGCGATTAGGTTTCAAGACTCAATCGTTTACTTGGCCCTTATCCCTTGGGAATTCTGCAACTGGGAGTGTCAGTACTGCCACGAAGAGCAGCGGAGGAAGGAGCCGGGCGAACTGACATTGCAGGAGATGGTTGGGATAGTACGAGAGGGTGGCGCCCTGGGGATCAGGACACTGTTGCTTCTGGGTGGTGAAATCCTCCTCCGAAATACGTGGGAGATAACCCAACAAGTGGTTAAAGAAGCCTTTGACCAAGGTCTGATCACGCTGATATACACAAACGGGAGCCAAATGACAGAGGAGATGGCTGAATGGCTGGCTAGCCACAATGTATCCCTGGCTTTCAAAGTCGACAGTCTGCAGCCGGACGTGTATGACCGACTCTCCCAGCGGCAGGGGAGCTTTGAGAGTACGATGCGTGCAGTCCAGATAGCCCGAAAAACATCGATCGGCCAAGTGGTTTACGAGAACGGACGAGAAAAACTCGTACGCCTGCTTTTCACAACTGTGGGAAATGCACTCAACGTAGAAGAATACGTTAGTCTGGCAAGATTTGCGACGAACCATGGGGCGCGGTGGATGATGGAAGCCCTGAACCACCGAGGAGATGCCGCGACGCATCCAGGTCTCGCGCTGTCTCTCAAAGACCATTCTGAAGCCATGAGATTGGCAATGCTCCTAAATCCGGAGCAGCAGCATACCTTCCAGCTCCCTTGTAGGCTTTTTTCCTGCGTGACAATCCGAAAAAAGGGCGCAGTCGGCGTTTGTCCGCAAGACTACGCCTTTGTGGGCAACATACGTGAGCTCGGAAGCCTGAAGGCCGCGTGCGACGTCATTAAGGCTCGGGTCATGCACGACCAGTGGAGGGCTAGCTGGAACGGAGTCTGCCCGATCAAGGCAAACCACTTCGTTACCGAATAGGGAGGTAGGCATGTCACTGTCAGCAGTAAAGACCGTGCTCCTGCGAGCAGCAACCGATGCGAAGTTCCGCGCCTCCTTGCTGAAAAATCCAGATTCTCTGTTGGCGGATTTTGACCTTACCGAAGAGGAAAGGCAGTCTCTTCGGTGTCTATCAGAAGATCGCATCGCCAATGCTGTTAATCAGGCAGAATTTTCCGACTTGAGTCTGAATGACATGCGCATATGATTTGACAAGCCCCGCATGGCGAATAGGACTGGGCCGAAACATCTGCCTTTACTTGTGATCGCTCGATGCGCACAACCTCTTGACTCGGCAACCGCAGTTTGCGGCTTCAGCCTTTGAATTTGGCATCCCCGAACCGTTAGGTGGGCTCGCGCCAAGCCTAGTTTCCTCATTTCGGCGCTATTTTCAATCCCGTCAGGAATCAGAAAGCGTGCAGGCACGGCCAGCGTTTTTTCATCCTGCAGCAGAAATCGCTCGATGTCATTCAGGCTTTCGAGAATATCGGCCGGAGTTTCAGCGTCAATATCCTCCGACGCGGCTTCGAGTGCTCGCTTTGACCGAAGGGCCTACCCGGGACGCCGTTCGTGTTGCGCAAGGCTCACACGGACCGCTTGGGGAGCGCAGACACCTCGCGGCAAAGAGCGAACGTTGCTCACATTGCTAACACGCCCTCATGACCACCGTTGGTGAATTCGCCAAAGTGATAATAATACTTACGGAAACCACTGCTAGCCAGAAAAGCCAAGCGCTAACAGCCACCCAGACGTCCAAAAACCAGCAGGAAACCCCAGTTTTGTACGGACCAAGAGCACGCGATTTGCACTATCTGAAGGCCGACCTCGCGCAAGAGACTTCCGCTGACGCCCTCACCGTAGCCTGCTACAATTGCCCAAGTCTTTAATTCGTAGTCCGACGCCGCGCCGATAACGGGCTCAACAGACAAGGAGGCAAGAAGCACATAAACATGACCCGCCTCGAAGACCTCCAGCCAACTGCCGCCGTCCGGGGAATTCTGGAGGAGCCCATTATTTTATACTTTGCGCGGGTAAGGTGCGGGTGTGAGGAGAGATTTCAAAACGACAGGGAACTTACACAGTTCCTTACACACTTTCACATTTGATGAAAATAACTATGCTTGTTACTAGCAACTTACGAACACACGCAGAGCACTTAAAATCCCTCGGTCCGCAAGGACTGTGCGGGTTCGATTCCCGCCCTCCGCACCACATTCTTCGTGATAGGGGCACGCCATGGCGCGCTCCTACTGCTTAGGCTTTCTGGCCGGTGAGAGTTTCCAAAAAACGGCGAGCTTTCGCGGCCTCGGCGTTGACGTGGGCCAGTTCGCCGTGGTCGAGACATTCGACGACCAGCGGGCCGTGCGTGAAGCCGCCCTGCTCCAAACGGGACATCACCTTCGGGAAGTTCACCATTCCCGTGCCCGGAGTTATCTCCACCTCTTTCGGTGCGCGGAAGTCCTTCACACTCATGCCGGCCACTACGCCGTCCACCGTCGCGGCGTCGTCCACAGGGTCGAGCTTTCCGTCGGAGTAATAGAAGATGTTTCCGGGGTCGTACCATAGCCGAAAGCTCTTATGGCCGATCCGTTCAATGGTCTGGCGGCACGACGCGCCGTTGGGATTGCTTCCCGCATGGGGTTTAAGGGTGAGGACCACGCCCTTCGAGGCGGCATAGTCGCAAGACTCGGCGACGGTCTTGTAATAGGCCTCGGCGTGTTGCTCTTCCGTCCCTCCCAGCAAGAGGTATGAACAACCGCAGGCCGCAGAATTGTCAATGAGGTGTTTGAGCCCGCCTGTAATCCCCATGGCGGCATCGTCCGCCCACATCGAGATGATCTTGAGGCCGCGCTGCTGTGCCTCTCGGCCGATGGCGGCAGCCTCCTTGGGCGTGGTCGCCATAGAGATAATCAGGCTGGTCTTGCTCTTGGTCGTCATCAGGCCCACATATCTGAAGCCGGCCGCCGCGATGCCATCGAATGCAACATGATAATCAAATTGCGCCCAAGGCCGCGTGTAACAACCGATCTGCCAGCGCGGCGTTTGGCTGGCGCGGCTCAACATGGCGCCGGCGGTCGCGACGAGAGCACCGCCCATGAACTCACGGCGGGACAGACCGCGGCGACTCGCTCCAGACGGGGTGAACACAGGGAAAGACGGCTTTGCGCTCCGGGGCTCAATCGCCCAGCTTTGCGCAACTGTGGTTCTTTCTGATTGCATGGGACCTCCGAGAATGCACAAGCGTCACGGCCCCCTAGTGTACACTTATCGCGTCCCCTAGGACAGGACATGATTCGACAGGGACATGATTCGACATGTTTCGGCAGCGTTCCGGTTTGGATCTGGCGCCGACCCTCAGACCAAGCTGTTCGAAGAACCGCAAGATGCTGACCTAATGGCCAGATCTACAAGTCGAATTGGGACCCTGCCCATTTTTCCAGAGGGTCCCCGATTTTCCTAATGCAGGCGTCAGATCCGTGGCGAGGGCGGTGCAGCGGGGTGGGCTAGGGTGTGCTGGCAAGGTACGAATCCCGATAACGTGTTGACGGGGAAGGCCGTAGCTGGTCGCGATTCAATCGACTAATTGTACCGTAGGGGCCGCAAATACTGCCATTCGGCAGATTCTCCTTAGATATTCGTCAGCTTCCCTGTACCATTAGCTTTTGCATTCAGGCACTTCCTCAAACTAGGGAAGCTTAAACTTCCTGCGGGGTTTACGGAGTGTCTATTTTTGGAGGAAAAACCACTATGCCAAGAATCCGAGGTCAGCGGCTGATGAAGTACGCCGACCAAGCTCTTTCCTCGACGGCTGGACTGCTCTTCAATACCATCCAGTTCTTTAACAAGTACCATCCGGGCCCCACCTTCATTCCCGGTTGGTCCGACAAGCCTCTTCTGAAATCATGGCAAAAGACCAAGCCGCCACTCGGGTGGCCTCGCGAGACTGACTCGCTCTGCCCGCAATGCGTGAAGGAAGCGCGGGAAAAGATACTGAGCGGCGAGCAGAACTGGCAGGTGCTGCTCAATGAAAAAGTCGGCGAAATCAAAGCCACCATTGTCGAGCGGGATGGCCAGGTCTGGATGGTCAAGGATTGCCCGATCCACGGCCACTTCGAAGACCAGATGGCGGTGGATGCGAGTTTTCTGAGTTGGATCGAAAAGAACTTTCCCGGCCGCGACATTCGCGCCCACAACGACGAAGGCCTGCACAACCACGGCTCCAGCACCATCAAGCATGGGCGCGGGTCAGTGCTCACGGTGGATTTGACCAACCGCTGCAACATGATGTGCGATCCGTGCTTCATGGACGCCAACCAAGTCGGCTTTGTGCACGAACTCGCCTGGGAAGATATCACCCAAATCCTCGACAATGCCGTCAAGATCAAACCTCGGCGGCAGATGTCGGTGCAGTTTTCGGGCGGCGAACCCACCATGTCGCCGTACTTCATCGACGCCATCCGCTATGCGCGCAAGTTGGGTTACAACAGCGTGCAAGCGGCCACCAACGGAATCGAGTTTGCCAAGAGCAAAGAGTTCTGCAAGCGCGCCTTCGAGGCAGGCCTGCGCTACGCCTATTTGCAGTTTGACGGGGTCGGCAACGACGCCAACAGCCATCGCCAGGTGGGCAACCTGTTCGACGTGAAGTTGCGCGCCATCGAGAACATGCACGAGGCGGGCATCGAGATTATCCTGGTCACAACGATCGTCAATAACCTGAACAACGACCAGGTAGGGCCCATCGTCAACTTCGCCCGCGAAAATCCCAAGAAGATTGCCTTCGTGGCTTTCCAGCCGGTCAGCTTTACGGGCCGCGACGAGGACATCACGCCACAACGCCGCAAGCGCCAACGGTATACGCTCTCGCACCTGGCGCTGGACGTGCAAAAGCAGACGGGCATCACCGAGCCCACGCGCGACTGGTTCCCCATCTCCCTGATGGGCGCCTTTGCCGACTTTGCCGACCTGGTGCACGGCCCCGAAGCGCAGTGGGGACAGGTGAGCTGCGGCTGCCACCCCAACTGCGGAGTGGGCACGGCGCTGATGATCAATAAGGAAACCAAAGAGTGGGCGCCTGTTCCCCAGTTCCTCGATATCCCTCAACTAGTGACAGACATGCGGGGGATCACGGACGCCGCGCGCGGCAAGGTGTTCTCCAACTTCATGATGGGGCTGGCGCTGCTTAAGAACTACAAGCCCTTCCGGGCGCCTAAGAGCTTGGCCCTGATCGACCTGCTCAAGAAGTTCGACAAGTCCTTTGCTCTAACAGGCGAGGCGCGGGCCAGGAAGAAGTATGGCGCCTCGGACCCGAATCGCACCTATGAAGACGCGCTCAAGCGCCGCTCCGATCCCTGGAACTTCCTCTTCATCGCCGGCATGTGGTTCCAGGACCTGTTCAATTACGATTTCCGCCGCACCGAGATGTGCATCATCCCCTATGCCACGCAGCAGGGCGAGATTTCCTTCTGCGCTTACAACACGGGAATCGGCTGGCGGAAGATCCTCGAGAACATGTACAAAAACGC
>Ga0326727_10012102_pt1 | contig 19770 bp, 16 predicted proteins | sample MB2enrmetagenome_FD_207643 | JGI IMG/M metagenome (GOLD analysis project Ga0326727, IMG submission 207643) | Lab enriched peat soil microbial communities from McLean, Ithaca, NY, United States - MB29MY | ecosystem: Environmental > Terrestrial > Soil > Wetlands > Peat | place: USA: New York...
TCCCGGTGGCGCGGGATAGGAAACCAAGGTCCAGTCCACGCCGAACTCGGTCTTGAGACGCTTGAAGTCAGCGAACTTGAACCGGGTCCAGCCGGCCTGGGCGATCTGCTGCCGGCCCCAGACCGGCGCAAGGCGCGGCACCTGAGTCACCACCGCGGTGTCTTTGATCGCATCGGACAACTGGCTGCGCTCGGCCAGGGCGCGGAAGCTGTGAAACCCTTCGCCTGGGATCGCCAGGTAAAGGGGGTCGAGAGCGAAGTAGGCATCCACCGGAGTGTTCTGTTTCACCCAGGCGAAGGCTTGCATCCACGGGTTTTCGCTCACGTCGGAGGGAAGCTCCAAGTGGGCTCCCTGGTCGAGAAGGGTGCGCTGCGCCAGGAACATGCCTCCGTTGAGAACCAGCAGGAACACTCCCCAGCGCCAAACGTGCTCTTTGATCAGAAAACGGCCCAGCAGGCCCCCTGTGGCCAAGGCCATGAGTATGTAGACCAGTTGCAGGTAGCGCATGGGCTGAAACGGGGTGAGCCGTACCAGCGCATCCGGGGTGAGCACCGCAAGCGCCACAATCTGCTGAAAGACACCGTAGGCCAGGACCGCAAGCGCCATTCGGGCCAACCTCGGCTCACCGCTCTTTCTTGCCACACGCCACAGAAGATAGAACAGCACCAAAGGCGCCAGCGCCCCGAGCCACTCATACCATGTCCAACGGCTGAGAAAGTAGTAGTTGCGCGTGTTCAGTGCTCCGCGCCAATCGGAAGTCGGCGGCTCGAAAACCCACCCCAAGGGCACTGCCGCGGCAAGAGAATTCCGCAGGCCGCCAAGCCCAAAGGGAGCGTGCTCAATCGACGCCAGCAGGAGGAAAACACAAAAGGACATCCCCAGGGCGCCCATGATCGGGTGCATGACAAAAGCCAGAACCAGCCAGGGAACGCTTTGCCAGCGTTTGCCGTCCAAGATCCGCGAGACGGCGATCAATGCCAGGGCAGTGGCCAGGTTGCGCGGATGCAGATTCGGGTCGGCGACGGTGAGCGCCGTCCCGGCAACCGGCAGGGTAAACATGGCGGCGACCATCGCCACCGCCGCCCACTGGGCCGACCGTTCGGTGAATATCCGCACCGCAATCCGTCTTGAGGCCCACAAAATAAAGAACAGCGACAAAAACTGCCACAAGAGCTCGGCCCAGGCGACTGAAATTCCGGTCCATTGGACGAAGTGCGCCATCCATCCATCGAAGAGCGTCGCTTGCAGTTGCAGACGGAAAAAATCGGAATCGTGCCGGAAAAGAGCGGGGTTCAAGTCGGCCTTGACGGCCGCGAGGTAGACGCCATCGTCTTCCATGCCGGGGTGGTAGCCCATCACTGCAAACCCGAGCGATGTCAGAAACAGAGTTGGAAGGAACACACGAAATATATAGCTGAGGCGCACACACGAACCCTCAATTCAAAACAGGCTTCAACCGGAACGCTAAAAACTGCAGACCCCGCCAGGAGGGGCTTCCTGGCGTGAAGACACTATAAACCATAGACGACAATGCTGAGAATCGGTTGAGGCGGGAACTGGCGGCCGAATACCACAAACGGGCCACCTCGGTTCAATGTGGGCCGCAGTGCCCGGATGGGCCGTCCGGCCAAGTTGCGGAGTGGCTTCGGCCCACCTAACCCTGGCGCCTAAAGGTCGATGCCGGGCAGTTGCGTCCGCCGGTCCCATATGATCTAAAGGAATATGCCCACCGCCCTGGTTGAACCATCCGTGCCGCTGGATGCCTGGGCAACGTATGTGTCGCCCAGAACGGCCGTCGAGGGGGCTGGCCCGGAGAAACTGGCGCTCGCGATCCCCACCCTGCGAGAGGCGGAAAACATCGCCGGCCTTCTGCCTCGAATCCTCTCGTTGCTGGACCCGCTGGGCATCCCCTATGAAATCCTGGTGGTCGATGACGACAGCCGGGATGGGACCGAAGAACTGGTTTCGGCCATCGCTCAAGGGAACCCGCACGTGAGGCTGCTGATTCGCAAAGGGGAGAGAGGCCTTTCCGGAGCGATTCTGCATGGCTGGCAACACTCCGACGGCGCAATCCTCGGCGTGATGGACGCCGATCTTCAACACCCCCCGGAACTTCTGCCAAAGCTGATCTCTGCCATCCGGAATGGCCGCGATATCGTGATCGGTAGCCGCTACACCCCCGGCGGCGGTCTTGGCGATTGGAATCCTGTCCGGAAGCTCCTCTCTGCCGCTGCCGTGTGGGTCACGTGGCCACTGCAAAAGCCAGGCCTCCGCGCCAAAGATCCCATGTCCGGCTTCTTCATGGTCCGCCGCCGCTGCCTGGAACAGATTCCGTTTCAGCGCGCGGGCTTCAAGTTGCTGTTGGAGATCCTGGTGCGCGGACGATTCCAGTCGCTCGAGGAGATTCCCTTTGTCTTCGCGCAGCGCTACCGGGGCGCCAGCAAGGCTAACTTCAAGGTTGCGTGGGACTATGCGCGCCTGCTGGCCAGGCTCTATGCCGGGCGGCTCGGCTTGCGCCGACAAGGTTGATCGCCGGCACCTCGGCAAATTATCCGGGTGCGGAAGCTCCGCTCAAGTTCCCACACACGTTGAGCGTTTCCTCAGGGGCTATTGACGGCTGCATCAGTAATGTCCCGTTAAGCGCGCCGGAGGCGCAACGTTTGTTAGCCCTGCGCTTTAGCGTGGGGAACGCGGATTGCACGGTTGAACCCCGGAGTCCCGTAGGGACGGTGCAAGGACATTTCTTTTGCAGGAGTCAATAAAGCCCGTGTAGGTTTTGCGGCGCTTGCGGCACGACTAAGATGGTGCCCTTTCGAAGTTGTTCTACATCAACGGGAGACCGCCTCTACAGCGCGGGAAGCAGCATCCGCAACAGCAGAAAAGCGCCCACGCCCGCAAAGAACACCAGTGCCATGCGAATCCCGGGCTCGCGATTGACCTCCGGCACCAGGTCGGTGGCGCCCACGTACAAGGCCACCCCCGCCGAGAGGGGCAGGCCGTAGGGAAGCCAATGCGGGACAAGTTGGATCACCAGAACGCCAGCCAGGGTGGCGGCCGCCAGGGCTACGGCAGAATAGAGCGCCATCGCCCGGCTCCGGCCGCTGGCCAGCATCACGCTGGCCATGGTGAACCCCTCCGGCGCCTTGTGCAGCAGGATGGCCAGAAAGATCAGCCAGCCCAGCCAATTCGAGACCACGAAGCCCGAGCCGATGGCCACCCCGTCGAAGAGCGCATGCACGCTCAACCCTGCCAGCACCGAGTAGCCTGTGCGCCGGGAGACAAACTCGTTGTGGTGCGTTTCTTCTCCGTAATGGAAGTGGGCGTTGATGGTGTGCTCCAGCAGGTGAACGACGCAGTAGCCGCCCATGATGAGCACCGGCCCCAGCCGGGGGCTCAGGCGCAGCCCTTCCGGCATCATTTCCAGTACAGATGTTGCGATGAGAAAGCCCGCGCCGAGCGCGACAAAATAGCGCAGGTAGCGCTCCACGCCCCGCGCCCGCACCAGCACCAGCCCGCCGGCCACATCGGCCAGCGCAGCGATCGCGCCGAGAATGAGGGAGAGCCTCAGCATTCTTCCCTTTATCTTGTAAATCTACAGCGAGAGTCGAAGGGTACGGGCTTCAGCCCGTACATTAACCCAGCAAAATGAACGCGGGCTTTAGCCACTGAGGGAACGATTCGCGCGGCGATTTACCTTCCCTCAGTGACTAAAGCCGCAGTCCAACCTCTCAGCCTCATGTACGGGCTCAAGCCCGCACTCTTCAAGAAAAAGCGACCCTTACCCACTGTGCCGGATGTGCATCACATCCCCATCGTGCACAACGTATTCCTTGCCTTCCAGGCGCAGCGTCCCTTTGGCCCGCGCGGCGGCCTCGGAGCCGGCGGCCAGCAGGTTGTCCCAGCGAATGGTTTCGGCGCGGATGAAGTGGTGCTCCAGGTCGGAGTGAATGGCCCCGGCGGCCTGGGGCGCCTTGGAACCCACCGGCACCGTCCACGCCCGGCACTCGTCTTCTCCCGCGGTAAAGAAGCTGATCAGCCCCAGCAACTCGTAGCTCTTGCGGATCAGCCTCACCAGGCCGCTCTCGCGCAGGCCATAGCTCCCCAGAAACTCCGTCGCCTCTTCGTCGTCCATCTCCGCCAGCTCGGCCTCCACCTTGCCGCAGATGGCCGTGGCGCCGGCGTTGGGACGGTGCGCCACCTCGTCCAGCTTGAAGCGGCTCACCGCCGCCTCCAGGTCGTCGCCCAGCGTGGTGCTTTCGCCAATGTTCACCGCGTACAAGATGGGCTTTTGCGAGAGGAACATGAAGCCCTTGATGAGCTTTTTCTCTTCGGGCGTCATCTCCAGCTCGCGCAGGGGCTGCTCCTTTTCCAGGGCCTCCTTGGACCTCAGAAGCAGCGCATGTTCCCGCTCCAGTTCGCTGGTGCGCTGCTTCTTCAGATCCTTTTCCAGCCGCTCCAACCGCTTTTCCACTTGGGTGAGATCGCTGATCATCAGGTCGAACTCGACGTTCTTGATGTCGCGCAGCGGATCGATGGGCCCGACGTGCGGGATGGCGTCGTCCTCAAAGGCCCGCAGCACGTGAATCAGCGCATCCACCTGGCGCAGGCTGGCCAGGAACGCTGTTTCCTTCAACGCCTCCTGGCCGATCGCCGCCACGTCCACAAACTCCACCGAGGCGTAGGTGGTCTTCTTGGGCAAGTAGAGCGCCGAAAGCTTGTCCAGCCGCTCGTCCGGAACCCTGGCCACGCCGATGTGTTCCTGGCGCGGATTCGAGTAGCCCTTCTCTTCGAGTTTGGCCTTGGTCAGAATCTTGAACAGCGATGTCTTGCCCACCTGCGGCAGGCCGATAATTCCAGTTTTCATGGCTTTTCATTGTTGCCCAGACAGGACAATGTGCGCGCCTGAAGGGCCTCTACGATGATACAGGAGCAGGGAGCAGGGAATTCTAGCCTGCCTGGAAGAGACCCGAGGCCATGATGGAGGCCACGATGTCCATGGGCCAGTGGGCGACGGCGAGAGGCGCCAGTCGGCGGGTGCGCATGTAGGCGAGCATCATCACCACGACGCCGGGCAGGAATGCGAGGAAGCGATAGAGGGCAAAACGCCAGTCGGGAACGAAGGCAAGAAAGCAGTGCTGGACGGTCCAGAAGAAGGCGACCACGATAAAGGCAAGCCAGGTGCGGCCCGTAAGGGCCTGCAGTCGGGGCATGGCGTAGGCCTGGTAGGTGGCTTCCTCAGTGGGAGACCAGATAAGCCACCAGATAGAGAGGCTGTAGAGGGTGGCCCAGAGAGGCACACCGTGCGTATGCAGCATGTAACTGCTGAACACCGGCGGAGTAGGGCCATAGAGTAGCCATTGCGCGCCAATCCCGGCGCCAACGAAGAAGGGAAAGATGAGAAGAAAGTAACCGAGGCCGAGCCAGAGGTCGCGGCCCCAGCGCATCCGGATGGGGCCGACGAGGTCGCGGAGGCGGATGCCCTCCTTGCGGGTGAAGTACTTCATGCCAAGGAGGCAGCCGATGTCGACGAGGGTGCCGTCGATGTTCCACCAGGCGCCTGCGGCCCGCCAGGGCTCGGGGCGATGGAGGGCGAGGAGAATGAGCGCCACAAGAGCTTGGGCGAGGAGAATCAGCACGGTGCGCGCAGCCACCAGCAGCAGCGGGCCGGCCCAAGGGATGCGGCCGGCGGCAATGCGCTCCTTGAGCTCGGGAAAGGCGTTCGCCGGGGTCGGGGCGATGGGGCTTTCTGGCGCATTCGGCATACCGGCTGTTCTCCGCGGGAATGCTAACACCGGCCGCAGCCAAACCGCAGTGACGAACAGGAGAGTCCGGTCGATCTCAAGTCCAGCCTGGCAACCGACCCCTGATCCCAGAACCTAGCTTTTCTCTGTCTCCGCCTTGGCCACCAGCACAACCGTCGCCAGCCCCAGCAGCAGGATGGCCTCTTCCACGTGCTCGCTGCGATTATGCAGCATGTTGAAGTGCGCGGTATTGGGATTGCCGGTGTCGAATGTGTCAATGGCTCCGCCGGCTGCGATGCGGTCCCGCTCCATGGCTGGAACGATTCCAAACTGCGCGTAGGCGGTCAGGCAGATCATGACCAGGACCAGGCCCATGGGCCACAACACGGTCCGTGGCTTGTAAATGCCCCACGCCGGAGCGAGCGCCAGCAGCGCCATGGCTACCATCCCGGAAACCAGGCCCATCCCGTGCAGAACCGTCAGCAGTTGTCGAACGATCGTCCCGGCGGAGTGCGTGTCCGGCCGCAGGGTCGCAAAAGCAGTCGCGGCCACCACCGGAAAGAAGATCTCCGCGCCCAGCCAGACAATCAGCGAGAGATAGAGGAGCGTACGGAGCAGGGTTCTCATCGTGGCAAGCTCCCCTGCACGGACGGGCGCCCGATCAGCCGTTCTATTCGTTTTTGAATCGGCGGATGGGTCGAGAACAGGCTGGCAAATGTCTGGCCGGAAAGCAGCGGGGCCACAATGAACAGATGCGCCGAGTTGGGCGAAGCCAGGAGCGGGACCTGCCGGCTCACCCCGGAGATCTTCTCGAGCGCGCTGGCCAGCGCATAGGGATTGCCGGTCAAGAGTGCGCCGCTGGCGTCGGCTTCGTACTCGCGCGTGCGCGAAACCCAAAGCTGAATCAGCATTGCGGCCAGAGGGGCCAGCAGCAGCATGAAAATCGCGCCGATGCCGCCGTTGCGCCGCTCACCCCCGCCGCCAAACCAGAAGGCCATTCGCGCCAGAATCGTAATTGCGCCGGCCAGCGTGGCGGCAATCGAACTGGTGAGAATGTCGCGGTTGCGCACATGGCCCAGCTCATGCGCCAGCACGCCCTCCAGCTCTTCATCGGTCAACAGCGCCAGGATGCCGTGGGTGACGGCCACCGAGGCATGGTTGGGATTCCGTCCGGTGGCAAACGCGTTGGGCGACTCGGTGGGAATCACGTAGATCTTCGGCATGGGGATGCCGGCCCTGCCGGTCAGCCGTTCCACCACCGCATAGACGCGCGGCAGCTCCTCCCGCGTAACCGGCTTGGCGCTGTACATCGAGAGCGCAATCTTGTCGGAGTAGAAGTAACTGAAGAAGTTCATTGTGGCCGCAAGCGCAAAGGCAATCAACGCGCCATTCGTGCCACCGAAGTACTCCCCGGCCAGAACCAGAATGAGTGTCAGCGCGGTCAGGAGAATGGTGGTCTTGAACAAATTCATGGACATCCCTTCCACCCTCCATTGTCGCACTTTGAAGCGAGGAGTCAGCTCTCAGTCGTCAATTGTCGGAAACAGGGTTGCCAACCATCGAAGAGGCAAAAACCGCGTTGCATTCCGAGCGGCGCACCGGCTGTTTTAGATTCCATGCGCCGCAACTGAAAACTGACCACTGGCGACTATTTCCTATTCAGCGCCCGCCTCAGCACTGTCTCCAGCGCCGCCTTCACTTGAGCGTATTCGTCGGCCGCAATCGTGCCATGGATCTTCTCGCTCTCCACCGCGAAAAGCTCTTCCTTGATGGCAGTCAGCAGCGCCGAGTTCCTGGATGCGGGCGAGGCCGATGCGGGCGGCGGTCCCGCTACCGCATCCGCGGCCAAACCGCCGCTTGCGGGCATCCCGGCCGGCTTGCGCAGCAGAAAAGCCGCGGCAGCCATCAACAGCAGCGCCAGGCCGCCCAGAATCCACCATTTGTACTTCGAGAGTGGGTCGGGCGTCCCGATGGGCGTGCCGATGCCGCCTCCGGGTTGATTGCCCGGTCCGGCGGCTGCCTGGCCGCCCTGTGCTCCCATGCCCGCGCCCTGACCGGCAGGCGCGCCCTGCTGCTCGCGCGGAATCGATCCGGTCCCCGAGATCGTGAACTCCACCGGCTGTGCGGGAGTTGCGTTCTTGGCCACAAAGGTTTGAACGCTGGGGTCCTGGGGCACGGATTTAAAGGCCGCTCCTGCACCCCCTGTGAAGGTCATGCTTTTGGGCAGGATGACAGCCAGGTTATCGGCCGGCATGGTCATTTGCGCTTTGAATGTGAACTTTTCGCTGGCGTAGGGGAGGTGATAGCTCAACTGGAAGAGCGTGCTCTTGTCGCCATCGTCAGGCTGAATCGGGAAATTGAACGCGTAATGCCCCTTGGGGCCGTCCGGGTCCAGATTGATGGATGTCGGAAGTCCGCCGGGCCGCTGCGCCGCGGCGCCGTCCACCACCGCCTCGGCAGGCAGCACGATCTGGAAAGAGCGCGAACTCCACTGCGTCAGGGGCGGGGAACTGGTGTTGTGCACGAAGTACCGCTCCGTCACCGTCAACTGGCCGTTCTGGCTCTCCACTTCCAGCACGTCCGCCTCGATCGACACGCCCTGCACCTTCGAGGCTACGTCATAAACAGTCAGGTTGCCCGGCGCTCCGCCCTGGGGCGCGCCGATGAAGTATGTGCTCCCCTGGTGCGTCACCCGCACCAGATAGTTGCTGTTACCGGGCTGGTTGAGCGAATAGCGGCCCTTGGCATCGGTGGTCGCGTGGGCTACTTCGCCCATGCCCGCCTGCACGTCGACCAGCACCACCGGATCGCCCGCCGCGGGTTTGCCGGTGGTTTTGTTGGTCACTGTTCCGGTCACTTGAGAGGCCTGTGCCAGCGCGCCCGTGAGCAGAAGGCTCAAGGCAAAGGTGGGTAAAGCAAATCGTGTCGGTCTCATGGTCTTGATGAAGTCCTTCAATAGCGTGATCGAATTATGTCTGGGTTTCATCCTAGACCGTCGTGGAACTTGGGGTCGGATGCGTGCATTCCGTTGCAAAATGGCTTGTTCTCGGATCTGCCGCAGCGGCACAACGTCATGCGGTTGCGAATCTCGTAGGACCGGCCATCGGCGCCGATGAGCTGTATGCCTCCGCGCACCCACAACGGGCCGCTGCAACTCTGCGCGGGATCCTCGACCAATCCGATCGACTCCTCCAGCTCGGGCTCCACCGGTTCTCCGATTTCCTTGTCGATGGCGATCAATCGGCCGGAGGGACAGTTCCCCACCTGCAGGATGAATCCCTCGCGCACCTTGGGGTCGGCTGTCCTTTCCACCTGATTCCACACTTGGCCGTGAGGATCGCAAAAGCGCGCAAACGCGCACAAGGCCTCGCCGTCGGCCAGTTGCATTGTCGGCCCGTCGAGCAGCTTGGCCTGTTCCATGATCGGCTCACGGCTCGCCGTTTCAGTCCCGTCGAAGCGGATCTTGGCGTGCGTGCCGTCGCAGAACGGCTTTGTTTTCGATCCTCCGCAACGGCAGAGCGCGTATTGCGTGGGTGCGGGAAGCGCTTTGCCCTCCACCCACGCTGTCGACCCGCCGGATTTATTGACTCCGATGGTCTGAAGAGAAAGCGGCACCGAACCGGAAACAAGGTACGGACCGTCTGCCGAGACGGTGATCTTCTTGTGGCTGGACATATCCCACTCCTTTTCACGCCTGTTGCAAATGGTCGATTTCGGCCAGCAACTGCGCCGTCTCATTCTCCAACAGTGCGCGCTGGGCCACAAAATCCTCTTCAGGGTACTTGCCGGCCTTGTACTCGAAGTTCAGGTCGCGCAGGTTCTCGTAAAGCTGGTCCTTGCGCTCCTCCAGATAGTCGAGGCGAGTCTTCTGGCGCTGGCTGGCGAAGACGTTCTCGGGCCAGAAGGTGTAGATGAGCACCGCGAACAGCAGAAGCAATCCGGCAATCAGTCCCTGGGTCTCGGTCACGATCAAAATCCTCCGTCGCCGGTCTCGCGGCGAATCCTCTCCCGCCGTTCGCGGTCGGCAGCGTCATCGGCCGGCTGGACGGGTGCCGCCGCGGCCAGCTTCTTGCCCTCCGACCAGCGGAAGATCAGCAGGATCGTGCCCAGAGTGGCGGCCGCAAACACCGCGAAAGGCGCAATCCAGGCCACCAGGTCGAATCCTCGTGTGGTGGGCGCGGCCAGCATGGTTGCCCCGTACTTGGCGGCGAACCAATCCAGAATCTCCCGGTCGGTTTTGCCGGCAGCAATGGCCGCGGTCAACTCGGCGCGCTCCCGCCCGCTCTCCGGGCAGCCCACGTGATTGCACTCGCCCAGCAGTTGCGCACAGCCGCAGGTGCACATCAGCCGGTGGCCCAGGTCGTTGAACCGTGAGCCCGCATCGGTCGCGCCCATCGAGAAGCAGACCGCGACGGCCAGGGCCGATGCCTGCACCGTTCGAATCAGGAAGGAAAGGCGGGATGAAGTCGCCATCAGTGGCCTCCCTTCAGCGCCGGCTCGGCGGGAACTGTTCGGGCCGGCACGCGCAGCGCGGCGGTGGCCGGGCTCAGGCTCGGAACCAGCGCCACCAGTGTCCCAAACACCAGCACCGCGAGGCCCGCCCAGATCCATCCCACCAGCGGGTTCAGGAACGCCTTGACGATCGGTTGCCCGGTGTCCGGGTTTGTGCCTTCATACACCACATACAAGTCCCAGCCGGGAACGGAGTGAATGGCAACCATGGTCTGCGGCTGCCCGCTGGCCAGATAGACGCGCTTCTCAGGACTCATCTGGAACCGCTTCGTGCCGTCTTTGTAGACGTCCAGCAGCGCGTATTCCGAGTTGTAGTTTAGGTTCGAGTCCTGGGTCGCGCCCACCTGCTCCAGCGTGTAGGGGCCAATGGTCATCTTGTCGTGCAGCCCCAGTTCCTTCTCCTCGTTGCGGTTGAAGGCCGCCCCGGCCAGCCCCACCACCACAATCACCACCCCGATGTGAACGATGTAGCCGCCATACCTTCGCGTGTTCCTCCGCGTCAGCAGCCACATGCCCACCATCAGGTTGCGGCCGGTCTGCTTGGCGATGACTGCGGCTCCGCGCAGAAATTCGCTCAGAATCGCCGTCAGCACCGCCGCCGAAACCGCCAGCGCCACCAGCGCATAGAACTTCCCGGTGTCCAAAGCCGCATCGCTCCAACTGCGCACGAACACCGCAAAGAACACAATCACGGTTATCCAAAGCGCGGCCACCGGCAGCACAAAATTCCGCCGGATGGCGCGCAGCGACGTTGCCCGCCAGGGCAGCAGCGGACCCACGCCGGTCAGCAGCAGAAGGAAGATGCCGATGGGCACGGCCACGCGGTTGTAAAACGGCGCGCCAACGGTGACCTTGCTGCCCTCCACATACTCGCTGATGATGGGGAATAGCGTTCCCCACAGAATCACAAAGCACGCGGTCAGCAGCACCAGGTTGTTGAACAGGAAGCTGGACTCGCGGCTCACCAGCGATTCCAAATGGTGATCGCTGCGCAGGTGGTCGCGCTGCAAGATGTAAGTGAAGATGCACACCGCCAGCACGATGCCCATGAACACCACAAACCAGGTTCCGATCGACGACTGCGCAAAGGCGTGGACCGAACTTACCAGGCCCGCGCGCGTCAAGAGCGTCCCCAGCAGCGTCAACAGGAAAGTCGAGAAGATGAGCCACACGTTCCAGCTCTTCATCATGCCTTTCTTTTCCTGCATCATCACCGAGTGCAGAAACGCCGTTCCCGTCAGCCAGGGCATGAAGCTGGCATTCTCCACCGGGTCCCATCCCCAGTAGCCGCCCCATCCCAGCACCGCGTAAGCCCAGTGCATGCCCAGAAAGATGCCTGCGGTCAGGAACAGCCAGGTCACCATCGTCCAGCCGCGCGTCACCTTGATCCACTTCTCTCCGGGGTAGCGCATCATCAGCGCGCCCAGGGCGAAGGCGAAGGGTACCGAGAAGCCCACGTAGCCTAGGTAAAGCATGGGCGGGTGAATCACCATCTCCGGGTACTGCAACAGCGGGTTCAGCCCGTTGCCGTCGTCGGGGATCTGGCCGGTGTAGAGCGCGAACGGCGGCGCCGCAAAGCACAGAACCGCCAGAAAGAAGACCTGAATTCCGGCCAGAATCGTTCCCGCATAGGCGTAGAGCTTCACGTCGTTTTTGTGCGTGAGCCTCAGAACGAACCCGTAAATCCCCAGAAGCCACGCCCACAACAGCAGCGAGCCCTCCTGGCCGCTCCACAGCGCGGAGAACTTGTAAGCCCCCGGCAAAGCCCGGTTGGAGTGCTCAAGAATGTAGGCGATCGAGAAATCGTTGGTGAAAACCGACCAGATGAGAGCGAAAGCCGCCATGGTCACGGCCGCAAACCCGGCGATTCCAGCCCGGCGCGCCGTGTCGGCCAACCGTTCCGGCGAGATTGCCGCCGGTTGCCCGGTTGCAATCAGCCGCAGCGCCAGCGCCCCGGCCAGCAGGTTGTAGGCGGCTAGCGCCAAAGCAATGAGCAGAGCAAAACTACCGAACGCAGCCATGATGACTCCAGAACGATTCTCGCATGCGGACGGGAGGCCGCCTGGCCCCCCAACCCAGCCATTCTCAATCCATGATAGGCCCTCAATGTGTGATCTAGCTCACACCCTGGGTGGATACCGGCTCAGCTCGTTCCACAAATATGGGTGCCCCACCCTCGCCACGTGTTTGTGTGGCTAGGATGGGATCGCACCCATTACCGCACTCCCCACTCCCAAAGCCCGAAGCTGGTGCTCTTGTCCACAGGGTGGCCCAACTGCCGCGCCAGAAGCAGCATCTGCCCGCGATGGTGCGACTCATGGGCGATCAGATAGGAGACAAACGCCCACGCATCCGGCTTGAACCCTGAGATCTTCGCGTTCCCGTTCAAAATCGGCCCCAGCCATCCGCGGAGCGCCGCGTCACTCTCAGCCAGGGCCTTTTTCGCCTCGGCCACCGTTGCGGTCTTCTCCAAAGGAGCGGGCAATGCCTTGATTCCCGCAGCCTTCATCCACATCAGCCGAACTCCGAGCATGTGGCTCACCAGCGTAGCCAAGCTCCGACCCTTGCCGCCGGGCGGCGGTGCATCCCACACCTCCGGCGCGAGCGCGTCCAGCAGGTAAAGGTGGATGCGGTTGTGGATGGCGAACGAGCGCAGAACCGCCTCCGCGGGTGGAAGCGAATTGGCATTCTCTGGCATTGGTCAGCCTCGCGGGGAAATCTTCGAGAACGATAACCCGTCTCCGTGAGTCAGGACAACTGGCAACTCCGACCAGGACTCCTCTGGCCTACCCGAACAGGAACTCTTTCTCCCGCAGTTCTTTGATGCTGTCTCTCAGCCGCGCCGCCCGCTCGAACTCGAACTTCTTCGCCACCTCGCCCACCTCCGCCACCGGATCGGTCAGCCCGGTGGGACGAATGACCCACTCCTCGAAATCTGCCGTCCCGAATTGGCCGGTTCGTGATAAGATAACCGTCCAAACTTGGGAGCTGATCTCAAGGGGCGTCAACAAAGCGGAATGAACAGTTTCAGATTTCTGTCTGACCTTGCATTCCTGAATTTCGCGCGGCGGCCATTCCGTTGCGCAAGCACCCGCCTCCCTTTCATAGGCCTGCTGCACTGCTTCGAGAGACCTTCGAAGTTCACCACTCTTTCCCGCAGAGCGGAGCCCCCCTTCGACCAACACCTGGGCGAACTCTTTGTACGGGAGAGACCTCTATGAAAATCCGATTCAGTCTTCCACTTGCATTCGCCTGCGTGGCCCTGCTTGCGCCTTCGGCATTGCGCGCCAACATTGTTACCAATGGTGGTTTCTCGGGGGGGAATTGCCCGCAAACTCTACCCTGGCCCCAACACCACGGCCAACCGCCCATTCCAGTAACCAACAGCAGAGTCCCGTGCGGTTGGAATCCGAATCTCGGCTTCGTCCTGAATTTAAATAACATGGTAATCGGCCCTCCCCCTCCCTTTGAACTTCAGATGGAGGGCGATAATGAATTCAACCCCGTGGTGCAGTACGCCTCCGTCCTCAGTCAGACAATCTCTGATACTTCCGGGGCGGTTTACTACGGAAGCGCCTGGGTTGAATACAACGGTGATCCATGGCTCGTCAGCACCGGCTTTTACCTGTCCGTATTCGACGCTAATGGGGGATATCTTTCGGGGTGCGATTTTTTCAGTCCCGGTCTCCCCACCCTCGGCTGGCAGCAATGCAAGTTCCAATTCACCGGAACAGGGTCGGAAACATTGAGCCTCTCGGCGAGCCCGCCTCCTTTTAGCCCCTTGGATGAGACGTGGTTAGTTACTGATGTAGGCATCAGCACTCCAGAGCCTTCCAGCCTGCTCCTCCTCGGCAGCGGACTGGCTGTGCTTGCGGCAGCGATGCGCAGGAAGCTGGCGAAGTAGCTGCCGGCCCTTGCACGTTTTTCGGCGCTTGCTTCCCCCCCGGCGGGCGGCAGGGGTGGCCCGCACCTCTTACAGCCTGCCGGAGACGGTAGCGCCTGTCTCCAGACCGGCTGTTCTGAGGGCCTCAAGGCCCTCAGCAACCTCGCCAGATTCTGAATTCTGGGTTGGCGCGTCGTCTGTCGGAAATGCGCTCAAGGTCCGCCACCCGCGCTTGAGCCCCATCCCTTTCCACCATTTCAGCGTGGAAAGAAGTGGGGCTTACAAACCTCAACCCCGTCCCGGCCAATCCAGAGAAGGGAAGCTGCCCCGCCTTACGCTCGTCCCGCCCATAGCTTCTCAGCCGCCAAACTGCCAAAGCTCACCCGAACAAAAACTCCTTCTCCCTCAGTTCTTTGATGCTGTCCCTGAGCCGCGCCGCCTTCTCAAACTCGAACTTCTTCGCCGCCTCGCGCATCTCCGTCTCCAGCTTTCCGATATGCGCGTCCAGCTCGGCCTGGTTGGTGAACTCCGGCAGCCCCGCCGCCTCTTCCACTTCCACATCTCCGTACTCGGCCTTCAGAATCTGCGCCAGCCCCATGTCCATGGTATGGATGATCGATTGCGGCGTAATCCCGTGCTCCTCGTTGTAATTCCTCTGAATCGTCCGCCTCCGGTCGGTCTCGTCCATCGCCCGCCGCATCGAGTCGGTGACGCGATCCGCATAAAGAACCGCCTTCCCCTCCAGATGCCGCGCCGCACGCCCCATGGTCTGAATCAGCGATCCGGCCGAGCGCAAAAATCCTTCCTTGTCCGCATCCAGAATCGCCACCAGCGAGACCTCCGGCAAATCCAGCCCCTCCCGCAGCAGGTTGATCCCGATCAGCACGTCGAATTCGCCCTTCCTCAGCCCCGCCAGCAGCTTCACCCGCTCCAGCGTCTCAATCTCCGAGTGCATGTACCGGCAGCGCACCCCAACCTCGGTGTAATAGCCCGCCAAGTCCTCGGCCATGCGCTTGGTCAACGTGGTCACTAAAACTCTTTCGCCACGCTTCGCCCGGTCCCTGATCTCCGCCAGCAGATCGTCGATTTGCCCCTTGACGGGCCGAATCTCCACCTCCGGGTCCACCAGTCCCGTGGGCCGGATCACCTGCTCCACCACCACTCCGGCCGAGCGTGTCAGCTCATACGGCCCCGGCGTCGCCGAAACGTAAATCGTCTGATGAATCCGGTTCTCGAACTCCTCGAACTTCAACGGCCGGTTGTCCATCGCCGAAGGCAGCCGGAAGCCGTAGTCCACCAGGTTTTGCTTCCTGCTGCGGTCCCCGAACCACATCCCGTGCACCTGGGGAATGGTCGCGTGACTCTCGTCCACAAACAAGAGGAAGTCGCGCGGGAAGTAGTCCAGCAGCGTGGGCGGCGGCTCGCCCGGCAACCGCCCGGAAAAATGCCTGGAATAGTTCTCGATCCCGTGGCAGTAGCCCATCGACTTGATCATCTCCAGGTCGAAGCGCGTCCGCTGGTGGATCCGCTGCGCCTCCACCATCCGTCCCTCTGCCTCAAGCTGAGGGACCCACTCGTTCAACTCCGCCACAATCGAGTCGATTGCCTCGGCCTTGCGCTCCGGCTGCACCACGTAATGGCTCTTGGGATAAATCGGCAGCCGCGCGTACTTCTGCTTCACCGTGCCGAACAGAGGGTCGATCTGGCTAAGGCTCTCGATCTCGTCCCCGAACATCTCAATCCGGTAGGCCGACTCGTCGTAAGTCGGGAAGACCTCGATCACGTCTCCTCGCACCCGGAACGTCCCCCGCCGGAAATCCGTGTCGTTGCGCTCGTACAGGATCTCCACCAGCCGCCGCGTGATGTCCTTGCGGCCAATCCGCTGCCCCTTCTCCAGCAGCAGCAGCATTCCGTAGTAGGCCTCCGGCGACCCCAGGCCGTAGATGCAGCTCACCGAGCTAACGATAATCGAGTCCCTTCTCTCGAAGAGAGAACGCGTCGCCGAGAGCCGCAGCTTGTCCAACTCCTCGTTGACCGTCGCTTCCTTTTCGATGTATAAGTCGCCGGCGGGTATATAGGCCTCCGGCTGGTAGTAGTCGTAATAGCTCACGAAATACTCAACCGCATTGCCGGGAAAGAACTGCTTGAACTCGTGGTATAACTGCGCCGCCAGCGTCTTGTTGTGCGCCAGAATCAGCGCCGGCCGGTTGGACTGCTCGATGACCTTGGCCATGGTAAAGGTCTTGCCCGACCCGGTGACGCCCAGCAGCACCTGGTGCCGCTCCCCAGCGGCGAGCCCGGAAACCAGCTCCTCAATCGCCCGCGGCTGATCGCCTCTCGGCTTGTAGGTCGTCACCAGTTGAAAGTCCATGCAGGGATTATATCGGAATGGCGAATAAAAGGCGAATATGTAGGGCAGGCCTCACGTAGAACAGAAGCGCGGCTGCGCGGATGCATATTGCGATGGATACATCGGTGCTTGTTTCGGAGCTGCGCTCACGGCTTGCCTTCATTCTTGTTCCATAATAGGCACCTTTAGCGCCCCCAGTTTGAACAGGCTTCCATAAGCGGCCTGATCTGCTTTAACAACAGAACCATGGCAATCCACCGGCCTATTTGCGATGCGCGGCCAGGACCATGAGCAGCAGGACCGCAACCGGGATGAGGGCCAGCGCGGCATAGTAGAGGATCTTGCGCGAGAGCTGGGACTTGCGCTTTTTCCAGTCGCGCAGCTCGGCGCGATCCTCCACGCCGACCTGGTCCAGGTGTTCCAGATCCCAGGCAAAATCGTGTGCCCTGGCGTAGCGGTTGCGGGGATCTCTCTCCAGGGCGCGGTAGATGACCTCCTGGAGCTGCGGGGAGATGGAAGGGTCGGCGACGCGCGGCGGGACGGGATGATTCAACAGCCTGTCGTTCATGGCGGCCAGCGGCGTGGGGCCGGAGAAGGGCAGCTTGCCGGAAAGCATCTCATAAAGCATGACGCCCATGGCGTAGATGTCGGAGCGTCCGTCGCCTCGCTTGCCTTTGACCTGCTCTGGAGAGATATAGTTCGGGGTGCCGAGGGTGGCGGTGAAGTTGGCGTAGGTGAGGCGGCGCGCGGCGGAGTCGCTGGCGATGCCGAAATCGATGAGCTTGAGGTTGTCCTGAGCATCGACCATGATGTTCTCGGGCTTCAGGTCGCGGTGCACCACGCCGTTGGCGTGGATGTATTCCAGGGCATCGAGAATGCCGGCGGCGATGCGGATGGCGCGGTCCTGGGGAATCCGGCCCTCATCGAGGATCTGGCGCAGGAGGCGGCCTTCGCACCACTCCATCACCATGTAGACGCGGGTCCGCTTCTCGCCGCCAAAGACGCGCATCACCTTGGGGTGGTTCAGCTTTTCGCCGATGCCGGACTCGCGCTGAAAGCGGTCGGAGAGAATCGGGTCGGCCTCCATATCGGGGTGAGGAATCTTGAGGGCGACGGTGCGGTTGTCGCGCAGGTCGGTGGCCCGGTAGATGGATGCCATGCCGCTGCGGGCAACCGGAGTCTCAATGCGATAGGAATCGATCAGCGAGCCCGTTTCCAAATTGTCGAGAAAACCCATCGTGCCTGGGAAACCCTCCAAAGTAACTCGTTCCAATGTATCGGGAAACAGCGCAGGTTCGCTAAAGATTCCATAAAGCGCGCAGAATTCTACCCAGGCCGGTGGGCGAACCCGGCAGGGGCGGCAGGCGGGGCAGTTGCACGAAGGGAATAAACCATCGGAAGCAGCGGCTTTGAAAGGGCGCGGCCGGGTACCCTCTGGGTGCCGTGCCGCACAAAGCGGCAGAATTGCCCCGGCTTTACCCGCGGAGGCATGATATTTCCGTTCAAGAACCTTCCCTCGGGGGCTGAAGCCCGAAGATCATTTATGCCAAATGTGTTGGCACGACTGAAGTCGTGCCATTTCAAGGTGATCGCTCCCGAAATTCCTTTGTTTATGCGATTGCCCTGGGGCGACGGCAGAGCTGGATGGGCCCCTCGCGGGAAGTTGTTAAAATTCCACTACGCAGGGGCGAAGCTCCTTCACCCGTGGCAACTGGTTTGGGGATGCCAGCCATGGCGCTGGCGAGCGTGCGGCAAGCACATGCTCCGCTCCGGCAGATGGAGCCCTATCCCGTGGCAATCGAGAGGCAGGCGGCTTGCAGCTTGGAAAGAACAACCCTGTGCGGTCCGTCTTAGCCGCCAAGCAACTGCGCGGCTCCGGATTGCGGATACTGCTTTTCGCCCTGGAGTGCGCGCTGGGGATTGTTGCCGTCCTCCTGGTGTCGGCTGTTTCTCACTGGTCCGCATCGCTGCTCCCGGTATCGGTGCTGCTTTACCTGCTCATCGTGGTCCCCACTGCCCTTTGGTGCGGGTTCTGGCAAGCGGCCGTGGTGTCGCTTTCGGCCGTGGTCCTGCACAGCTACTTCACAGCCCGGCAGACTCAGGCGAATCTAACCGTCGATCCGGCAAATTCCGTCACGCTGCTGGGGTTCTTGCTGGTGGCGCTGATTGTGGGCCGGCTTTCCTCAAGGGTGACCGCGCACGCGAGGGAGGCCGAATCCTGGGGCGGGCAGATGCAGGACCTCTACGAATTCACACGGCGGACGCTGCAGATGAACCTTCATCACGAGCCGGGGCCGGAGCTGGCCGAACTGGTCCACGAGATCTTCGCGCTGGAGGCGGTGGCAGTCTTCGACGCCGACCTGCACGACGTGTATCAGGCGGGAATCTGGCACACCGACCCGCAGGAGATGGCGCAGAACGTCTACTACTTCGGAACCTCGGACGACGATCCGGCCACCGGCCTGGGGCGGCGGGTTGTGCGGCTGGGGACGGTTCCGGTGGGCAGCCTGGTGGTGCGGGGCGAGACCAGTCCGCTTACCAACAACGCCATCGCCTCGCTGATCGCGATCACCTTCGACCGCTACCGGGCCTTCGCCAACGAGAGCCGGATCGAGACCGAGCGCCGGACCGAGCAGTTGCGCTCGACGGTGCTGGACAGCCTTGCGCACGCCTACAAGACGCCGTTGACTGCGATCCGCGCCGCCTCCACCGGCCTGGGAGAGATGGGCCACCTCTCGGTGGGGCAGGCGGAGCTGGTGGCTCTGATCGACGAGCAAACCGATCTGTTGAGCGATCTGACCACCCGCCTGCTGACGACCGCGCGCCTGGATGCGGGGGAAGTGGCGATTCATGCCGTGCCAGTGGCGGTTGGATCGCTGATCGAAGAGGTTGTGGCCAGCCTCAAGGACCGCCTGGCAAGCATGAAGGTGGCCATCGATCTGGAAGACGAAGGGCTGACCGTCTGCTGCGACCGCCAGTTGATGGTCATGCTGCTGACGCAGTACATCGACAACGCGTGCAAGTATTCGATCTTCGGGACTACCATCTCCATCCGGGTGGTCCAGGCGCATGCGGAGGCGATCTTCTCCGTGCACAGTTATGGTCCGGAGATTCCAATGGCGGACCGGGAGCGGATCTTCGACCGGTACTATCGCTCCTCGACCTACTCGAACCGCGCCCCTGGTACCGGCATCGGCCTATCCGTGGCCAAGCGGGTGGCGATGATCCACGGCGGATACGTGTGGGTGACCAGCGACGAGATCGAGGGGACCACATTCTATGCA
>Ga0326727_10012103_pt1 | contig 19769 bp, 16 predicted proteins | sample MB2enrmetagenome_FD_207643 | JGI IMG/M metagenome (GOLD analysis project Ga0326727, IMG submission 207643) | Lab enriched peat soil microbial communities from McLean, Ithaca, NY, United States - MB29MY | ecosystem: Environmental > Terrestrial > Soil > Wetlands > Peat | place: USA: New York...
ACAGTCCAATTAGGCTGCCGATTGCTGTCCCGCCCAACGTCTTAATTGGAAAACCTTCTCCCGTTTGCTTTACCTCAACTTTTCCGTCTGTCGTCTTATCAATCACTGCGTCACCGTAAGATATCCAGACGATCAGTACATCAATGCTTGCGTCAGCCTTTATCTTGACTTCATAAACATCTTTGTAAGATCAATTGACATACTGCTAGGACGACGACAGAGAGCTTTCTAAACGAGTTTAACAACATTGGACCCTCCTGACTTCATGGTGACGCATCTCCAGAATTTTTTTTGGATGACGGACAATTGCCTTAGAGAAGAAGATTTTAAGGAGTGAGGAATTAGAACTCACTGGCAGTGTTCCAAAAAGGGAAACATGTTGAGGCAAAAGTAAAAAATTATTCAGCGCGCGTGCTTGAAGTTTATCTCCCCTCTTGTCGAAGTTATGTTAAATGCCCTCAACATCAAGGAAAGGCGTGCGTGCCATGAGTTCACTTAGGGTTTTCATTTCTTAAGCATGTGCGTTACTATTGTGAAGACTAGCCAGATGATGACCCCGTAGACTACCCGTTGAAGATAGTCTTTATCTAAGTCATTTTAGGATTTTATTGTTTTTAACCACTCCAAAAAAGTTTCTCTCATTTTTTGCAGGTTTTCCATTACATGCACGTCTTCCATGTTTTCGAGTTTTCGAACTTGGTCAGCTTCTTCCCTGCGTACTCTCAGCTTCATTTCTTTACCGTTTGGAAGCTTAGTGTAAACGATGCTTTCCTTGTAATCAGTTGGCAGTATGTAAACTGGCACAAAAGCCTTCAAACTCATAATCGCCGAATTAGTAATCATGGTGTCACCTATGCCATTGACGATTTTAGCAACCGTGTTTGACGTTGCAGGAGCTATGAGCAAAAACTCGTATTTGCGCATCTGCATCCAAGCAGCAAGAAAAGGAGAATTAGAATTAAGCTCAACCTGCACCTTAGGAAAATTCCTCTTCAACTCATCCTCAAGCCTGTAAAACTTCAACACAATGTCAGCGGCTTTCGAAACATAAACATCAATCTCAACAACATCTTCCGACTGCTTTTTCAAATCCTTCATAACTTCCAATATTTCGCCTATCTTGTCGCCGGCACCCGTGATTCCCCACGCGACCTTACGCTTTTTCGCTTTAACGCCTTCAACCATAACAATCAACCCATTATTTTTCCCCATACTTCTCCATGAAACCTGCAAAATGCTTCACGGTCTTCCTCAAACTCCTAAAACCCTCCTCATCCAACTTGACGTCTTCCAAAGTGTCCTTAGACCAGAAGGTTGCACCAAAATTAGCGCCGAAGGATCCTCCGCTTACGGGTATCATTCCGTTTAGGATGTAGAAGTTGTGAATCTGCATAAGCGCGAATTCTTGACCGCCGTTTCTGTCTCCCCCCACTGTTATGCCCATGCCGATTTTGCCTTTGAAAATATTTTTGTCTGCAGCAACTACTGCGCGGGTTCTATCCATTATTGCTTTCGTTTGGGCGCTTATCCCGCCGTTGTACACTGGTGTCGCAAAGATAATTCCTTTTGCCTGGATGAGCAACGGATAGAGGTTCTGCAGTTCATCTTGGAAAAAGCATTCCTTGTTTGTGAGGCAATAATCACAATGTATGCAAAACTCGATCCATTTTCCTCGAACGGTCCAAAACTGCGTTTCAAACCCTTTCTCGCTGAGCATTCGCAGAGCTTCTTTCAAAACATACTCAGTTGCTTGTTCTCTTGGGCTTCCACAAATTCCAAGTATCATAAGCTTCAATAGAAGTTAACTGTTAATTTACATTAAAGCATTACTCCAAACACTCTAAACACAACATCAAGACGCCCAGGAAATAGAAAATGCGAACATGAAAAGTGCAGCCAACATAAGCTACGAAGTAAGAGACGCAAAAACTCCCTAACCCACCTCGCAAAGCACCGTTAACGCTTGCTTACAAAGACTAACATGCACGCTTTTTGAAAATTATAAAAAACTTATTAATGCTTATTTAGAGTTTTTCCAAAAAGATTAGTACACTGGCTTGCCACTAATTGGTGTATAATTTGGTGTAAAGCGGCATAATTCTTATTAGCGTGCGCTAAAGCAACTAGTAGTCCGGCGACTGTTTTCTTGTCGTTGGAGAAAGGAAAAACAATGCAAGAAAAACCTGGCAAGATACACGGAAAAACGATCAAGGAGCATATTCAGAACGAAAGTTTTGGCTACACGATGCACTCACCGAAAAAAAAGAAGTTTCAAAACAGGAATCGTGAGCTGTCATGGCAAAAGATGACAAGCTGAGATCGCTTGATTTTCTTAGAAAACAGGCGTTAGAATTGGGTGCTGTAGCCGCAAAGCTTATCCCTGTTGAAAAAATTGTGATTGAAGACCGCGTTGTCCTCAAATGCAAGCTGGGCTGCGAAAAATATGGAAAGACGTTGGCTTGCCCCCCTTATGCTCCTACACCAGGGGAGTTTCGAAAAATCGTTAGCGAATATCATTATGCCTTGTTCATGAAATTTAAATCACAAGCCGAGGGAGACGCAGAACTTATAAAGTATCTTACAAAAACAAATGATCCCACCGTTCCCCAAGAGATGAAGGCAAAAGTGGAAAGCTTTTGGTCTGCCTGGAAGGATGATGCGAAAAAATTGCTCAGCACAGTCATAGAACTCGAAAAAGCGGCTGCGGAAAGAGGGTATCTTCTGGCTATTGGATTCGTCTCTGGGTCTTGTCAGTTGTGTGAAAAATGCAACTTAGAAAAAGGGCTTTGCGTACATCCCGCAATGAAACGATATTCCGAAGAAGGAGTCGGAGTTAACGTCAAAGCGACCGCGGAAAAAGCTGGCTTAAAATTTACTTTACCCTTTGAGAAAAACCCTGAAACCTACGCTCTACTCTTAATCGATTAGCTTGTCCCAGAATTTCATCTTTTGTAGAGTGTTTGGAAATGAATGTTTTTGAAACAACTCAAAAAATAAGGTTCGTCCAAGTATGAACCCCAAACGTGCATGCTAGTTTAGTGTCAACAAGACCATACAAGGTTGAAAAGCGCAAATTTGCCTCCAAATCAAAAAAATAAATGCAAATTAGTTCCATCTTCGGGAGCTAATAGCTTCAATTGTAGTCTTTTGATATTTGAGCAGGTGTTCAACATCCGCTATGAACTCTGCAACTTATTCCTCAACCTAACATTAACTTAAGTTGAAACAAAGTTTATATAACAAGATGGATAATCCATCCAAATAGAAAGGGGATTAAGGGGATAAGGATAGAATGAAAAACAAATATATTATTTATATTGCCACCATTATAACCATCGCATCAATTGCTTCAGCCGCTTTCATATACGTTAATTATTCATCCCAGAATGCTACCCTAAAATCTCAAAATTCCAATATCACGTTGGTAGATGATGAAGGATACGTAACCACTTTAACCTCTATTCCTCAGAGAATTGTCTCGCTGGCACCGAGTTGTACGCAAATCTGCTACGCTATAGGCGTGGGCAACAAAGTTGTTGGTGTGACAACCTCTGATAATTACCCGTACAATTTCCAAGCTTGGATCGCAGCTGGTAACATGACAAGCGTCGGAGACTATGGATATCCCAACATGGAAGCCATTGCTTCACTTCGTCCTGATTTAATACTCTCAGATAACCTCAACGATCCTAGCCTTCCAAGCATGAGAGCATTAGGATACAAAGTACTCGTGCTTAACCCAGCCACCATCGCAGGCATTTACCAAGATATAGCGCTCGTAGGCAGGGCAACAGGCGCCGAAACTCAAGCAACCGCAGTGATTGAAAACATAACCAGCAGCATTAACGCGATAACCACAAAAATCGCCGACGCAAACATCACAGTTCCACAGTCAGTCTTCTATGAGATTTGGTCCAATCCTCTCATGAGTGCGGGCTCAACAACTTGGATAAACAATGTTATAACTGATGCTGGAGGCGTCAACATTTTCGCAAATGTGTCCGTACAGTACCCCGACGTTTCCTCTGAAACCGTGGTCGCACTTGACCCTGACGTAATAATTTTGCCTACACAAATGGGAACCACCCCGTTCTATGGAAGCGTTGCCCAAGTGGAAGCAACACCAGGATGGAACACGATCAGCGCAGTGGAAAACAACCGAGTCTACGTAATCAATGCAGATCTGTTTGCTGAACCCAATCCAAGAGTAGCCGACCAAGTGTATGCTGTCGCTGCTTGCCTGTACCCACAGCTTTTTAAATCAACCTCCTAACCTTTTTTGTTGTGCCAAAATATGGCTACAGACAAAATTGAATATAGTTACTCACGGCGTTCTTCACGATGGAAACTAATCTTAGCCCTATTAATAGTGGCTCTGGTTGTAACCATAATTATATCTCTCAACATCGGGTACGCCAACATTTCCTTATCAGAAATCTTGGACATATTGGGCAAACAAATCCCCTTCTTAAGCGGCTCAATCAATTCGGCTTCAATATCCCCAACTTATGAAGCAATAATTCTCCAAATCCGTTTACCGCGCGTGCTTGCAGGGGCTTTAGTCGGCGCTGGATTAGCATCGGCGGGAGTAATTTACCAAGGCATCTTCAGAAATCCCATGGCAGACTCCTACGTGCTGGGCGCATCTGCAGGCGCATCGGTAGGTTACACCGTTGCTGTCCTATACGTTACTACAGCCCTGACGCTCGTAGGCCTGGGAACAGCGCAAATTTTCGCTTTCATATTCGCCATATTAACTGTGTTTGTGGTATATTTCATTTCAAGAGTTGGACACAAAGTCCCGATAAGCACGTTGCTGCTTTCGGGCATAGTCGTAAACATCTTCCTGTTATCGATGGAAACACTTATGGAACTTCGCGCCGGTCAAGCCCTCACAGGTATAGTGGCTTGGCTTGCAGGCGGATTCTCCAACATCGTGTGGCAGGATGTCTGGGGAATATTGCCCGTCGTTCTCATCGGCATCGCGCTTACCTATTTTTTCACCCGCGACTTAAACATGCTCTCGATGGGTGATGAAACTGCACAACATCTAGGTGTAAACACCGAAAGTGTCCGCCGAATCCTTCTTGCCATAGGTTCCTTGATAACGGCAGCATGCGTTTGTATAAGTGGTGTAATAGGCTTTGTAGGTTTGATTATTCCTCACATGACCCGACTCGTGATTGGACCTGATCACCGAATTCTTTTGCCTGCTTCTGCAATAGTAGGAGCCATGTTCTTGGTGATTTGTGACGCCGTTGCACGCGTTGCCACAGGTGCTTCTGAGTTGCCAGTCGGTGTCATAACTGCTCTTGTGGGTACGCCTTTCTTCATATACTTGCTTAGAAGGAGAAAAACGAGCTATTCGCTTTGAGGAGACTGTTTAAAAGATGGTGTTGTTAAATGTCGACGGTGTCGAATGTTGCTATGGCTCAATCAAAATCTTAGAGGATGTGAGCCTAGTAGTGAAAGAAGGTGACTTCGTTGGAATTATCGGACCGAACGGGTCAGGAAAAAGCACGCTTCTTAAAAGCATAAGTCGAACACTTAAACCCCACAAGGGCACCATCCTGCTGAACGATAAGGACATTTACTCTCTAAAGAGTGTGGATGTGGCAAAGCAAATGGCCGTGGTTCCACAGGACAACGCCGTCAGCTTCAGCTTCACAGCATTAGAGGTTGTTTTGATGGGGCGCAGTCCACATCTTTCAAGGTTCGAGATGGAAACTGAAAGCGACATGGCTATTGCGCGAAAAGCGATGGATTTGACGAATACGTGGCATCTGGCGGAAAGACCCGTAAACGAGTTAAGCGGAGGCGAAAGGCAACGAGTGATTATTGCGCGTGCATTAGCGCAGAAACCTAAAATTTTGCTGCTGGATGAACCGCTTACCTATCTGGACATTGTAAATCAACTGGAAATCATGGACCTGGTGAAATCTCTTTGTGTAAAAGAGGGCATTATTGTTATGACCGCTATCCACGACCTCAATTTGGCTGCCCGCTACTGCACTACTGCCATACTGCTCAAGAACAGGAAGATTTTTTCGGCTGGAAGCATAGAAGAAGTTCTGACCAGTGAAAACATCAAAAGCGTGTTTAGAGTAGACGCTATAGTGAAAAAGAATCTTGTCACAAACTCTCTCTACATTATTCCGTTGTCACCTCCAAAGTCTTCACCCATAAAAAACTGCGCGATTCATTTGATTTGCGGAGCTGGCACTGGAACCGCGCTCATGAAAATTCTCTTGGAAGAAGGTTACAGCGTCACGGCTGGGGTGCTCAACGTGTTGGACACCGATTTTGAAACTGCGGAATTCCTGAATATACCAGTCACCAGTGAAGCGCCGTTTTCCCCCATAACCGAAAAAACTCGGAAAGATAACTTAGCCATGATCAGTAAAGCGAGCACCGTTGTGGTGACTTCGGTTCCGTTTGGCCATGGTAACTTGCAGAATCTGGAGGCGGCGGCGGAAGCCTTGAAGAAGGGCATTTCTGTTTTCGTCATTGACGAGGTACCTATTGAAAGCAGAGATTTCACTAAGGGACAAGCGACAGCATTGTTTGAAGGTTTGAAAAACATGGGCGCAGTTTTCGTTAAGAAGCAAGATGACCTTTTGCACATGCTTAACGTGTCAGAGGAAAAGTTGAAAATGGCGAAGGATGTTCCGCCAAGTATTGCTGATCACCTAAAAGCTGGGCGGGCTTCTCAGGAAGCCAGATAACTGAAAAAAGCGGAACGGAGAAAAGAAAATGGACTTGATCATCGACGGCGGAAAATACGGGTGCAACGCAATCGGGTATCTTCGACAGAAACGCAATAGTTTCGTGGTCGTAGATGTGGATTCGAGCTGTCTCGCAGTGCAAAGGGGTCGCATTGAAATCCTCCCTCAGAATCGGTTCAGATGGTGAACACTTCGTCGTTGGGGGGCTTCCGAAGGTTTTAGAGCACGCACAAGCAGTCTCAGCGGAAAAGCTTCCGAGGTATGGTTAGCTTTAAAAGATGAAATAGCCATTTTACTTAGAAGGTGCCGTTTATTGCAGGATGCGAATAATGGTTGGCCATACAAGACTATTCAACACTGGCCTCCTATGACTTACAGAGATCGGGCTCCTTCCACTTCTAGTGTCATGTCAGATTTCGCCGAGTTTCTGAAAACAGGCAGTACGATTGGACAAAAAAGAGAGTTGCAGCCCTGGATTCCTTTCTGCGAGGGAAAGTGCGCATTCTGCTATTTTCCTGTGAGTTGCGATAAGCAGAGCATTCCCCAGTATCTAGCTGCTATGAAGAAAGCCCTAGGTCTTTATGCCCAGAACAAATATGTCAAGTCCAGCCTTTTCAGTGAACTCTACGTTGGCGGCGGAAGTCCCACTGTTCTTGCAAATGAGCAAATAGTAGACACCTTGGGTTTCTGCCGAGAGAACTTCAATCTTGGGAAAGACCATCGGACCAAATTTGCGGCTTGCACTACCAATCTTTCCGAAAGTAAAACACGCTTGCTTTCTTCGCAGAATGTGAACCAATTAGATATTGGGGTTCAAACGTTCGATGACGCATTCCGCAAAATTCTGTTGCTCCATGACAGTAAGCGTGAAGTTGTGACAAAACTGAGACGGGCTAGAAAACAGGAACTTCGTGTTAGCATTGATTTGCTTTATAACTTACCGGGACAAACGCTGAGGCAATGGAAAGCAGATGTAGAACAGGCATTAGAGCTTGAACTTGAGAGTGTAGATTGCTACCCCTTGGATTTGTATCCTGATACCTTTCTTGCAAAGAAAATTGAGTCTGGCGAACTGCGTGCGACTGGCGATGCCAGTGTCGAAATGGAAATGTATCTTGAAGCCGCCAACATCTTCAGGGAGAACGGGTACTATCCTACTTGTCACAACAGATTTTCACGTGTCAAGGAGGATTTTGAACAGCCTTCTGCAGAAATTGTAGGTTCTGGGGCGGGCTTTTTTATGGGGCATATTGGCGGCTTCTTGTATTCTGACATCGAGAATCTTCAGGCATATGTTGAAGCGGTGGGAAACGGTGTGTTTCCTATTGATCGGGTTGCCAAGCTTTCGGTTGAAGATGAGATGAAGAAAGCCATGATGCTCATTTACATTCGTGTTCCTTTAGATCGACACGTTTTTTATTCTCGGTTTGGCAAGTTACCCGAAGACGTATTTCCCGAGGCAATTCACCGATTGCAGGAAAAGGGCTTAATTGAAACTAAAGATGGAAAAATACAGCTCACACAAAAGGGTGACCCTTGGCGTTTCAACATTGCTTGGGAATTTTTCGATAATTGATGTGGAGAACGAGAGCATAGAAAGTATCCCTAATGAGTTTTTCAATTCTTCGGATGTTCCACTGACGATCTTTTCAGTGTAGACTCAAATGCTTTTTTGAGCAAAAATCACCAAGCCAGCAACCATCTACCTCAGACTTAAAGTATAAAACACAAACTTCAGTCAAAGCTGGTTGAACGGGTAAATTCGATTTTTCTTCAGGTAAGATAGTGATTGCTTAGTTTGTTCTAAGGTAACTTGTTCTAGAACGATTTCTGGGCTAATTTGATGTTCTTCAATAACGTTTGTGAACTCCTGCCAATCGATTTTGCCTTGGCCGACTTCTAAATGCTGGTCTTTTTCTCCACAGTTATCGCTTATGTGCACGTAAGAAATCTTGTTGCTGAGTGAATCTGCCCATTCACGAAAGGTAGTCTTAGAGTAAACATGTGAGTGGCCGATGTCAAAGCAGACCTTCAGTCTCGACGATTTGACTTCATCAAGTAGTTCGTTGAACATTTCGGGGGTCGGTTCCCAAGTATTTTCTAAGAGGACCGTAAACTCGTGTTTCTCAAGGACTTCCGACCAGAAGGCAGTGTTTCTTTTAACCCAGTTTTTCCGGTAATAATCGTTTCTTACGAGTGGATTAAAGTTCCCATGGAAAACGACCTGAGTCGCATTTAGCTTTCTAGCAACTTCCAAGCTGTCGAAAACCCGCTCTTTTGAGACTTCTGCTATTTTCTTGTCGCTGCTGTGAATAAGAACGTCCTGGAATACTCCGTGAAAAGAGATTTTTCCCTTGAACGCAAGAATTCTCTCCTCATGCTCATGGAGAATCTTATGCCAATCGGTATCGTATACGTTTGCATAAGCAAACGTCGCGATTTCCAGGTTGAACATGTTCTCGTCTGCGAAATCAGCGAAATCTGAAAAAGTCTCGTGGATTAAAGGTTGCACATAGATCTTAGACATAAGCTACACTTCCATAATTCATCATCAGGGACTATATTTGTTTTTAAACTACAGTAAGAAGTCGGTTGTACTTATAATTAAAGAACAATCAAGCTTCTCACGTTTTAAGGGAAGATGATCTAAGCTAAGGCTTATATAAGCTCGTGTGCAACGTCACTGCACAATTTAAAGTTTAATCGCTGGGTTAATGAATGAAGTTTAACGTGGAAATCGAGCCTATTGAAGCTGAAGTCAAGAACAGCAGTCTTATAATTTGGTCCAAGACTCCTTTGAGAATCCTTAGTTCAGCCGTTTTGAACGGAGGTTTGAAAGAGGCGCATGGAATAATTAACGTTCAGGTTTCTGAGAATTGCGGGACTGATAAGAACGATGAGCACTGGAACGCAGAAGAATTCTTGAATAGAGTAGTGCAAAGACTACAACTTCCAAACGACCAAGTGGTCGGATTGATGACTGCTGCCAAAATGCAGAACGTAGCAGTATCTACTAAAAAATACGATGAAATAACCGTGACTGTTTTTACCACGGCTGGGACATCCGTCGCGGTCACGGCAGGTGAATCAGCCGCCTCAAAAACGGATTCTTTTCAAATTGCAAGATTCGGCACGATCAACATTATTTTGTTAGTTGATGGTAACTTGACTGAAAGCTGCATGGTGGACGCTCTTAAAACGGTCACTGAAGCAAAAACGGTCGCATTGCGAGAATTGGATGTAAGAAGCCAGTTTTCCGGCGACGCAGCTAGCGGGACATTGACTGACACTGTTGCAGTAGCATGCACAAAAAAAGGAGACGCTCTAAAATTCGCTGGGACTTTCACGATGCTCGGAGAACTCATCGGTAAGTGTGTGAGAGAGACAGTGAAAACCGCCATTTATAAACAAGAAAACCTTGTGCCAGACAGACCTCTGACGGAAAGATTGGCGGAAAGAGGAATATCACTTGAAAGCATAATGTCCCTTCTTTGTGAACCACAGGTACTGCATGAAAGCCCCAAGTATAAGCAGCTTAAGAAACAAGTCGAGCAGACTCTATCTGATAAGAAAATAGCATCACTTGTCATGGCAAGCCTCAGGTTTGATGATGATTTAAGGAAGAACTTAATCCCTGCAAGCCAATCCAATAACGGCATAGATAAAGCTGTGCTTGAAGAGATTATTCAGACTGCATTAAGAGACTACTTACTTGAAGACAAAGCAGTTCCCGAATTTGACTTTAGAAAAGGAAAGCCCGCAATCGAAGACAGTTTAGGCCCATTCACTAAATGCGTTTGCATAGCAATTCTGAACAAGGTTTACTCCAGCATCACTAATCAGTGATCAAATTTCGTGTTTGATTGATGAGAGGGAGATTCATCATACTTACCATTATTGTCGTGAATATGAACAGAAACTATTTTGTCTAAATCTTATCGTCATGCTGCCATTTTATTGAGTGACCTATTCGCCCACAGAAACACGAGGATTGCCAGTACGCCGATGACGATGAATCCCTCTGCAATTCCGATGTTTTGAAAATTCCCGGCGAATAATTCGCGAGCAGCATTAACTGCGTACGAGAATGGGTTAATCTTCGCTAGGTCCTGAAGCCAGATAGGCGCGAGCGCGAGGGGAAGGATGATACCCGATAGCAGAGAAAGAGGCAGTGTGATTGTGTTCAACGTGGGGGCGAGGGGGTCCTCGATTTTGTAAATAAGGGCGAAACCGTATGAAATAGATGCCATAGTAATTCCGACCAAAGCGTACAGCAGTAAAGAGAGTAAAAATCCGTATACATTTACATTCAGTCCAAATGGTAGAGCGACTAATGTGATCAAAACACATTGAAGAAGAAGGACGAGTGCATCTCTCAAAACCCTTCCTAAAAGGATTGCTGGGCGTTTCACTGGAGTTACTAAAAATCGTTCTATAACTCCCGTTCTAATATCATCAATAAGTGAGAATCCAACAAACGCCGAGCCGAAGAGCGCTTGCAGAACCAAAAGCCCGGGAATGAAAACATCCACTGTTTTTCCAGCAGGTAGCCCAGGCTGACCGCCGAGAGCGTTCAGGAGCGGCATAAACAAGAGCAAGTACATGAGGGGCTGGAACATGCTTACAAAAACAAAAACTGGACTCTTGAGCGTATGCTGCATGTTGCGGATAAACATCAGTTTGGTGTCGTGCAGCATTTTCATTTTCATTTTCTTTCATCCTCCCTTAATGAACGACCTGTGTACTTTAGGAAGACATCATCTAAACTTGGCCTAGACAACGTTACGGTTAGCGCCTCCAGGTTTCTTGCGTCAAGTGAACGCAGGAGTTCAGGCATCATTCTCTCTCCATCTTTAATGGTTAGATAGACTGAATTGTTGTTAGTTTGAATTCTCTCTACCTGAATCTTCTCCTTTAACAAAGTTTCAGCATTGCGAGCGGTTTCCTCTGATAGAAAACTAAAAACTAACGCATCGCCGCCCACGGAGCTTTTTAACTCCTCCGGCGTTCCAGTCACAATAATTTTTCCGTTATCTATAATTGCTATTGTGTCACAGAGCTTATCAGCTTCGTCCATGTATTGAGTGGTTAAAAAGATGGTAATGCCACCAGCTTTCAGTTTTTTTATTTCTCCCCACAGATAGGCTCTACTTTGCGGATCAAGGCCTGATGTCGGCTCATCAAGAAGAAGCAGTTGTGGATGGTGAATCATCCCAAGCGCAATATCTAAACGGCGTTTTTGGCCACCAGAATAAGATTGGGCCGGTCTGTCTATGAATGTGCTCATCTGGAGACGCTCCACGAATTCAGCCGCGTGTTTCTTTGCGGTCAAAGTATCCAAGCCATATAGTTGAGCTTGGAGGACTAAGTTCTCAACACCTGTAGAACTCAGATCTGCTCCGCCTGCTTGACTCACGCATCCAACGTTTTCTCTAATCTGCTCCTGCTGTTCTGCTAAGTCATATCCAAGAACCTTGGCTTCCCCACCGGTCGGACTCAGCAATGTAGAAAGCATTTTCTGCGTTGTAGACTTGCCAGCACCATTTGGACCGAGAAAACCGAAGATTTCCCCTCTCCTAACACTGAGATCTATACCCTTAACCGCCTCTACCTCTTTTTTTCCACCCCTCTCTTTAGAAATGAAAGTCTTTCGAAGCCCTTTCGTCTCAATTACCAAATCTCCAATCATGCTGAGTCACCCATGAATAATGCGTCTGATTTCATGACTATGAAAAATGATAAACTCATCTTTTCGATTTCGCCCATCGATATCGAATTATAAATTTTATTCCCCAAACCCAAACCTTCCTGACCCCTTACAAAAGAGACCTATATAAAAATTCTTATACATGCCAGCGCGGTGCCTTTTGTCCCGATATTATGCTATGAGTCCTTAACTGGGCGCTTGCCTTGAATATTCCTTGAAATGTACGTTTTAATTTCATGTGCGGATGACTTTCTTGAGGCTTTCAGTCGTCCGTGATGCCTCTTTCTTTCAACCATGCTTTTGTTTTTTCGTCGATTTTGTCTCGGATTTCTCGGAATTTGGCTATTTTTTCTTCTTCTGTTCCTTGAAATGCTGCTGGGTCTTCGAAGGGCCAATATAATCTTGTGGATACATCCGGTATGGTGGGGCACTCTTCTTCTGCTTTTTCGCATACCGTTATGATTATCCCAAAATGTATCTTTCCAAGATACTGTTTCAAGTCCTTTGAATACTGACCACTTAGATCATATCCAAGTTCTCTCATCACCTTGACAGTGTAGGGGTGAATGGGTCGAGGATCGAATCCTGCACTGTAAACCTCAAAATGATCACCCGCATACTTCCTTAGAAATGCCTCAGCCATTTGGCTCCGCGCCGCATTTCCCGTGCATAGAAAAATGACTTTGGTCTTTTCCAGCGCCCGCTCGCTCAAGTAAGCAAACCGCTCGATAATCCACTTTTTAATTTCATCCCTTGTACGACGGAAGGCTTCAAGTTTTTCTTCTTCGGTTCCTCCTACTTCGGATGGGTCATCGAAGGGGTGCTCCAAATAATCCTTCGCTTTAGGCAATCTTGAGCGAATCAACTCAGGCCTTCCCATGACTATCGGGGAGGCGCAAATGGCACAATTAAGGTTTGAGCCGCTTCGGCAAACTGATACAACCAAGTCGATATCGACATCTTTGAAAACATCGAGGTTTTTAGAATATTGCCCAGAAATATCTATCCCTATCTCAGCCATAACCTTAATGGCAAGCGGATTGACCTGCGTAGGATTTGTTCCAGCGCTAAAAACCTCATACTCATCGCCATAAAGGTGTCTAAGCAGCCCTTCAGCCATCTGAGATCGAGCAGAATTATGAGTGCACAAAAACAAGACTTTAGTTTTAGCCATAAGACTCATCCCAAAAGATTCTTTTTGAAATATAAAAGCATCACCAATATATTCTTTATAGCAATAGGCTATTTCACCTTTTCAAGCAGTCCAGAAAGAAAAAACTTCTAACTTCTCTTTCTCAAATTGCTTCTTCAAGATGACCTTAACTTCGTCTTCATCCAAATTAAAAATACCATTTTTATCTTTGTGCAAGGGAATTCCTGTTTCTCTCAGCCTTTCGCCTTTGGGAAAGTCAAGGAAGATATAGTAGCGCTTATCGTGGAGCATTATGATTCTTAGAGTAGTTAGTTCTTTGTTTGGTGAGAAGCCGTTTTGTTCAAGAATATACACTATTGAGCTTGGTTTCTTTTCGCTGACTTGGCGTTTGAATTCTTCCCAGCTTCTAACTCTTACGTGACCTTCATCCATGAGCTTGACCTTTACATTTTTGTTTATTGCTGGTTTGGGCTTTTCTCATTTCTCGAATTAGCTCTCTTGTTTCTCTTTTCGATGGGTGTGTTATGGCGCCAACGGGGCATATAGCATCGCATCCATTGCATAGAACCACGCAATTGTAAGGGTTTTTGACTACTGGCGTCTTTTTTCCTTCCTTTTCTTCTAATGTATAGGTTCCGAGTTTGCAGTAATTCACGCATTTTCCGCAGCTAACGCATTTTTCATAGTCTATCATTGGGTACCAAGGTATCTTGCTTCGAGGAATTCCATGCCAAGTTTCTTGCGACATAAATTGATCCTTCATCTTATTCATTCTTTAATCCATGTGGGTAAGAGATGTGTATTTAAGTAGATTGGTAGGAAAAATCTCTTTTCCTATAGAATTTACTGATTATATAATATTCTTATTTTTCTGATTTTTCAGAAAAGCTTAAGTATTTAGAAGTGCATTTGTATGGTGGTGATTAAGCATGACAAGTTGTGAAGGTGACACCTGCAGAATTGATGCAGTTATAACGATGGATGCCAAAGGGCAAATTGTGCTCCCAAAAGACTTGCGTGAGAAGGCGAACATAAAGCCAAATGACAAGATAGCGGTAGTGGCTTGCGAGAAAGAGGGTAAAGTTTGCTGCATTATGATGATAAAAGCTGAGCGACTAGCAGGTGCAGTCTCCAAAACGCTTGGTCCATTGCTCAAAAGCGTAACTAACCAGGAGGGTTAACTATGAAAGAAGAAAAAGTTAAGAAAGTAGTCAGAAACCGTTATGCAAAGGTTGCCAAAACTAGCGGTTCTTGCTGTGCATCTAGCATCAGTTGTTGCTCAGCTCCAACAAGCGAGCAAGTTAGCAAAATGATTGGCTACAGTGAAGAAGAGATGAACGCTGTTCCAGAAGGCGCTAACCTTGGATTGGGGTGTGGCAATCCCACTGCTTTGGCCTCTTTGAAAGAAGGAGAAAGAGTACTGGATTTAGGCTCAGGAGCAGGCTTTGACTGTTTCTTGGCTGCCAAAAAGGTCGGAAAAACAGGGAAAGTTATCGGCGTAGACATGACTCCAGAGATGCTTGACAAGGCAAGAGGAAACGCGAAGAAAGGGAAATACACCAATGTAGAGTTCAGACTCGGAGAAATCAAAAATCTTCCCGTCGCAGATAATTCCGTTGATGTTATAATTTCAAACTGCGTAATCAACCTCGCACCAAACAAGAAACGCGTATTCGAAGAGGCTTACAGAGTACTTGCCCCAAATGGTCGATTGATGGTTTCGGACATTGTCCTCCTAAAAGAATTGCCTGAATCCATTCAAAATAATGTTGAAGCGTATGCTGGGTGCATTTCTGGAGCAGAGCTTAAAGACAAGTACCTTGAGCTAATACGGAAAGCTGGTTTCGAAGACGTAAAGGTGGTAGATGAGAAGACCTACCCGCTTGAATACATCATAAGTGAATCCACATCGAAAGAAGCAATCAAAATGGCAAACCTGACAGAAGAAGAAGTAAAGGAAGTAGCAAACATTGTGGTAAGCGTAAAAGTATCTGCAGAGAAAACAAACTAACGCGCCACGGTTGGTACTTTTTGATCAAAGAAGCAAAGCAAAGGCATCTTCCAATATTGATTTTCCAGACCGCGCCAACTTGTGGAAACTTTTGTTTGTGTGTATTTAGGAAATTCGGTTTTTTCTGTCTGCAATTTGGTTTTGAACATTGCAAACTCACAATCAAGCATTCTTTAATGCCTTTTCTGCCCTCTAACCAAAATTTACCACAAATACTGCAGCCTAACGCTAATTCAAGCCCTTAAAAACTAAAAAAGAACCTAAAACAAGCCCTCCAGAAAGAGAGAGGTACTATTTACAATTGAAACAGTTATGTTAAAAGCATAACAACTGCTTGGAATAAAGCACCTGGGCTAAACACACACAAAAATTTAATTAAAAAAGAGTATAAGGAGTTGATTACTCAGATTCGAAGTATTCTTCTGGTTTCGGCGGAGTCGGTGGTAAACCTCTGCGTTCACGAATATTTTTTATTGTGTCAGCTTGCATCTGCTCTGGGACTGGTGCCCAACGGCTAAACTGCGTCGCCCAGAAAGCTCTGCCCGAAGTGGAACCGCGCAATTCATCAGCGATGCCGAAGCTTTCGGAGACTGGCATTTCAGCTTTAACAGTAATCATGTCTTCTTCCGATGGCATGTCTAAGATTTTGCCGCGTCGCTTGTTAAGTAAAGTGATGACGGCGCTGACGAATTCGCTTGGAACCTTGCATTCGAAACTTATGAGCGGCTCAAGCAGTTTCGGATCGCTAAGCAGTATAGCGCAGTATATTGGTCTCCAAGTCATGGGGATAGCCTGTGCTGGGCCTCTGTGAACTGGGTCTTCGTGGAGCGTAATATCTTCAAGGTTGATTTTTAAGCCGTAAGCTGGTTCTTTAGCTAAAGGTGAAGTGTGCACAGCCTCGCGGAACCCAGTTTTAATGTGGTCAAGGACTTCCTCCACGTACTGTCTTCCTCTGATACGATTGCAAAGAATGTTGCTTTCTTCAACGCATACCGCGCCTTTAGCTTCGTCAGATGCCCAACCTAACGAGCGCAGTACTTTAGTTCGTTCATCTTTGTTTTGCATGTCGTTAATTTTATCAGACTTTATTGCTTCAATCACTTCATCTGACAGTTTCTCAATGGTTATCCAAAGTTTGTTGTGTTTGTTGGGGCTCTTGCCCATTATTGGTGGACCACGGTAATCGTGACTTATGGTTTCTCGGTAAATAACGATTGGCTTGCTAAGTTTAACTTTTAAGCCTGCTTCCTGCATGCGGTAAGCGGTGATTTCAAGGTGAAGCTCACCCATACCTGAAAGGAGGAATTCGCCGCTTTCCTTGTTCATAATGAAGTGCAGGTTAGGGTCTTCTGTTGTAAGTTTGTGCATGACCTTATCGAACAGTGGCAGGTCTTTGACGTCTTCCGGTTCAACAGCTACTGTTACGACTGGGTCTGAAACGTATCTTAAGCCTTCAAATGAGTGCACTTCAGCACCCTCTTCAGCGATAGTTTCGCCGACATGTATGGATGGTAAACCTGAGATCGCGCCGATGTTGCCTGCTGGAACGCGGTCAATGATGACTCGGTCTGTTGCCATGCTCATGAAAACCTGCTGTATAGTGCCCTTCTGGCTGCTGCTTACAAGTTGGACTACTTTTCCTCTGGTGACTGAACCACTGAAAATTCTGCCGATTGCAACTGTTCCACTGTGCGGATCAACTTCAATTGTGGATATGCACATGAGCAAAGGAGCATTCGGGTCCACTTTCGCCATGCCTTGTCCTGTTGGACTGTTGGCGTCTCCTGGCCAAATCTGGGGTTGTCTGTATGGTTGCGCTTGATAAGGATTAGGTAAGTGCTTGCAGAACATGTCCAAAATCGGTTCATGTAATGGTGCTCTCTTGCTTAATTCATCGACTTTTCTTCCAACATCTTCGGGTGCACCACTGTAAGCGTCAATTATGTCTTGGAAGGTAACTTTCTTTAGTTTCATGTGGTCAATGTTCAAACCCCATTTATGAAGCGCTGAACCAAAAGCCACACGACCATCTTCAACTGTAACCTGCCAATCCTTCTTGTGCTCAGCAGGTGCATACTTCTCGATTAAACTGTTTATTCTCATGAGAATCTTAGCGAATCTTCTTTGAATCTCCTGAGGTGTAAGCTTAATTTCTTTTATGAGTCTATCAACCTTATTTATGAAAAGAATCGGTTTCACACGTTCACGCAAAGCCTGCATCAAAACGGTTTCTGTCTGAGTCATAGGTCCTTCAACAGCATCCACAACCACAAGTGCACCGTCAACTGCTCTGAGGCTTCTTGTTACTGCGCCTGAAAAGTCAATGTGACCGGGTGTATCGATGAGGTTGATGAGGTAATCTTGGTTATTGTAAGTGTGGACTAGGCTGACGTTTGAAGCGAAAACGGTCATTTGGCGTTTCTGCTCAAGATCCCATGAGTCAAGAAACAGTTTCTGTCCAGCGGTTTGTGTGCTGATGATTCCTGCTGCGGCTAGAAGGCTGTCGGAGAGGGTGGTTTTTCCGTGGTCAACGTGAGCGATGATGCTGGTGTTTCTGATGATGGTTGGGTTGTCCATCAGTTTGACAATTTCTTCTGTTTGCCTGTAACGCGCCATGGTTATGCGGCTTCCTTTTTGTTTACGTTTGTGATTTTGAGGGTTGATTTTTTACTTATATGTAGCATTTTAGTGTCTCTCGAAAGTGATAAGCTACATGGAAAGTGAATTTGTAGCCTATTAACCTTATGGCAAACTTTCAAGAAAAAGTTGGATGCTGTCTGTTTGGTTTCTGATTGGTCCTCGCTGTTTTTGGGGCTATGGCTTTTTTGCTTTTTCTTGAAAATTTTTAAGTTGCGACTTTTGGGTGGCGAAAAGTTGCGACTTTTAGGCTTGGCTTTTTGTGTTTCGGGTTGCTTTTCTGGTTTTGGGTTTGGATTTTTTTCGGGTTGCGACTTTTTCTTGGGCTGCTGGCAGCGGCGCCTTCAAACGGGAGATCGAAAATTAAACGGAAAGCTGAGCTCTCGAAAACCTTCGAATTATTTATTTGTCGTGTAAATCTTTTGCCAAAATCAGTTAGTTACAAAAGTAAATTCCTACACCTTATATAACAAAAAGCCTCAAACAGCTTTTCAGGTGGTTTAAATGGTTAATTGGGGATTTATGGAAGATGCACCTAAATGGTTTAACACGCCGTGGACGAAGCTTGACTTTCCCTTTTCAGAGGAAGAAGAACTTGAAATAGAAAGGTATTGCCAGAAAATTAAGCAAAACGTTGAGAAAGACAAGATGACGCCTTGGGAACGTTGGAACGCCATGGTAAAAGGCCAAGAGGTTGACACGGTCCATGTACAAATTCATCCTGAAACAACTTATTCTATTAAAGCTCTCGACGGTTACGCGGATGCGGTAAAGCCAATAGACTCGTTTAAACATCCTAAACTATTCTTGAAAGCGCACTTAGCAAGCATCGCGAGGTTCGGTTCGTTTGTTCCCCAGATTTACAGCTATAGTTATGGCGAATCTGAGTGGGGTGGCAGAGCAAAGTATCTGGAGCGTGCTCATCCTGTTATGGTTGAACCCGGTGTTAAAACCGCTGAAGATGTAGATAGATTGGTGGTTCCAGACCCGAGAAAAGACGGGGCTTATCCAGGCATGTTGTGGATGATTCATAACATGAAAGCCGCTTTCAAAAAATACGGTCTTGGCGACATAATGCCGGTCGGCGCTTCATGTTGTACTCCTCCAGAATGGATAGTTGGGCAATCTGTGCGCGGGTTGAAAGCAGGCTTCCTTGAACCGATGAAAAACCCTGACTTATGGCACAAGGAGATTAGAAAAACAACTGACTTCGCGATTCAGTACGCAAAAGCGCTTAGAGAAGCAGGCGCGGATATAGTGTGGTGTTGCCAGCATCATTCAGCTTGGCCTCCACAAGTGTTCAAAGACCACATTGCCCAATACTGTGGCGAATTTGCCAAAAAGGGTCCCTTAGACGGATGGGCTTACGCTGGAAACCAAGAGGCACATGTACAAATTGCGGCTGATGCAGGCGCATATGAACCTGTTCAATTTCTACAGTTCGCTACTGAAACACCGGTTGAAGCCATGAGAAAATTCACGAAAGAGATTAATAAGGCGTACATATGCTGTGAACCAGACAAAGCGATTCTAACA
>Ga0326727_10012106_pt1 | contig 19768 bp, 15 predicted proteins | sample MB2enrmetagenome_FD_207643 | JGI IMG/M metagenome (GOLD analysis project Ga0326727, IMG submission 207643) | Lab enriched peat soil microbial communities from McLean, Ithaca, NY, United States - MB29MY | ecosystem: Environmental > Terrestrial > Soil > Wetlands > Peat | place: USA: New York...
CGCCCGCCTTCAAAACCGTCAACATGCACTGCGTTGTCAAATAAATGTCGGTCGGGAATTGATCCGTGTCCCAGCCCAGCATCAAATCCCCGGTGTTGGCGTCGATCGACCCCAGGGCGCCCGCCGCGACCGCCACTTCCAATTCATGCTGCATGGTGTGGCCGGCCAGCGTGGCGTGGTTGGTTTCCAGGTTCAGCTTCAAGTGCCCGGTCAGGCCGTATTCCCGCAGAAAATTCAGGCAGGCCGCCGCCTCCGAGTCGTACTGATGCTTGGTCGGCTCCTTCGGCTTGGGTTCAATGTAAAGCTGGCCGTTGAACCCAATCTTCCGTTTGTGCTCCACCGCCATGTGCAGGAACATCGCCAGATGGTCCAATTCGCGCTTGATGTCCGTGTTGAGCAGCGTCGAATAACCCTCCCGGCCCCCCCAAAATACGTATCCCGCCCCGCCCAACTCATGCGTGACCTCCATCGCCTTCTTGACCTGCGCGGCGGCGAAGGCAAAGACGTCCGCGTTGCAACTGGTCGCCGCCCCGTGCGCGAAGCGCGGATGGACGAACAAACACGCCGTCCCCCAAAGCAATCCAATCCCGGTCCGTTTCTGTTCCTCTTTCATCGTCCGCACCACGGCGTCGAGGTTCTTGTTCGTTTGCGCCAGCGTCGCCGCCTCCGGCGCGACGTCGCGGTCGTGAAAGGCGTAAAACGGCGCGCCCAGCTTCTCGATGAACTCAAAGGCCACCCGCACCCGCCGCCGGGCGTTTTCCAGCGAATCGCTGTTGTCGTCCCACGGGCGCAACATCGTCCCCACGCCGAACATGTCGGCGCCCCGCCCGCGGAAGGTATGCCAGTAAACCACCGAGAAACGCAGATGCTCGCGCATGGTTTTGCCCTCGATGACTTCGTCGGCGTTGTAGTGTTTGAAGGCCAGCGGATTCTTTGATTTCGGGCCTTCGTATTCGATTCGTTTGATGTTCGGAAATGCAGATGCCATAAATGTGCGCCATTGCTAATCAAAATCCCTGCCCCGCGCAACCACAAAAACATGGACGAAACTCTGACGCAGGGACAGGAGCAAACGGAGGCAGCAGAGGAGGAAAAGCTTTGGCGAGCACGGGCATTGGGCCATTGAAAATTCGTCAATTGTAATTGGAGCGCAAAAGGGGGGAAGAAGGGAGAGGGAAACGGGGTCTGTCGTTCATAAAATGAGGGAAACGAAAAAAATAGTGTTAATAGTTTAGCAGTTGTCCTAATGCCTGAGCAGAAGAATAAGGTTATCTTATTTTTGCGGGATGTTGGACTGGAGGTTTCCCGCGACGGGCGCGATGAACGCAAGGCGTTGAAGGAGAGGTGGATGGAACTTATGCAGCGCAGGGTGCGGCGCACAGTGACGAGCGCAAAGCGGGGAGTTGCGGAGAAGGAGGAGCCGTTGGGCCGCGGGCCGGCGGGTTGAATATTTTCAACTCTATACGGGGAAATTGGCAAAAGTGGCGCGCCGGGAGGAAGGGGAAGGAAAAGGGTGGCGCGGGCGGTTTGGGCGCCTGCTTGATCGACCCGCGAATTTCCCAATAAGGGCATCATCCATGCCTTCACGCGCAGGAGTTGATCACATTTCCACGAGGGGGAAAAACCGACTGGGGGAAAAAGCGCGGAATTTTTGAAGATTTATTGGAGGGCGGGGGATTGGCTCGCGCAGCCGCAGAGGGCGCGGAGATGGCATTAAAGGGGGATGGGGAAGAGTGGCTGGTATTCGTTGCAAGAATGACAACCCCAGTCTGACGGGACAACATCCGCCTCTTCCTTGATCGAGGGTTTCAGGGTCAATTCGCTGAATGAGTTGACGACCAACACCAACGGTGGCACGTTGACGGTCGTGGGAACGACGACTTCCCCAGCCACGAGTGTGACCGTGAACGGCAGCAGCGCGACCCTTTATGGCGACGCGACGTTCGCCGCCGCGGGGCTGCCGTTCACGACAACTTATACGGCCACCGCCCAGGACAGCTATGGCCGGCACAGCACCAACACCGTGACGGTGAGCATCGCCACCAACACAACCTTCCAGTACGACGGCAACGGCAACCTGACCAACGACGGGCTGCGCAATTTCGTTTATGACGATGAGAATGAATTGATTCAGGTGTCGGTTTCCAACGCGTGGATGTCGCGGTTTGCGTATGATGGGAAGATGCGGCGGCGGACACGGCAGGAGTTCACCTCGCAGGGCGGCGCGTGGGCGCAGACCAACGCGATTTATTACGTTTATGACGGGAACCTGGTCATCCAGGAGCGGGACATGAACAATTTGCCGACGGTCACCTACACGCGGGGGAAAGACCTGAGCGGCAGTTTGAATGGGGCGGGAGGTATTGGCGGACTATTGGCGCGCACGTCGCAGGCGTACCAGGATGCGCCGCTGGCCGGTCACGGTTTCTATCATTGCGATGGCAACGGGAACGTCACGATGCTGATCGATTCATCTCAAGGCATCGTCGCCAAGTACTTGTATGACGCCTTTGGCAACATGCTTTCCAAATCCGGCCTGCTTGCTGACGCGAATGTCTATCGGTTTTCGAGTAAGGAATGGCATTCAAACTCCGGTTTGATCTATTACCTCTATCGCTACTACGACCCGAATTTGCAGAGGTGGCCAAATAGAGACCCGCTTGGAGAGTTCGGGTTTGAAGCGCTTAGATTGCGTACTGATAAGTTCTTGACATATTTCAAGTCATTCCCAATGGTAGGAGGCATCAATCTTTATGGATTTGTTTCGAATGACCCAATAAACCAGGAAGATATACTCGGTCTTTCAACCGGAAGTTGCTGGGTGAGTTTGATGTGGTGCGCCGGTGGCGTTATATTAACCACTGCGGCGTGCGCTTCAGGAGTATTAACAGCTTTGTGTATCGGCACGATATTAGCAGGACCGGCGGCCGGCTGCCTCTCCGCATACCTCGAATGCCAAGATCACACACCGCCGCCTCCTAATAATGGCAACTGTCCGGTGAATAATGTGCCGCATTTGCCGCCAATCTCAGGACCAGTGCAGCCGCCGTTTTTACAGATACCGCCCTAACCCCTAAATACAAGATCATAAACGTACCGATAGAACATGGACATTACAAAACACGCTCAATTAGTCGAAACGCAGGTGAACAAAAGCAAAAGGTTGTACTTTACAACCATGTTCGGCTCTGCGCTTCTGTTCGCAGCTCTTGTCATTGCGGCAGCCCAATGTAATGTTGCCTTGGCGCTATGTGTTCCCTGCCTTCTCGCGTTACAATTGCGGCAGATTTTGCACTGGCACGATCTTCGCGTCGAATCTAGGGTATTAAAGAATCTGTCGTTGGAGTGAAAGGGTCGGCCGGAGACATCGGGGTCGCATCTTAACATTTGCGTATGAGTTCAGACCGCAGTTTTGCTACGGATATGACCCGGCGAGGAACCTCAGTTACCGGACGAACAATGCGCTGATCGAGAATTTCAAGGTCAATTCGCTGAATGAGTTGACGACCAACACCAATGGTGGCACATTGACGGTCGTGGGCACGACGACTTCCCCAGCCACGAGTGTGACGGTGAACGGCAGCAGCGCGACGCTGTATGGCGAAGCGACGTTCGCCGCCGCGGGTTTGCCGCTGACGACAACTTATACCGCGACCGCCCAGGACAGCTACGGGCGGCACAGCACCAACACCGTGACGGTGAGCATCGCCACCAACACAACCTTCCAGTACGACGGGAACGGGAACCTGACCAACGACGGGTTGCGCAGTTTCGTTTATGACGATGAGAATGAGTTGATTCAGGTGTCGGTTTCCAACGCGTGGATGTCGCAGTTTGCGTATGACGGGAAGATGCGGCGGCGGGTGCGGCAGGAATTCGCGTGGGAGGGCGGGGCGTGGGTGCAGACCAACGCGGTTTATTACGTATATGACGGGAACCTGGTCATCCAGGAGCGGGACATGAACAATTTGCCGACAGTCACCTACACGCGGGGGAAAGACCTGAGCGGCAGTTTGGAGGGGGCGGGAGGCATTGGGGGACTGTTGGCGCGCACAGCGCAGGCATACCAGGATGCGCCGCTGGCCGGTCACAGTTTCTATCATTGCGATGGCAACGGGAACACAAAAACAGCAAAATACAAGGACTGACCCGTCGGCGTCCTCTACGAACGCAGAAGGAGGCCACAGGCGACCAGACCGGGGCCAATTTGCGCCTGGCCGATGACACCGCTGAAATCGAGAGCGTTGTGAAACCTTTAACGACGATGATGAAATGAGAATGTGCCAATTTCCAAGGACCCTTTCACTTTCATGAGAACAAAATTCCACCATTGTTTCATCGTGCTGGCCTTGCTGGCTGGCGTTCACTCCGCGCTGGCGCAAGTGACCAATCTGGGCATCGCCCCGGCGGGTGGGCAATCCGTCCTTTACTGGCCGAACAGCCCGACGAATTATGTTTTGCAAACCGTCACCAACCTTTCGTCAACCAACTGGTTGACGGCGAGAACGGCGTTCGCGGTCAATGCGGCGGAGGTGACAAACGCGGCTCCATCCGGGTTCTTTCGGCTGCTGCCCACGACCACGCCGGCGGGCATGGCGTTGATTCCGGCGGGTTGGTTTACGATGGGGGACACGCTGGATGGCGATGAAGGTGCCATCCCCACGAACGTCTATGTCTCGGCCTTTGTCATGGACGTGAACCTGGTCACCTATGGTTTGTGGACGAACGTGTATGCGTATGCCGCGAGCCACGGCTATAATTTTGTGAATGCGGGTGCGGGCGCGGGCACGAATTATCCGGTGGAGACGGTGGACTGGTTTGATTGTGTGAAGTGGAGCAATGCCCGGTCGCAGCAGACGGGTTTGACCCCGTGCTATTACACGGATGCGGGTTTTACGCAGGTGTTCACGAATGGCGACAGTGGCCAGCAGACGGTCTATCAGAATTTGACGGTGAACGGGTATCGGTTGCCGACGGAGGCGGAATGGGAGAAGGCGGCACGCGGGGGCGGAATCGGGCTGCGGTTTCCGTGGGGCAATCTTATCCATACAAACCAGGCTCAATACACTGCCTGCACCTCCTGCTATAGCTATGATTTGGGGCCGAACAACTCACCTTCAGGCCCGAGTCCGGTGGGTTCGTTTGATGTGAACGGCTACGGGTTATACGACATGGCGGGGAATGTGCTTGAGTGGTGTTGGGATTGGTACGGCACACTGTATGGCCAACCAACAATTACTAATCCAACAGGCCCGGCAGCAGGGAGCTACCGTGTTTTGCGCGGCGGCTTTTGGTTCGATCTCGCCTACTACGCGCAGTGCGCCTGTCGCTTCGGCGGCATCCCGAGCTACGCCAGCAACGGCGGCGGGTTTCGTTGTGTGAGGGGGCTTTAGGTTTTGTTCTTTTACTCTTTGTCCCTTTTGAAAGCCCGCGCAGCGGGGGAAATGTTTTTGAGGAAAATGCGAAGGCAGAGGGGTCGGCGAAGGCAGAGGGGTCGGTCCCGCATAATCGCATATTGACATTTTTCGTTTGCTGGAGGGAACTTTGTCTCATGGCCGGAAAAGAGAAGAAAGCCGTTTTACCGCGCCGCGGGCGCGGCGATGGCGATCAATTGGCTGCGCGCGCGATAAAACAGGGTGCCGCCGCTCAAGGCCGGCGTGGCCATGCACGTCTCCTTTAAATCATTGGTCGCAGCCACGGCAAATTGACCGTCGGCGGGCACGACATAGACCTTTCCCACTTCGCTGGCGAAATAAAGATGCCGCCCGTCCGACACAGGCGAGGAGGTGAATCCCTCGCCGCCGTCACCCAAACGCTCGCTGTAACGGACCGCCCCGGTCTTCGCGTCAAAGCACGTCAAGACGCCGATGTCAAAACACGCATAGAGGCAGTCGCCGACAACGATGGGTGTCTGCATGTAATCGCCCTTGCGCGGCTCGACCCACGCGATGGCGGCGTTGGTCCTGGAAATGTCCGGCGGCGTAATATCGCCCCGCGCGTCCAGGCGGATGGCGCGCATGGGACGGTATTTTCCGTGGGCGCTGGTGAAATAGGCCAGGCCACCGGCGACAATCGGCGTGGGCACCGGAATGTCGCCGCCGCCGTCCAAGCGCCAGATTTCCCCGCCGTTGGCGAAATCGTATCCGCCCGTGTGATGCCAGCCATTGACCACCACTTGGGTCTTTCCGCCGGATTCCGCCACAGTCGGAGTGCCCCAGGTGGGAACGTCATGGCGCGGCGCGCGCCACAGTTCCCTGCCGTCGGCCAGGTCGAACAGGGCGATGAATGAATTGTCCAGCACATCGCACAACACAATGACTTTGCCATCGTGAATGACGGGAGAACTGGCAAAGCCCCACTGGGCGCTGGGGACAATGTAGTAGCCGGAGGCCATTGGTCCGAGGTCCTTTCTCCAGAGCAGATTCCCGTCCATGTCAAAGCAAAACAAACCCTCCGAACCGAAAATGGCGGCGATGCGGCGGCCATCGGAGGCGGGCGTGGAGCTGCAGTGGCTTGATTTGGGATGCCGCTTGAGGCGCGGGACGCCTTCATAGCCAAGCTTGTCCCACAGGATTTTGCCCGTGTCCGCTTCCAAAGCCAGAAGGCGCCATTGATGGGAACCCTGGTCGTTGGCCGATTCAATGTCGCCGTAAAGCCCGACTTTGAGGTCCGCAACGCCGGGCCGAACCGCGGTGGTGACATAGAGGCGCTCACCCCACAAAATCGGCGAAGAATGGGCCAGGCCAGGAATCGCTGTGTGCCAGCGGACATTGCGACCGCTATCGACGTCCCATTGCACCGGCGCAATTCCACTGGCATCGACGCCCCCGGCCCGCGGGCCGCGGAACTGGGGCCAATTGGCCGCTGTCGCGCTGATCGTCAAAAGCAGCCAGATCAAAGAAGCCGTTCGCATCTCTTTATTCGACTGGAGAGTGGTTTGGCGGGCAACAAAAAAAAGACGACACAAAAAAAAGAGGCTGGTGTCAATCAAGACCCCGAAAATAAACGATTGACAATCGTTGCTTTGTGATGCAAAGTCCTCTCATGCAAGCTGATTGGGCGTCCCAGAATCTGCAGGTCATTCGCACTTTGATGGAGCGCGGCGCCGTCTATCGCCGCGCCCTGGCTCCGGTCATGGGCGCCGTCGGGTTGACGGGTGCTGTCGCGGCCGTCCTGGCCGCCTTGCTCGACGCGCGCGGCGCGCGGGCGTTCGCCGGTTTTTGGCTCGCGGCTGCCGTTGTTTGCCTGGCCGAGGCCTTGCTGCTCATCCGCCGCCAGGCGCTCAAGGACGCCGAGCCGTTCTGGTCGCCACCCACGCGCCGTGTGGCTCAGGCCGTCGCGCCGGCCTTATCCGCGGGCTGCGCCGCCGGGCTGGTCTTCTTGATCATTGAACCGGGAGGCCCGCTGGCCGTCTGGCTGCTGGTGCCTGGATGGATGGTGCTTTACGGATGCGCGCTGCACGCGGCGGGGTTCTTCATGCCGCGTGGCTTCAAGCTCTTTGGGTGGGGGTTCATCGCGATGGGCTGCCTGCTCGGAGCCGCCCTGTGCCTGGGTGGCCCCCCTCCGGTTGGAGGAGTCAATTGGGCCATGGGCCTGTTGTTCGGCGGCCCGCATCTGGCCTACAGCCTTTACCTCTATTTCACCGAAAAGCGCGGGAATGCGACGTGAACCCCAAACCGTTCCTCCAACTCGACCGCGTTATTCACGAAAAAGGCCGGTTGCCTATCGTGTCGTTGCTCGCCTCCTCCCCCGATCTGTCGTTCACTGAGATACGCGAGACCTTGAAAATGACCGACGGCAATTTGAGCATGCACCTCAAGACCTTGCAGGAGGCCGGCTTCGTTTCCGTGACCAAGACCTACCAGAATCAACGCCCCTTGACCACCTGCTCCCTCACCCCCAACGGACGCCGGGCTTTTGCCAGTTACATCGATTTGCTGGAGCAGATCGTGCGGCAGGCCCGCGAAACCGAGTGAATTATCGCAAAAAAATGAACACATTTCCGCCTGCCGCATCTAACTTTGTGATGCAAAGTGTAATCGAACCCCCGCTTGCCACGGCCCGCGCCCTCAAAATCATCCGCGCCGCCCATCTGGGCCAATGTTTTGGCGTGCGTGACGCCATTGCGCTGGCGTTGGAGCAATCCCGCCGGCAACCCCTCACCGTTTTAGGCGAACTGGTTCACAACGAATCGGTCGTGCGCGATTTGCGCACGCGCGGCATCGCCATTGAAGACCACCCCGCCGCCGTCAAAACGCCCGCCGTCATGATCACCGCCCACGGCGCGTCGGACAAGGCCCTCCAACGCGCGCGAGATCATGGCCTCCAGGTCCTCGACGCCACCTGTCCGCTCGTCCACCTCGCCCATCGCGCCGTCCGCCGACTGGTCCAAGACGGCTTCCATCCCGTCATCATCGGCCAGCGCGCCCATGTCGAGGTGCGCGGCTTGACCGAGGATTTGGACCCGTTCGACGTGGTCCTGACGGAAGAAGATGTCGCGCGTTTGCGGGAGCGTCCCCGTTTTGGCGTCGCCGCCCAAACCACCCAGCCGATTGCCAAAGTCCTCCACCTGGTGGACTTGATTCGCAGCCGCTTCCCCCGTTCCGAGGTTCGCTTTGCCGACACGGTTTGCCGGCCGACGAAGCAGCGCCAGACCGCCGCCGTCGAACTGGCGCGGCAATCGGATGTTGTCGTCGTCATTGGCGGGGCGGCCAGCAACAATACGCGCGAACTCGTCGCGACCTGCCGCAGCTATTGCGACCGCGTCCATCACGTGCAAGACTCCGCCGACTTGCGCCCGGAGTGGTTCGACGGCGCGGCAACGATCGGCATCACCGCCGGGACATCCACGCCGGATTGGATCATCGACACCGTGGAAGACTGGCTGAACGCCAATTTATGAGACCATGAAAGCGCTTCTGCTCAGGGTATGCTCCGGTGGCGCGGCCCTGGTGGTCGCGGCCTTGATCTGGCTGCCTTGTTTGCATTTCTTCTACCGGTCCGCCGCGGTCAACTTCCGCACCGCCGGTGTTTCACCGGAGGCAAAAGCCCTGACAGCGCGCCATCTCCATCTGTGGGCGGACGCGGACGCGCGCACGGAGGAATTGGTGCGGTTGCGGCGCAGCGATGCTGAGTGGGACTTCATGGGGCGCAGTTTTTTTGTCTGGTCGCTGGCCAACATCGGGCTGCGCGATCCCGCCTCCGCGCCGGAGTGCCTCAAGGTGATGGACCAGATCATCGGCCAGACGCTGAAGCTGGAGCGGGAGCAGGGCCTTTATTTCTTCCTCATGCCCTATGCCAAGGCCCGTCCCTTCAACCTCGAACCGCCCCGCAGTCTGTTTCTTGACAGCGAGATCGCCCTCATGCTCGCCTCCCGGCGTCTGCTTCAGGAAAGCCCGGAATACGGCCCCTTGCTCCGCGACCGCGTGGACCTGATGGTTTCGCGCATGGAGCAAAGCCCGCTGCTCTCGGCGGAAAGCTACCCGGACGAATACTGGGTGTTTGACAACGTCGCGGCCCTCGCCGCCATGCGCCTGGCCGACAGGCTCGACGGGACCGACCATTCCGCCCTCTGCCGCCGCTGGGTCGCGGTGGCGCGGGAGAAATTGATCGACAAGGAAACCGGCCTGCTCGTCCCCAGGTTCGCCCGCGACGGCACGCCTTTGGACTCGCCCCGAAGTTCCTCGCTCTGGTTCATCGCGCATTGCCTGCAACTCATCGATCCCGGCTTCGCCCGCGAGCAATACGACAAGGCCAAAAAGGAATTCGCTCGCGAGTTGTGCGGCTTTGGCTACGCTACCGAATATCCGCGCTCCGTCCCGGACCAGTCGGACATCGATTCCGGCGCGGTCATCCCTGGTTTGCGGGTCAGCGCGGGCGGCAGCGGACTGGCGCTGCTCGGCGCCGCCTCCTTTGGCGATGAGGATTATTTGCGCGCGCTGGCGCGGACGCTGCATTTCGCCGCTTTTCCCTCATACCGCAAAGGCGCGCTCAAATATTGCGCCAGCAACCAGGCGGGCGACGCCGCCATCCTTTATGCAGCAGTGGTCGGGCCGGTTTGGGAAAAAGCGCGGGAGGCGCCAAAATGAAGCGCTTGCTCCACATTCTTGCCCCGGCCGGCTTTTTTTCCGCCCGCTATTTTGCCACGCGCGCGGCCGGCCTCTGTGTTTTGTTTGCGCTGGCCCATCTGTGCGGTTTGCGCGAGTACACAACATTATTATCCGGCACCGTCGAAGGCGCGGACATGCGGACTTCCATGATTCTTGGCAGCATTTACTTGCTGTTGTATTTCGCCGCGGTGCTGGTGGCGCCGGTGCTCGCGCTGGCGGCGGGAATTCTCCGGCTGTGTCAAATTCTCAGGGGTGCTTCAAGGACTTCAACTCCCGCAATCCTTGCTCCGCCTCCGCTCGCGGCAAGTTCCCGGCCATGAGCATCGCGTCGCTCTGCCGCAGGATGCGGTCGTAAAAGGCGAGGCCAAAACTGATGGCCGCCGCATCGCCGGGCGACGCCTCCAAAATCGCGAACAGGGCGTCCTCGGCCTTGGCGAATTGGCCCGTCCCCTCGTAATGGCGCATCAGCAGAACCTGCGTCCGGGACGGCAGCGGCTTCTCGCACAAAGAGGCGAGAATCCCTTCGACGCGCGGCACAAACTCCGGCAACTCTCGGGCATCCACCTGAGCCAATACCTCCAGCAGCAAATGCAGCGCCTTCAGCCGCGCCTCGCGGCCCTCTTCCGCGCGGCCCGCGGCCTCGGCGATTTCCCCGGCCTCGCCCAGCAGCGTGATGACCAGGAACAACCGCTGGCGCACCATTTCGGTCGATTGTCCTTCGGTCAAGCGCGCCAGCAATTCCGTCTCGGACAGCGCGGCGAGGCCCTGGGCGCCCGTGGCCGCGAGTTTCTCGCACTCGGCATCGACCGCGTTGCGGGCCTCCTCCCAGCGGCGGTTCTGGCGCAGGGCGCGGATGCGGGCCAGCGCCCGTCCGAACTCCTCGATCATCTGCAAAATGTAATCGTGGCGGATCACCCGGTCCTTAATCGTCCCTCTTCCTGGGGCAGGCGCCCATGCGCTTGAATTGGTCGCAACTGGCGGTGATCTGGAGACGGTGCGCTTTGACCGAGAAACCCAGCTTGCGGCACATCTCCCTTTCCAGCTTCTTGATCTGGGCGCTGTCGAACTCGACGATCGTGTTGCATTCCTGGCAGATAATGTGGCTGTGATTGGGGTGATCGGCGTAGTTGGGATCGTAAAACTTGTGGTCCCGCCCGAAATCCATTTCCCGAACCAGCCCGCTCTGCGTCAGCAGCGGCAAGGTGCGATAGACCGTCGCCCGCGAGACCGATTTGTCCCGCCGCCGCGACCAGCGCAGCAACTGTTCCGCGCTGAAGTGTTCCGCTGTGCCGAAGACCGTGTCAATAATGGCCCGCCGTTGCGCCGTGACGCGCAATTTCCTGCGCACGAGGAATTCAATGAACTTCTTCTTGGCGGCACTTCGGTCCAAAGCCATGCGCCCAGTTTAAGCTCGGAGCCGGCCACTTTAAAGCCCGAAAGCGCCCCCCTCGCTTGATGTCTCCAGTCCGGTTGGTTGCGGGCCTGGCCCCCTTCACCAGCAAAAGCAAAAGCTGCTGGAACAGGAAAGCGCGGATTTGCGGCAGGAAGCGGAAGATCTGGCGGATGAAATCAGAGAATTGAGCGGGGAGGTGGCGTCACGAATCAGTTGAGGATGTTTTCTGTTTTTACGGAATTGTGCGGCTTGTTATTTTGATGCGATTCGGTTATGATTTGAGACAGTGAAAAACGGCAAACGCATAACGGAACGCATTGAATTGGGCCAATACATCGTGGCTGACCCGGAAATCTGCCACGGCAAACCCACCTTCAAAGGCACGCGCATCATGGTCTGCCAGGTCTTGGAGGACGTGGCCGAAGGCCGGTCGTGGGACTTTATCTGCAACCAACGCTGGGGCGGGCGCATCCCATTGAGTGCGGTAGCCGAAGCCGTCCGGCTCGCCCAAGAAGCATTGCTTGAACGATATGGCCTCGCCGCGCGGCGGCCAGTGCGGAGACATTCCGAACCGGCTTTCGCTTGAATCTGCTGGATGAAAATTTTCCGAAAGACCAATTGCCGCTGCTGAAGAAGTGGCACATTCCCTTCCGGCGCTTCGGGCAGGACATCGCACGGCTCGGCGTTAAAGACCCTGATATACTTCCACTTTTGCACCAGCATCGCCGCGTAACATTTTTCACCCTGGACGGGGATTTTTTTGACGCCGCGCTATGTCATCCGGCCTATGGTTTGGTGTGGCTGGATGTGAGGGCGGATGATGCAGCGCATATCATGCGACGTTTTCTTAAACATTCACGTTTCAATTCTCAAGCGCGACGCATGGGCATCGTGGCTCGCGCGCATCACAAGGGGATTGAATTCTGGCAGCACCATCGTGCCGTACTCCAACGCGCGCGTTGGATTCGCACAACAGCGGAATGATCGGCAGCGCGCCAGCCGTGGGATCACTCCCGAATGGCGCTGGCCGGATACCAAAGGCCTAACTGCGGGTTCGCAACCGCAGCACCGTCAAGGAGTTGGCCGGAAATGACCGTTTCAGGCTGGTGCCGGTGAAACTAATGGCTTCGGTCTTCGGCGAAACCTTCGTCGGCTCGGCCAGCGAATTCTCATCCGCAGGACTGCCTGATGTCAGCACGGTAGCCGAGCCTTGGCCAGTCAAGCTCGCGCCGGAAAGGTCCAACTCTGTTTCCAGTGGTTCGGCGGCCACGTTCACCACTTTCACGATGACATCTCCGGACTGGGCATCCGTGGCCGACGCCGCATAAAGGCTTTTGTATTGGCCGCCGGTGGAATAATCAACGTCGTGAATCAATTTGCCGTCAAGCCAGCATTGCAGATGCCGGCCGGCGACCGTGAGTTTAATGTCATACCAATGATCCGTTTCAATGTGGCTGGGCTTGAAATCGAGACCTCCGCTGCCTTCAATGCCGTCCTGCCTGTTGCCCCACCCGCCAATGTTCCACCAGGTGCGGTCTTCGTCGCCGCTGTTGTGGAACAAAATCAGGAAGCCCTCGGCGCCGGAAATCTTCCGCGCCTTGAGCGTCAGCGTGTAGTCCTTCCACGACTTGTCCCCGGCCAGCGCGCGGATGAACGTCCGCTCCGCCGTCTGCCGCAATGCGCCATCCTGAACCTTCCAATCCGCGCCGTCGCCAAGCAATTTCCAGCCTTGCGCCCCGCCGCTGAAATCAGATTGAAACAACACCTTCCCATCCGGCGCGGTGACTTGGATATCCTTGAATTCCGCCGCCGTATTCCAGGTGCCAACACCGATCAGGCCGCCGGCCACCGGCGGCGTCACCACGGGCGATTGCACTTCGGTAGGCAGATAAACATCGCCGCGGTTTTCGGAAAACAATTTTTGGACGTAGTAACTCGGCAGGCCATACCACCCCGAACTGTCAAAGTTGATCAGGTCCGGATTCCATGCGCGGTGGTTCAAATTCACCAGCAACGGCGCGTAGCTGGCCATTTGCACCACGTCCGAGTTCCGTTCCAGACCGGTCATAAACGCCGCTTCGCCGATGGCGCCGCGCAGATTGCCCTGCCCACAGTTCAAGGTGACGGCGTATTCGCCGACGAAAACCTTCGGGCCGTTGCGGTCGGTTTTGTCATATTGGCCGGCGTGGCGCATGAACCATTCCGGCGTGTCGTAATAATGATCGTCCACCAGGTCCGGTTGCTGCGCGCCAAAATCATCCCACCCGTCGGCTACAAATTTGACTTCCGGATACTTCGCGCGAATCGCATTGTAGAAGAGCCGGTAATGCTCGACGTAACCGTTGAAACCGCCGTTTTCGTTGCCGATTTCCAGGTATTTCAAATTAAACGGCGCGGGATGGCCGGCAGCGGCGCGCATCGAACCCCACACGGAATCCGCCGGCCCGTTGGCGTATTCGATCGCATCGAGAGCATCCTGCACCCATTGGCTCATGCGATCGATCGGAATAGTTTCCTTGTGCGACATGCCCACGTTGATGCAGAAGAGAGGCTCGGCGCCGAGGTCTTCACACAATTGCAGGTACTCGTGGAAACCCAGGCCGTGCGTGGCATTATAGCCCCAGATGTTCCACAGCGGCGTGCGCGTGTCGATGTTGCCGACGGTGTTCTTCCAGTGGTTTATATGCGCAAAGTCGTCGCCTTCGACCCAGCAGCCGCCGGGGAAACGCACGAACTTCGGATGCAACCCGTCCAGCGATTCCGCAAGGTCCGCGCGCAAGCCGTGATCTTTCCAGGTCTTCTTCGGCACCAGTGAGACCATGTCCAGAAACAATGTGCCTTTGCCGTCGCCGGAGATTTCCAGTTTGCCTTTCGGATCGCCGCCCGTTGCGGCCAGATCCAGCGTGTGATACTTCCAAACGCCGCCGATGCCGGAAATCTCTCCGCCCGCCATCACCTCGCCGGTGCTGCTCAAAACTTTCACGGCCAGCTTGCCGCCAAACCGCTCCCCGCGCGCCGCCATCCGGAAAGTGTAGCCGTCACCTTTGACAATGTTCATACCCCAGTAACCCTCGTTCTGCAACGTGAACGCCCCGTCCACTTCCACGCGAAGCGATTTGCGATTGAACGGGTTTAAGGGCGCCGGCTGCCCATGCACGTCGGCCGTGCTGATGGCGGCCTCGCAGTGGCCGCTCACGCTCGTAAACTTCCAATTCTCCGGCGTGTCCGCGTCCTCGAAGGAACGGTTGCGCACCAATTCGGGATAAATCCCGCCGTCCGTGGACATGTTAATGTCCTCGAAAAAAATGCCCCACAATGTCTGCGGTATAGGGTGGGCCGGATGCGCCACATCCACGGTGATTTTGGCCGACTCCGCGTTGGTTGAAATGGCCGACGATAAAATGGCGGCGGCGAAGTAATTTTTCAATTGCATACGATCATTATGGTCTTGCGATTCTCCTGGTATGGTTGATGGTCAACCTTTTGCCTGTTATTGACCGATCTTAACGAATACGGCGATGGAGGCAATTCAAAAGAAACGTGCGCGCCACGAGCGGAGCGGACAGCCTCAACGGCTTTTACCATTGGTTGAGGGCGTCAATTCCGTGCGTGCGTCACCATGATCAAATCCACCGCGTAAACCCACGACGTGGTAAGAGCGTTGGAGAAACGCCCGGGTTACGCCCAAGCCCATTCCGCTCGGCGCCCCGACCGGTTGTTTCCGCCCCTCTCGCGGCCGGTCCTATAGGGTGTGAGACAAAATTCTTCAGGTGACGAAAAAGGAACCCCTTTCTCCGTCTCTCTCCCCGCAAGCGGGCAGAGAGGGCAAACGCAGCCCGAAAGGAGTCTATTGGGCCACATATACTTCTCCGCCGCAACAATGGGGCGGCGAAGAATTTTGTCTCACACCCGGTCCTATAATCATGACGCTTTGGAATTTGACAAAAATGCGATGCACACGTTAGCCTGCAGACCCCTAGGCCTTTCTGACTAAACTATATGAAAGCTACCTTTCCGACGCAGATTGATTCTCCGCGCAGGACATTTACGACGGAGGTTTTTCGTCTAACGAGAACCGGCATCCTGGGGCGCTGCCTTCGGATGGCCCCTCTGTTGATGTCTCTGGTCATGCCAGCCCGGTCTGCGTGGTCGGCCGATGGACAAGCAGCGCAAGTCATGCCAGGCCAGGCGCCCAAGACGAACGTGTTCAAGGTGGCGCAATCAAACGGCCCTTACCAATGGACGGCGGAGGACGGGACGGACACGAATGTCATCCGGCGGCTCGCCCATAACGACGGCGAATACCGGCGGATGCTGATCGAGAACAACACCATTTTCCGCCGGCAATTGGTTTATCACACCAATCCCTTCGCGCAGCAGGTGCAGCAGGCCGTTCAATCTGGCCGCGCCATTCAACGGGTGACTCTGCCCGGTCTGGACGGGCAGTTGTTGACGGCCAATGTGACCCGGACGGAGTCGAAGGACGGCGGCCGTCAGGGGCAATTATACGGGCAATTGCCGGGCCGTCCGGACTCAATGGTGACGGTCGCCTTCATCAACGACCGCGAAGCCTTCACGGTGATTTCACCCCAGGATCAGATCTACCTGCAAGCCGAGGCGCACGATCCGGGCCAGATTGTGGTCAAGAGCATCAATCCCTCCACCTATGGCGCCATGCTGAAATAAGCCCCATTTCGAGGCATTTACATTTCACAAAGGGCAAACCATGAGAATTCCAAACCAGCCCCTTTTCCCCTCAAATCCAATCCGCCTGCGTGCGGCCGTGTTGCTCTTGTGTCTATGGGCGCATCCGGGGATGTCCCAGTCATTGACGGCTCCCGGCCAGTCCCAGCAATTCAACCGGGTTGGTTATGTGATGACAGTCGCGGAAGTCTATACGTCCGCCGCGGCCGCCAATCTGGGCGGTGCGGCCGACCTCGAAGTGGATATGAACAACGCCGTGGCCGGCGCCAATGTCGTTATGCAAAACAGCGGGACGGGATTATGGGTGGTTAACGTCGGCTATTATGAAGCCACGGAAACGGACCCCGGAACCCTCCATGCCTTGCTCGGTCAGTTCTGGACCTGGCCGGACGTGGCAGCCTTTTGGTCAAGCACCGGCGCGGGCATTATTCAGTGCGTGGGGGATGCTACCGACGACGCGGGACTCTCCTACGAATGTGGCGCTGAAAGCACCGTCAGTTCCGTATATGGGGCTTGGGACGTCGTTTATGCGCACGAACTGGGACGTTGTTGTTGCCTCGAACAAGGGGATGATGTCGGCGTCCCCAACCCTTTCTACTGCATCATGCTCCAAGGCTACTGCGGCGGCTCCTCCATCCTCTATTGCAGCAACCCCAGTGTCTATTACGACGGGATCCAGCTTCTGGGGACCACCAATGACGATTGCGGCGAAGGCCCCCTCGCCAACGAGGGCAATAACTCCCGCCAGTTCGCCTTGAACGGTCCCAACTATCAGGGGTCGATCAAAGTCGCCTTCACCAATTTTAACCCGCTTCTGACGGCCGTCCATTGCGGCGGCTCGGCGGTGGCGACCCTTTCGCCCGACCAGCGGACCTTTGCGGCGGATCAAAACTACAGTGGCGGCAGCGCTTGGGATGCCAACGGCTACACCTATGCCGTTGATGTCAGCGGCGTGACCAATCCCGCTCCCCAGACCGCCTATCAGGACCAACGTTATGGGAACATGACCTATACCTTCACCGGCTTCCTGCCCGGCGCCAATTATCTGGTACGCCTCCACTGCATCGAATGCTGCTGGGTCGCCGCCGGCCAGCGCGTCTTTAACGTGTTCATCAACGGCCACGAGGTCTTGACCAACTTCGACATTTTCGCCACGGCGGGCGCGCAGAACAAGGCGGTCATCAAGGAAATCATGACGCAGGCCAGCACCAGCGGCAGTATTGCGATTCAGTTCGTGAACGTCACCGATAACGCCTCCATCTCCGCTATTGAGATCTTGCAGGGCGGGCTCTACGTCCCGGTTAACCTGACGGCGGCCGCCGGCAACGCGCAGGTCACATTGAACTGGAGTCCGGTTGCGGGTGCGGCCAGCTACAATGTCAAGCGCGGGTCAACCAGCGGCGGACCTTATACGAACATTGCAAACACCCCCTCGGCCAGCTACAACGACAACCCGCTCTCAGGCGCCACCACCTATTACTATGTGGTTTCAGCGGTCAACGGCGTGAATGAAAGCTTCGATTCCCTCGAAGCCGGCGTCACCACCCCGGTTACGGTCAATTCCGACACCTGGCTCGGCGGCACGGGCAATAATTTCAGCACCGCCACAAACTGGATCTATGCCATCGGTTCCGGGCCTGTTTCCAACTCCGATGCGCTGGTGTTTGGCTCGGCGGGATCCACCACGCCCAACAACGACGAGTCCGGCTTCGGCTTCTCCACCATCACCTACAATGCCGGCGCTCAATCCTTCACCATCGGGGGCAACCCTTTCTCGCTGGGCACGAATACTGTCAGTGGCCAATTCACGATCACGGTCAACAGCGCCAATCCGCAAATCATCAACAATAATATCACACTGGTCGCTGCCACGCCTGTCATCTCGACCACTGGCGGCAACCTCACCCTCGGCGGCGGCGTCAGCGCAACCAATCTCGTCACCAAGACGGGCGCGGGCACGCTGAACCTCGCGGGCACGGGCGGAACATTGAGCGCCGGGCTGGCCGTGGGCGCTGGCAGGGTCAATGTTGCGCCCAGTGGGACACTCACCAGCGGCGGCGCCGTGACGGTGGGCAACGCCGCAAATAACGCCATTCTGGATGTTCCCAGCGGTCATCTTACGGGCCTGAACTTCAATGTCGGCACGGTCAGCGGCGCGGCGGGTGCCGTTTATCAAACCGGCGGAACGGTGGCGGCGACCCAGGCCGCCGGTCAAACTGATTTCCAAATCGGCAATGCCGCGGGCGCCTATGGCTGCTATTCCGCCGGCGGCGGGAACTTGTCCGTGAACGAAATCGGCGTGGCCGGAGAAATCTCCCCCGGCAACGGACTCATGGAGATCAACGGGGGCGCCGTTAGCGACAGCGGCTGGGTGGTCGTTTCCCGCTCCGGCGCGGCCCAAATCGGCGTCTTGAATCTTTTCAGCGGAACGATCACCTATGCCGGCGGCGGCGAGGTCAACTGCTGGGGCGCCGGCCAAACCGCCGTCGTGAACATCATGGGCGGCAGCATTGCCAACACCCTCGCAACCGTCGGGTTCAACTTGAATTGGTCCGGCAGCTCTGCCAACACCTCCATCTTGAACCTCAATGGCGGTTCGGCTCAGGCCAGTGGCGTCATCGGGGCCTACTCCCGGCTGAATTTCAACGGTGGAACCCTCAAAGCCAGCGAGGCCGGCGCTGCCTTCATTTCGGGACTGGCCGCTGTCAACATCTACGGTGGAGGCGCGACCATCAACAACAACGGCTACGTCATCGCCATCGGTCAGCCGCTTCTGGCCCCCGCGGGTAATGGCGTCAACAGCATCGCTTCCTTCACCGGCGGCGCCGGCTACATCGCGCCTCCCATCGTCACGGTCCTTCCCGGCGCCGGCGACACCACCGGCATTGGCGCCACGGCCATCGCTCAAATCAATCCTCAGGAAGGAGTCGTCACCAATGTCATCATCACCTGTCCGGGTGTCAACTACACCGCCACTCCGGCATTCATCTTGACCGGTGGCGGGCCGGCTGCGGCGGCCACCATCACCGGCGCCGCGCCCACCCCCAACACCAGTGGCGGGTTGACATTAACGGGAACGGGCGTGGTGACGCTTGCCGCGCACGAAAACTATGGCGGTAATACCACCATCAGCGGCGGCACTCTCAGGCTTTCCAGCGCCCCGGTTTTGTATATGTCATTTAACGACGTCTCCGGCTCCACAGTCATCAACCAGGGCGCCGGCGGCGCCGCGATGAACGGCACGCTCACCGGTGCCGCGACGATTGTTTCCGGCGGCATCCATGGGGGCAACGCCTTGAGCATCCCCTCTGGCGCGGCCAATGCCGCCTACGTGCGCATCAATAATCCGGTCGTGGCCATGACCGGCGCCGCGGGTTGGTCGATCGGGATGTGGGTCAAAACCACGACAGCGGGCGGGGTTTATGCCTATCAAGGCTCCGGCGGCTGGGTCAGCGGGAATATGACTTTTTATCTGAACGAGGGCTCCGACAGCGGTCCTGGAACCAAAGCCGGCGGCGTCAGTTGGGGTCAGGGTTGGGAAGAAGGGACCACCACCGTCAAC
>Ga0326727_10012107_pt1 | contig 19768 bp, 10 predicted proteins | sample MB2enrmetagenome_FD_207643 | JGI IMG/M metagenome (GOLD analysis project Ga0326727, IMG submission 207643) | Lab enriched peat soil microbial communities from McLean, Ithaca, NY, United States - MB29MY | ecosystem: Environmental > Terrestrial > Soil > Wetlands > Peat | place: USA: New York...
GGTTAGCGGCGAACTCGGGCGCGTCGCACATGCGGCGGATGCCGTTGAGCCACCCGGCTTCGTCGGCCGGGTCGATATAACAGGCAAAGTCACCACCGACCTCACGGTGTGCCGGCAGGTCTGAAGCCAACACCGGCGTGCCGACGCTGAGCGCCTCGATGATCGGCAGGCCGAATCCTTCCGCATACGACGGCATGAGCACGGCGCGGGCATTGGTCATCAGCCGCCGTACCCCGGGACTCGATACGCCAGATACCAAAACGACATGGTCCCGCAGCGATTCGCAGCGCGTGAATTCACGTAGAATTGAAAGTCCTCCATGGGCCGGCGAGCCCGCAACCACCAGCCGGGGCGCTCGTTGGCCTCGCTCATCGACCAGTTGCCGCCATACCTGGAGAAGCATCGCGTGATTCTTGCGCGGTTCGATCGCTCCGCAGACAAGAAAATAAGTACATCCGCTCAGGACGTCATCAGGCGGATCCCGACGAAGAAATATTGATGCAACCGGAAGATGTAACGATCCCGCCGTCACAATCGGACGTGGATGCGGGTGAAGCGCTTGCAGCACCGCATTGCCGGCGACGTCAGTGGTCGTGATCACCCCGTTGGCATGGCGCGTCACCGCAGCCAGCATCCACCGCTGCGCCAGGCGGCCGCCCCGCGACACGAGCTCCGGATGCAGCAGCGGGATGACGTCGTGCAGCATGAACACCGCGCGAATGTCGGATCTTTGACGCAACCATCGCGTTGCCAACGGCACTGCCCATCCAAGCTGCCCAATGTTGAGGTACACCGCGTCGCGTGGCGTGTCCCTCGCGGCTGGCCTGCCGAACGTGAAGCCGGTCGCGGCAAGCAGTTTGGCCTGGCGCGCCAAGGCCCCAGCCTTCGCATACCGCATGATTGGCGCCGGCGGCGTCTCTCCCCCGAGTCGGCGCCGCACATACCCGTATCGGGAATCGGTTTCGACATCGGCGGTCTCCCGCCACATCGTTTCGATCGCATCCAGCAGGCGACGGGCGCGACCGCGATCATACAGCCGGGTGCCCCAGGGGGTTGGCAACAGGCCGAAGCAATCCCCGGGCCAATGTTCAAGCAAGTATCGTGCATAAAACAGATCGACGCGGTCGACGCCCCGTGGCGCACGCGCCCATGCGCTGAGAAACAGGCGCACCCCATCGTAGACAATCGCCCGGGTCATGTTGCCAAGCTTAGCAGCATGCGTCGGCGGCCACTCGCCTCGGCGAGCGTGTTATCCCGCGGCGCCAACCCCCGATCGCGCCGTTATTCTGCCGCTGCGGCAACCGCCTCCGTCGTCGCGGGGACTTCCAGCGCGGCCAGCCGCCGTGCCTCGACCCACGACATTACGACGTACGAAAAAATCACGATGCAGAATATAACCACGGCGATACCGTCCAACGGAGAAACCGACCCGATGCGCGTGGCAAACGACATTTCACCCGCCCCGATCAGGAGCAGTGTGTAGGACAAAAGCGCGAGCCTGATCTCGGTCGGGCCAACGCCGAAATAGCTGATCTGAAACACGCTCGTCGCGATCGTGCGGATGAACGTGAACAGCGCCGCCAGCCAATAGCTCATCAACAGGAGGCAGGCAGTGCTGAACCGCAGGTGCGGGGAGAATCCCAGGCTGAGGAATATCAACACCTGGGAGATGACGTCCGAGGCGTGATCCACGAAGTAGCCATAGTGCGGCCGCTCGATGCGGCGCACCCGGGCCAGGCTGCCGTCCAGCGAATCCCCAAACCAGTTCACGATCAGCCCGAGGACAGAGAGCCACAGGCAGAGCGGCGAAAGGGTGGAGCCCGCATAGCCCACGCCGCACAAAAGTGCGCCGCCAATGCCCAGAATCGTCAGATGATCGGGCTTCACCCATCGCGGCAAGCGCGTCGCGATGGCGACCAGAAGCACGCGCTCGTCCGCCGCAAGCCACGATTGTTGGATCCTGACCACCGTACCGTTAGTTTGCGTTGCGCTGGTCAATACAACCCCCGGTAGATTAGATCGCGGCAAAAACACGCAAAATCATTCCCGAAACGGATGACAACCCCTTGCGCGTTCGAGTGACCTTCCGTTAATCTATCCTAGTGGGAGCGAGGCGGCCGGTGCAAGCGTGTTTCTTTGCTTTAACCGAGCGGTTTCATGAAGTCTAAAAGGCACACCTGCCGCGCGGCGGCCAGTTCGTGATCAACTAAGGGATCAAGAATGATTGATCGCGCCGCGAGGAAGAGTTGTGTTCGTAATGACCGCCTAACGTTCCTTTGCGCCGGAAACGCTAGGATGACCGTGGCTGTTATCACGACGTTAAATTTGACTCGGACCGGCCCGAGTTGGCCACCTACACCTGCCCCCGATTGTGTCTTGATGGATATAATTGCTTGACCGATTTGGCTCCGCTCGCAATCATAGGTGCTGCCTGTCGGTTACCGGGCGGCAGCGGATTGACCGAATTCGCCGACCTGCTGCTCGCGGGTCGTGACGCGATCAGCGAAATTCCCGAAGACCGCTGGACAAAATCACGCTATTTTCACCCGGCCCCGGGACAGCCAGGCAAGACATACAGCTTCGCCGCCGGCTGCCTCTCCGACATCGACGCCTTCGATGCAGCCTTCTTCGGAATTTCGCCGCGCGAGGCACTCAGCGTCGACCCCCAGCAGCGCATCATGCTGGAACTCGCTTATGAAGCCATCGAGGATGCCGGCCTGCTGCCAACCCGCCTCGCAGGCTCGCATACAGCAGTATTCATCGGTGCCTCCTCGTGGGACTTCGCGGCAACTTCCTTCGCCGATACAGCTGGACTGGACGCCTACGCGATGCAGGGCGCGGCATTGTCCTCGGTGTCCAACCGCGTGTCTTATATGTTCGGTCTCCGCGGCCCCAGCCTGACCGTCGATACCGCCTGCTCCTCATCGCTCGTCGCGCTGCATCTCGCATGTGAGGCCTTGCGACGGGGCGACGCCGGGCTGGCGATTGTCGGTGGCGTTAATTTGCTCTTGGCGCCGCAGTCGTTCGTCGGGTTTGCCCGCGCCTCGATGTTGTCGCGGTCGGGGCGGTGTCATCCGTTCGATGCGCGGGCCGACGGCTACGTGCGCGCCGAGGGCGGCGGGGCGATCGTGCTGAAGCCGCTGGCCCAGGCCGTGGCCGACGGTGACGAAATTCGCGCGGTGGTACGGGCCACCGGGGTGAATTCCGACGGCCGCACCGCGGGTTTTTCCATGCCCAGTGGTCCGGCGCAGGCGGCGCTGCTGTCTCGGGTCTACGCGGAGGCCGGCATTGCGCCCGACGATCTCTGTTACTTCGAGGCGCATGGCACTGGCACCCCGGTCGGCGATCCAATCGAGGCGTACGCGATCGGCGAAGCGCTGGCCCGTCACCGCAGGCACAAGCTGCCGATCGGCTCGGTGAAGTCGAACGTGGGGCATCTCGAGCCGGCCAGCGGCATGGCCGGACTGATGAAGCTTCTGGTGACCTTCAAGCACGGCGTGGTCCCGCAATCATTGAATTTTGCGACGCCCAACCCGGCGATCCCATTCAAGAAGCTTAATCTGGAAGTGACCTCCCGGCAGCTTCCGTTTCCCAGCGCAACGAAAGGTGCCGTGGCCGGCATCAATTCGTTCGGCTTCGGCGGCACCAACGCGCACGCCATTCTGGCAGCGCCCCCACCGCCCACCGCAACGCCAGGCACTGCAACGCTAAGCAGCGCAACGCCAAGCCGTGCCACGCCCGGCAGCGCAACGCCGAGCAGCGCAACGCTAAGCAGCGCAACGCCAAGCAGCGCAACGCCAGGCCGTGCAACGCCGGAGCCCGACGGGGTGTTCGCCCCCTTGCTGTTGTCGGCCCGATCGACCGACGCGTTGCGCGCGCTGGCCGCAACGTGGCGCGATACGCTGGCCGATACGCCGCCCGAGCAGGTCCCAGCATTGCTGCGCGGCGCCGCGCGCTATCGCGACCACTATGCCCACCGCGCGGTCGTTGCCGCCGGCGATGCGGCGGACCTGACAAACCGGCTGGATGCCTGGCTCGCGGACCTGCCTGAATCTGGCGTGGTGGCAGGGCATTCCGCCGCCGGTGGCCTGGCCTTTGTGTTCTCCGGCAATGGCAGCCAATGGGCGGGAATGGCGCTCGACGCGCTGGCGTTCAGCCCCTCATTTCGCGCCGCCCTGGACAAGGTCGACGCCCTGCTCGCGCCCGAACTCGGCTGGTCGGTCGCGGCACGCCTGCGCGACGAGGCGCTCGTCACGGCAGTGCGCGACACATCGGTCGCGCAGCCGCTGTTGTTCGCCATCCAGGTCGCAAGCGTAACGGCCTTGGGTGCGATGGGCATCCGGGCCGACGCCCATGTCGGTCACAGCGCCGGCGAGGTGGCGGCCGCCTGGGCGAGCGGCGCGCTGACCCTGCCGCAGGCATGCCACGTCATCATTCAACGCAGCCTGATGCAGCGTGCGACGCATGGCGCAGGCCTAATGGCAGCGCTCGGCACCGATGAGGTGCGTGCCGCGTCGTTACTTGGCGACATCGATCCGCAGCTTTCCATTGCCGCCGTCAACGCCGCCAGCTCGGTCACCGTTGCCGGTCCCGGGGATGCCATTCAAAGGCTGGAGATCGCCGCGAAGACGCAACGTGTGGGGTTCACGCGTCTCGATCTCGACTATGCTTTCCACAGCCCGGTCATGGACCCGATCCGCGACCGGCTCATCACCGAGCTCGACGGACTCCGCTCGGCGAAGCCGACAACGCGCATGATCTCGACGGTCACGGCAATCGAGGTCGCGGACGCGGAACTGGATGCCGAGTACTGGTGGCACAACGTGCGGCTGCCCGTGCGATTCCGCGACGCGGTCGATAGGTTGCTCGAGCAAGGCATCCGGATCTTCCTGGAGGTCGGGCCGCAGCCGGTTCTGCAATCCTATCTGCGCGATGCCCTGCAGCGTGGTCGCCATGCCGGCCAGCACCTCGCGTCATTGTCTCGCCAGCAGGCCACGACTGACCCGTTCATCGCGATCGCCGCTCATTGCCATGTCGCCGGGGCGAACCTCGGTGATGCTACCCGCTTCGACGGACCAGCCAACCTGCGCGACCTGCCGCGCTACCCATGGCAGCGCCAGCGCTTCACCGCCACCCGGACGGTTGAGGCCGTTGAAGTCGCCAAGCCGGTCTACGACCATCCGCTACTCGGTTTCCGCGATCCGCTGTCGCATGACGCGTGGATGTCGCATCTGTCCACCAGCAGCGAACCCTGGCTTGCCGATCACGTGCTGGACGGCGTGCCGGTGCTGCCGGCAGCCGCCATGATCGAAATGATGTTGGCGGCCGCCCGGGTTCGCCATGCGGACGCCTTGAGCCTGGAAATCCAGGACCTTGAGATCGCCCGTGCCCTGCCGCTGGAGGCCGGCGCGCTACGAGACTGCCGCACCAGTGTCGATCTCAATGGCTATCTGCGTCTGGCCAGCCGGCCCCGACTGTCCACCGACGAACCGCTGTTGCACGCCACCGGTCGGATTCTTGCCGGATTGAGTACATCACCTGTTCTGCCGGCTGTCGCGTTTGACGGCGCGGCGGTGATCGACGCCGCTGCGGTGTATGCGACCGCAGAGGCGCTGCATCTGCATTACGGCGCAGAATTCCGCACCGTCGTCCGTGTCTATCGCGTGGACACCACGCATGCGGTGGCGGATCTCCAGCCGCCGGTGGACGACCGCGCCGCCTCCGGCGATTGGCCCGGCTATCTTATGGACCCGGCGCTGGTCGATGGCAGCCTGCAAGCCCTCCTGGTGCTCGCGGCCGACCAATCGCATCTCGCGGCGCAGAGCTCGGTTGTGCCGTGGCGCTTCGGGCGCGTCCGCCTGCTGCGGTCCGACGGCGCACAGCCACGCCGTGCGGCGCTGCACCTGCGCAGTATCGGACCGCGATCGATTTGTGCCGATATCGCGTTGATCGACGCGACCGGCGCCGTGGTGGCCGAGTTGATCGATTGCTGGTTTGTCGCCATGCCGTTGGCCAGCCAGGCGCTGGCCGACAAGACGTTCTGGACCGCCTATGTCCCGAGTGCGCGCCAGCCCCGCCTGGTGAGCGCTGACCTGATGATGCGGGCCAGTTCCGTGGCGCCCGGCGTGGAAGAGATGCCGGAGAGCGCGTTGCTGGCCGAGGCCTTCCTGGCGGCGGCCTCATTCGAGGCCCTGCGCCCGCTCGCCGATCCTGTCACGGGGCTGCTGCCTGACGCGGCTTCGCGCCCGCCGCTGCGCCAGACCGCACTCGGCTGGCTGGCGGAAGACGGTTACGCCGAGCCGGTCGCGCAGGGCTGGCGACTGGTTGACTCCATCGATCTGCCGCCCAGCGCTGAAATCTGGCGTTCGCTGTTCTTCGAGGCGCCGCAGGCTCCCGCCGAGAACGCGGTGCTTGCCACCATCGGCCCGGCACTGGCGCGTGGGGGCGCGGACGCCGAGGCCGGTCTGCTGCTGTCCGCCACGTTGCAGGAACACCTGCTGACCGCCTCACCCTCGGCGACGCACGCGATGGAAGCACTGCTGCGGGCGGTGGGTGCCGTCACCGCCGCCTGGCCCGCCGGCCGCTGTCTGCGCGTCGCCATCGTCGGTATGCTGCAAGGGCCGCTGCCACGCCGCCTGGTGGAGCGCATGGCCCAGTGCGCGATCCCGCTGCGTCTGGTGGTGCTGGCGCACGACCCGGAGGCGCTCGGCGCTGTGCGGGACGTGGTGGCGCGCACCCCCGGCGTGGTCGCAAAGCTCTGGGACGGCCTTGCCGAGGAGGAACGCAACGGCTTCGACCTGGTGCTCGATGTGTTCGGTCTCCACCTGCCTGGGCGAACCAGGGTGACGCCGGAGGCCTTGAGCGGCTTGATGGCCCCAAGCGGGTTGTTGCTCTGCGTCGAGCCGGTGCACAGCCGGGCGGCCTCGGTGCTGTTCGGTCCGGCGCTCGGGGCGGACACGGTCGGGCTGCTGGAGACCCAACAGACACTTTGCGCAAGCCTGCGCGACGCCGGTCTCGCCGCGGTCCAGGCGACGTTGCTGGATGGCGCGATATGGCCGGTCACGCTGCTGGTGGCATCGGCGAGCACCGAGGAATTGCATGCCGGCCCCGAGGGCGATGCGGCTGGCCTCGTCGTGTTCGCCGCGCCGGACGACCCGTTGGCCGCGGCGCTGGCGGCGCGCCAGACCGTGTTGCGGGTGTTGCCGATTGAGGCGATGAAGGACGCATTGACCGCGCCTTTCGCTGCCCGGCTTTGCCACGTTCTGCTGCTTGCGGCGGACCCGACCGAGGACGATGCAGGCGCAGAACTCCTGCCCGAATTGCTGGCCGAGATCAGCGCGGCGCTGTTGCGCATGCCGTCATCGCAGACCGCTCGGCTCTGGCTGGTATCGCCAGGCTCGCCGGCCGCGAGTGTCACCGCCGCTTTGGCCGGGCTGCGGCGGGTCGCTGCCAATGAACTGCCGGCGTTGCAGTGCCACGCGGTCTGTCTGGACCTTGGCCTGCCCGCCGCCGAGGCAGCCGAGCGGATCTTGCGCGAGCTCGCCGATCCGGATGCCGAGTCCGAGGCTTATTGGCGTTCCGGCGGCCGCCTGGTTCCCCGCCTGCGGCGTGGGCTGCCCCCGCTTCCCCCCGTGGCCGGCCCGCGCGTGCTGAAAGTACAGCGACCCGGCCTTATCGGGTCATTGGCCTGGGTGCCGACAACCCCGCCTGCGCCCGGTCCGGGGGAGGTGGCGGTCGAGGTGCGTGCCGCCGCGCTGAATTTCCGCGACGTCATGTGGGCCCAGGGATTGCTGCCGGATGAGGCGGTGCAGGCCGGGTTCAGCGGCCCCTCGCTTGGCCTGGAATGCGCCGGCGTGGTCACGTCCGTCGGCACGGAGATCAATGACCTGGCGCCGGGCGACCATGTCATCGCGGTGGCGCCTGCTGCGCTGGCGACCCACGTGGTGACCCGGCGCGCCGGGGTCATGCGGGTTCCGGCCGGGTTGGATTTTGCCGCCGCGGCAACCATCCCGGTCGCCTTCATGACCGCCGTGCATGCGTTGGGCCGTCTCGCCAGGCTGGACGCCGGCGAAACCGTGCTCATCCATGGTGGCGCCGGCGGCGTCGGTCTCGCCGCCATCCAGTACGCCCTGCACAAAGGTGCGGTGGTCTATGCCACGGCGGGCTCCGAGATGCGGCGGCAGGCCCTGCGTATGCTCGGGGTCGCCGGGGTGTTCGACAGCCGCAGCACGAGCTTCGTGGACGATGTCCTGGCCGCGACCGGCGGCGAGGGCGTGGATGTGGTGCTGAATTCGCTCAGTGGCGAGGCGATGCAGCAGAGTGTCAGGTTGCTGCGCCCGTTCGGCCGGTTCCTGGAGATCGGCAAACGCGACCTGTATCGCAACACCGCGATCGGCGTTCGGCCGCTGCGCCACAACGCCGCGTATTTCGCCGTCGATATCGACGAGTTGATGGCGAGCCGGCCGGCCGACGGCCTGATCGTGCTGCAGGAGGTGTCGGCGCTGTTGGAGGCGGGCGCTTTGCGACCGCTGCCGTTCCGCGCCTTCGGTTTCGCCGACGCGATCAATGCATTCCGCCTGCTGCAATCCTCCGGCCATGTCGGCAAGGTCGTGCTGCTGCCTGAAACCACCCCGCCGGCGGTGACGCAGCCGGTGTTCACGGCATCCGACGACGGCGTTTACCTCGTCACCGGCGGGCTGTCCGGGTTCGGCCTGGACACCGCCCGCTGGCTTGCCCGGCATGGCGCACGCCGGTTGGCCCTGGTAAGCCGGCGTGGCGCGCATACGCCGGATGCGGCGGAGGTGCTGGCGGCTTTCGCGGAGCAAGACGTCGACGCCAGGGCGTTTGCCTGCGATGTCGCTGACCTGACCGCCCTGCAAGGCGTTTGTGCGGAGATGCGCCGGACCATGGGACCAATCCGCGGCGTGCTGCACGCCGCCATGGTGTTGGACGACGCCTATCTGCAACACCTGGATGTTGCGCGGTTCACCACGGTGATCCGTCCGAAGCTCGCCGGCGCGGCAGCACTGGACCAGGTGACGCGCGGCGACCCGGTCGAGCTGTTCGTGCTGTTCTCCTCCATCACCACCGTCATCGGCACGCCTGGCCAGGCAAATTACGTGGCGGCGAATGCGGCGATGGAGGCCCTGGCGGAGCGGCGCCGTGCCGCCGGGCTGCCGGCCCTGGCCGTGCAGTGGGGACCGATCTCGGACGCCGGCTATCTCGCGCGGGACACCAAGGTAAGCGAGATGCTGGCGAAGATGCTGGGGTCCCGGCACCTGCGCGCGGCCGAGGCGCTCGAGGCACTGCCGATGCTGCTGCAAGCCGGTCGCTGCGTGGTGGGCGTGGCTGACGTGGCATGGGGCGATCTGCGCAGCCGCCTGCCGGGCTTGGCCGGACCGTTCTGGTCGGAAATGCCGACCACGGAATCGGGCAGCAGGTCGAGTGGTTCGATCCGCGCCGAGATCGCCGGTTTGTCGCCTGACGACGCGAACCGGGTGGTCCTGGACGTGCTGGTGGAGGAGCTCGCGCGGATCCTGCAATTGACCTCGGCAGCGATCGATGTCGATCGGCCGATCCATGAGTTCGGCGTCGATTCGTTGATGGCGGTGGAGCTTCAGACCGCACTGGAAGGCCGTCTGGGACTGCAATTGCCGCTCGCGGCCCTGACCGGCAGCACCAATCTGCGTGCCGTTCCGCCGCGGTTGTTGCAGACGTTGCAAGCCGCCGACGGTACGCAGACCGCCGACGTGGCGGCTGCAATCCTGCGGCACGAGAACGAGACGCTTCCTGTTGCGGGACCGATCGCGGGGTCCGACGAATGAGCCGGCTGGACGCTTCCTTCGGCCTGTCGCGAGAGCTGAAGACCCAGTTGTTGGAGCGGTTCGCCAATCGGCACGCCGGCCGCCCGCAACCGTCTGCCGCCCCGAACCGCCTGCCCGCGCGTGCGCCGCTCGGCGACCCGCAGGTGCGCGAGGAACTGCGGCGGGTGCGCGAGGCCGGCCGCATCCTGGAAATCGATAATCCGTTCTTCCGGGCGCATGACGGGATCGCCGAGGCCGAGACCACCATTGCCGGCCGCCGGTTGTTGAACCTGGTCTCCTATAATTATCTGGGCTTGAACGGCGATGCGCGGGTGGTGGCGGCGGCGAAGGCGGCGATCGACCGCTATGGCACGTCGGTCTCCGCCAGCCGCCTAGTCTCCGGCGAGCGCCCGGTGCACCGCGAACTGGAAACCGCGTTGGCGGCGCTGCACGAGACCGAGGACTGCGTCGCCATGGTCAGCGGCCACGCGACAAACGTCTCAGTGATCGGCCATCTGGTCGGGCCGGGCGACGCGATCGTCTACGATGCGCTGTCGCACAACAGTCTGATCCAGGGCGCGCTGCTGGCGGGCGCGCAGCGCGTGCAGTTCGCCCATAACGATGTCGCGGCGCTGGAACGCGTGCTGCGGTCTCTCCGCCCCCGCGTGAAGCGCATCCTGGTGGCGATCGAGGGCCATTACAGCATGGACGGCGACATCCCCGATCTGCCCGCCGTGATCGAGGTCGTGCGCCGGCACGGCGCCCACCTGATGGTGGATGAAGCGCACTCGATTGGCGTGCTGGGCCGCACCGGGCGTGGCGTCGCCGAGCATTTCGGTGTCGATCCCACCGGCGTAGACATCTGGATGGGCACGCTCAGCAAGACGCTGTGTGCCTGCGGCGGCTACATCGCCGGCTCGCGCGAGCTGGTGGACTACCTGCGATGCTCGGCGCCGGGCTTCGTCTATTCGGTCGGCATGTCGCCGCCGGTGGCCGCTGCCGCGGTGGCGGCATTGGGGGTCATGCGGGCGGAGCCGTGGCGCGTCGCACGGCTGAACGAGAATGCACGGCTGTTCCTGCACGAGGCACGGGCGGCGGGGCTGGACACCGGTGGGTCGATCGGCGCGGCGATCGTGCCGGTGATCATCGGCAGCTCGATCCGCGCGGCGCGGGTGGCGGATTTGCTGTTCCGGCGCGGGGTGAACGTGCAGCCAATCCTGCATCCGGCGGTGCCGGAGCGATCCGCGCGGCTGCGGTTCTTCCTGTCGTCGCTGCACACCGAGGCGCAGGTGCGGCGCGCGGTGGCGGAGACTGCGGCGGCGATAGCCGAGGTGGCGCGGATGAAGGTGGATCTGGTGGGATTGGCGGCGCAGTTGGGGGCGAGCGGGTCGGGGGAATGACACGCAACGACATTGCGAAGCCGCCGGAGCAGACGCTAATATCGGGCAATGGTGCCACCTGGAAAAGGTTTGGGAAAGAGGACGCAGAGCATGGCAAGGCACATAGGTAAGGTCGTGATTCTTGCCGGAGGGCTTGGAAGTCGGCTGTCAGAGGAGACAGACGTACGGCCCAAGCCCATGGTCGAGATCTGCGGTAGGCCAATTCTGTGGCACATTATGAAGATTTACTCGCGGTATGGCCTCAATGAGTTCATTATTTGCTTGGGATATAAGGGGTATGTGATCAAGGAGTTCTTCTCTAATTATCATATTCACATGGCAGACGTGACGTTCACTCTTGCGGCGCATTCTGTTGTTGTGCATCAGCAACGTGCGGAGCCGTGGAAGGTAACGTTGGTGGAAACGGGTGATACTGCGATGACTGGTGGCCGACTTCGTCGTATCCGTGATTATGTCGGCGATGAGACATTCTGCATGACCTATGGCGATGGGGTTGCCGACGTGGACCTCAATGCTCTGATCGCGTGCCACATGAGAAACGGGACGTTGGCCACTCTTACCGCTGTTCAGCCGCCTGGCCGGTTTGGCGTTCTCGACATAGGGCAGGACGGACGGATACACAGTTTCCGTGAGAAGCCGGAGGAGAACGGGAACTGGATCAATGGCGGATTCATGGTGCTGGAGCCGGAGGTGCTGGACTATATTGATGGCGACGCGACTCCATTCGAAAGCGAGCCACTGGCAAAGCTCGCGGCTGACGGGCAGCTTGGCTGTTATCGCCATACCGGCTTCTGGCAGCCGATGGATACATTGCGGGATAAGCGCCACCTTGAAGAGTTGTGGCTCTCTGGAGCTGCCCCTTGGAAAGTGTGGTGACGCTGAAGCAATCTTTCTGGACGGGTAAGCGGGTTCTCGTCCTCGGGCACACCGGCTTTAAGGGGGCATGGCTGTCGCTTTGGCTATCACGGCTGGGAGCACACGTTTTCGGCCTCTCGCTTCCAGCCGCGACTGATCCGAACCTGTTCCGTGACGCAGCGCTCGAATCTCTGGTGGATACGGAATATTGCGATATTCGCGATCTCCAAGCGGTCCAGCGTGCAATGGCACGGATTCGGCCAGAGATCATCTTTCACCTGGCTGCCCAGTCGCTGGTTCGTCCATCCTATCGCGAGCCGGTCGAGACCTATGCGACCAACGTGATGGGGACGGTGCATGTGCTTGCCGCTTCCTGCGCGGCTCCGTCCGTGCGGTGCCTGGTCGTTGTTACCACCGATAAATGCTACGAAAACCGCGAATGGCTATGGGCCTATCGCGAGGACGACCCGTTGGGTGGGTATGATCCTTACAGCAGCAGTAAAGCCTGCGCCGAGTTGGTCACCGCGGCATGGCGTCGGTCTTTTTGCGGTCCGGCCGCCGAACGGAGGATGGGCCTTGCATCGGTACGGGCCGGGAACGTTTTCGGTGGGGGCGACTGGGCTGAGGACCGACTCGTTCCCGACTGCATACGCGCACTCGTCGAAGGCCGTCCGATCGGCATCCGAAACCCGCTTGCGACCCGCCCTTGGCAGCACGTGCTCAACCCACTTTCCGGCTACATGATGTTAGCCGAACTGTTGTGGGATAATCCGGAGACATATGGCGAGGCATGGAATTTTGGCCCGGCGGAGGAAGACGTTCGACCGGTCAGCTGGATCGCGTCGCATATCGTTGAGCTCTGGGGCGACCGCGCGCGATGGGAGCCGATTTCGAGCGACGCCCGTCACGAAGCCACCGCACTCAAGGTCGACGCAGCCAAGGCGCGTGCGCGCCTTGGGTGGTCTCCGCTGCTTGCTCTCGGCGCTGGATTGGATTGGAGCATCGAGTGGTACAAGGGCTATTCGGACGGACAATCGGCGCGCCAGCTGACGGAAGACCAAATTGCCCGATTCGAGGATTTGTCGCGGGTCCCACGCCTATTCTGAGGTAACAATGATTGCTCATAAGTGCCGATTCTGTGCCGCCGAACTTACCCGCAGCTTTGTGGATCTCGGCAGGTCTCCGTTGGCTAATTCGTTTCTTGATGCCGAGGGGCTTCGGAAGATGGAGCCGTTCTACCCGCTTCACGCATACGTTTGCGACAATTGCTGTCTCGTGCAATTGGAGGAGTATGAAAGCGCGGAGAATATCTTTAGCGACTATTTGTACTTTTCCTCTTTCTCGGAGCTATGGCTCAATCACTGCCGCGAGTACGCTGCGCAAGTGACAGATCGCTATCGACTCGATAGCTCGTCGCTGGTGGTGGAGGTTGCCAGCAACGACGGTTATCTGCTGCAGTTTTTCAAGGAACTCGGGGTTGGTGTGCTGGGCGTAGAGCCCGCTGCAAATGTCGCAAAGGTCGCGAGGGGCAAGGGGATCGCCACAGAAGTTGCGTTCTTCGGGGTGGAAACCGCCCAGCGGCTCGCCGGAGAGGGTAAACGAGCAGACCTTACGGCAGCGAACAACGTGCTTGCGCACGTTCCCGATCTCAACGATTTCGTCGCAGGCTTCAAGATCCTACTTAAGCCAACTGGAATCGCGACCTTCGAGTTCCCACACCTATTGAATTTGATCCAGCAACGCCAATTCGATACGATCTACCACGAGCATTTCTCCTATTTGTCGTTGCTCGTTGTAGACAAAATCTTTGCCCACCACGGTCTCACGGTGTACGATACCGAATCGTTGCCGACACATGGCGGCTCCTTGCGGATATTTGCCACGCACGCCGAGACGGCTCCGCTGCGAACCGACCGCTGCCTAGCGGTCGTCGACGCGGAACGGGCCGCCGGCCTTGACCGTCCGGAGACCTATGCTGATTTCGGTGTAGCGGTCGCGGACGTCAAATGCCAACTCCTGGAATTCCTGATTGATGCCCGTCGTAACGGCAAAAAGGTCGTCGGCTACGGGGCGCCGGCGAAGGGCAATACGCTGCTAAATTATTGTGGTATCGGAACAGAATTGCTGCCTTATACGGTCGACCGCAGCCCATACAAGCAAGGACGCTATCTACCAGGTGTCCAGATCCCAATCCACGACCCGCAAAGAATATTTGAAACCAAACCGGACTATGTGCTGGTGCTGCCATGGAACCTTAAGAATGAAATCAGCGAACAAATGGCTGCTATTCGTGATTGGGGTGGCCGATTCGTTGTCGCGATACCTACTGTCACCGTACTAGACTGATTGGTGCTCGGTATGAAAGTCACGCCGACGGACTTGCCGGGAGTGATGCTGGTTACCATCGACGCCCATACCGATAATCGCGGGTTGTTCGCGCGGACGTTTGATGCCGACGAGTTCGCCGCGGCTGGACTGCCAACGAGTTGGCCGCAATGCAACGTTTCGTGGAACGATCGGCGGGGCACATTGCGCGGAATGCATTTTCAGCACGCCCCACACGAGGAGCCCAAGCTGGTCCGATGCACGCGCGGTCGAATATTTGACGTAGCCGTCGACCTGAGACCTGGTTCCCCGACATTGTGTCGGTGGACCGTAGCGGAACTTACCCATGAGCGACGCAACGCGCTTTTCATCCCGGCCGGCTGCGCCCATGGCTTTCTGACGCTCGAGGATGATTGCGAAATCCTCTATATGATGGGGGAGGTTTTCGTTCCTGCTCTCGCTTCCGGCGTTCGTTGGAACGATCCCGCCTTCGCGATCGCTTGGCCATTTGAACCGGTGACGATGTCTGACCGCGATGCCAATTGGCCGGACTTCTTGCAATGAGCCGCGTCCTCATCACTGGGCCTTCCGGATTCCTTGGACGCCACTGTCTGCAAAGGCTGATCCTAGAGGATTGCGAGATACACGCGGTGAACTCGCGCGGCGTTGGCATAAGTAGCGACCGAGTTCGCTGGTATGCTGCGGACCTGCGCGATCCATCCGCGGCTCAGGCGCTCGTTGCCGCCATACGCCCCACCCATCTGCTTCATCTCGCCTGGGAGGCAACGCCACGTCTTTATAACCAGTCGCCCAATAACTTCCATTGGTTGCAGGCAAGCGTAGCAATGGCCTTGGCGTTTGGCGAACATGGTGGCCGCCGCTTTGTCGGCGTCGGAAGCTCCGCCGAATATGAAGCCCGTGACGAACCCTGCGTAGAGGACGAGACGCCTATTCGGCCGTCATCGATCTACGGAAAGTGCAAGGTCGCCTGCTGGTATGGCGTGTCGGCCGCAGCTCAACACTACCGCTTTAGTGCCGCGTGGGGACGTGTGTTCCTGCCGTATGGTCCCGGCGATCCCGCGGCGCGTCTCATCCCATCGGTAATGGCTGCGCTCCAGGAGAAGCGACCGGTCGAGACAACCCACGGAGGACAACTGCGGGACTTCGTTTACGCACCGGATGCCGCCGATCTATTGGTGAGGTTGCTGTTTTCGTCGGAAACCGGTGTATTCAATATCGGTACTGGCTGTGGAACCACCATACGCACGGTCATCGAATATCTTGCCGATCGCTGCTGTGGTCATCACCTATTGCGGTTCGGCGCACTTGCTCCCCCGGATGGCGAGCCATTGCAATTAATGGCCGATATGACCAAGTCGATGGAGAAGTTGGGGTGGGTGCCGGCGACCTCGATCACGGACGGTCTTGACCGGTCGCTGGCTGAGGCAACACGCGCTCAGATCGGGGTCGTTCCTGCATCTCGTGATGGTGAATGATGCGCACCCACACGCGACCAACATTTGGCACTCTCTTCAGCCAACATGGAGGTTATGTTTCCGACAAGTGGATGCAATTCCTAGCAATCTATGAACGGGAGCTAGGGGCGGCGGTCGAACAAGGCCAATCCATCTGCCTCCTCGAGATCGGCGTACAGAATGGAGGCTCTCTAGAGTTATGGCATGAGTATTTGCCGACAGGTTCACGGGTTATTGGAATTGACGTTGACGAGAGGTGTCGACAGTTGGTCTTTCCAGAGGGGGTAGAAGTATTGATTGCGGATGCTGGCGATCAGAGAGAGGTTGATAGATTGCTTGCGGGTACTTTGCTGGATTTTATAATCGACGATGGATCTCATAAGCCAAAAGATATTATAGGTGCCTTTTTGAATCTTTTTCCCAAACTAGCGGATGGAGGTAAATATATTATTGAAGACTTGCATGCAAGCTATTGGGCATCGCATGGTGGAGGCTTGCGCAAATCGGGAAGCTCGATCGAATTTCTCAAGAGCATTGTGGATTGTCTTCATGTAGACTATTACGGAGACTCAAATAGGGATGAGAACGCTGGTAAGATTGATGAGGATGAAATGAATCTTCTCAAGAAGCTCAATACCGATATAAGTTGTATAAAATTCTATGACTCAATCGTAGTGATAGAAAAATATATCGTGCCCAAGATATCACGGTTTCAACGTATCGTTTCGGGAAGCCAGATGCCAATCACCAACCCTTACGGATTGGCTGAAGCAGTGATTGACAATCCGCATGATTTCACCTTCTTTGGTAGGTCATGGGATGTCATCGCGGAAGCCGCTCTGATTTCCGCGGTACAGAAGATGGCGCGGGAGACCAAGCGCGCGGACGACCTGGCAAAGCAGGTGGCAGAGTTGCGGGCCGAGCAGAACGCCCGGGGGGCCGCGACAGGATCGATCCAGGAGATGACAACCAAGCAAGTGGCGGCGCCGGCGGCGGACCAAGCCGGATCGGCACAGAGGGGCACCGATTCACCCGTCACGGAGGACGGTTTCTCCGAGGATGAGAAGCAAATTTTCTTGGCTTTGGAGATGGAACACGAAGAGCTACCGAAGAGTAATCCCAAAACGCCCGGAATTGAGGTTCAGGAATGATCCGCCTTCCACACATGTTTGGTGGCGGCGGCGGCCCGCGAGCGGGCGAGACGCGCGCCAGGACCGGCCAATCCCCCAAGGACCTACATCATATGTCGCCCGACGCTGGTAACATAAATCTCGATCTGTTGAGCATGTGTGGCATGGTGGCTTCCGATTTCGCGACGCCAGCGGCAGCTGTAGTGCGATTGGTCGAATATCACACGGATAACGATTCGACGCTTGACGCTGCAATCCCGACGGCGCCTGCACAGGTCGAGGCTGATTTGAACCGGGAAATCGAGCATTTGGTTAAGGAAGCGTGGCTGCGAGCGGAGATCGCAACGCTGGCGGCGCGGAGCCAAGCTCAATCCTTGCGCGGCGTCCCCTATCGACAGCCGCAATCAAAGCCGTGGTGGTTGCCTTTTCGCTGGTCTAACGGCGAGCGAAGATCCCGGGATCACCTCGGGGACGCGGTGGCTCAAGTCGTTCAGGCTGCGGATGTCGCTCGTGACATGCATCAGTGGCAAACGGCCGCTAAGAATTATCGTGCGGCGCTCGACATCGAGCCAGACAATGCGCCAATTCTTGTACAGTACGGCCATGCACTAAAGGAATCTGGTGACGTTCGATCGGCGGAATGTGCGTACAGAAAATCCCTGGATATCGACCCCCGCAACGCGGATACTCATCTTCAACTCGGCCATGCTTTGAAAATTCAGGGCCGACGGGATGAAGCAGTCAATTCCTATCTGCGGGCGGTCGCATTGGATAAAACACTTGGGTATCCGTCGGATGAGTTGATCGCGCTCGGATGGACGACTGCCGAGATAGACGATGTACTGCGGTTACTCTGTGGGCACGAAAGACTAGTTCTAGCACCTGGGGACGCGACCCCCGCGCCACACACTGTAAAATTGTTCGCGCCGCACAATTGGGCGGATGTTGGCTCCCAACCGATCGTGGTCCTGGAGGTCAAGCCACCATCGCCAACGCTGAAACTGATCGTTAACTTTATCCGCCTCGCTGACATCATATCCTCGGATCGCGTCGACCCTGTGGTAGTTGTCTCAGCTCAACCTCATGACCGTATGGGTTGCATGTGGGTCGCGCGGTGCCCTGAATTGCTCGATAGTGGGGCGTATATCGTAACGGTTACCAGGGACCCTCACGTTGTGGGAATTGCAGTCGGCGGCATCCATATTTCCCGACAAGACATAAAGGACCCCATAATTGTGTCGCCAAACGATTGGGCAAATGTCCCACCTCATCCAGAAGTTACCGTTCAGAGCGACGATTTCCGCGACCTAGCGGTCAACATAATTAAATGGACTTGGTTCAATAAAACCGGTGTGTCAGCTATACCTGCCGTGTCGGGAGCCGCCAAATACGATCCGGCACTCGGCCTGCATCGGTACTTGTGCGACACGCCTCTTGACGATGGCCCATATGCGGTAATCGTGCGAAATAATGGACGTGGACAGCACGCCGAGGGAGGCTTCCACGTCGATTCTTATATAGACTTGAGGCATAACTATAACGCATGGATAAAACGCGATCATCTTAGGTTGTCCGAAGAATGCCCGCTGCTTGCCGAGCATGCTAAGCAGATGGTCTATATGCCCATCTTCATAGTTGTGATTGAGACTTTCACTGGTGGCTCAATCGCCGAGACGCTTGCATCTATAGAAAAGCAGATTTACCGCCATTGGCAATTACGCCTCATCCATTCGGAAGATTGGGCAGACATGGCTGATCTGTCCGAGGGCGATTTTATTGTTCCGTTGAGGGCAGGAGACATCCTTTGCCCTACGGCGCTTTATGAATTCGCAAATGTTCTGAACACAGTCACCGACACAGACATGATTTACGCTGACGAGGACCGAGTTTCGGCCACGGGCGAGCATAGCGAGCCCTTCCACAAGCCGGACTGGAGTCCAGATTATCTTGAGACCTTCAACTATGTCGGATATCCAGCTTGCTTTCGCAGAAACGGTCGAGAGCGCGACCTGTGCGGCGATGGTTATTTTGGTTTCGTATTGGAGTTCTCTGAGCGGGCAAAAGGAATTTCACATATTCGAAAAATCCTTTGCCACAGATCCGAAGCGTCGTTGTCAAAAAGTTCGACGGAAAAAGCCATTGAAATCCGCGCATTGGGCGCTCGCCTACGGCGCACAGGAAGGGTGGGGGAAGTGCGGCCGATGGCAAATTATCCCGGCGGATTTGAGCTTCGACTTAAACTTCGAGACACTCCTCTCGTCTCAATCGTGATTCCTACGGCAGGCAAATCAATCACATATGCCGGCCGCAATCTCGACCTTCTGCTCAATTGTGTCACAAGTATCCACCAGATGTCAACCTACCGTAATTTCGAGATTATTCTCGTTGACAATGGCGATCTCAGTGAATTACAAAGAAAGGGCGTGAGTGGATTTGGGTGCAAAACGGTAACGTACAGGGAGCGTAAATTTAACGTGTCTAAAAAGTTAAACCTCGGCGTGTCCCACGCCCAGGGTAGATTCCTATTATTGATGAACGATGACATAGAAATTATTACCCCCGATTGGATTGAACGAATGCTGGAACATTTCATGAAGGATAATGTGGGCGTGGTTGGGGTCAAACTGTGTTATCCAGACGGCAGCATTCAGCATGCAGGCGTCGTCCATAATTACGGTAATCCGGATCATGTCCGCCGTGGAGTCCCGTGCAGTGACCCAGGATACTTCTTCAGCACTAACGGAGTACGAAATTATTCTGCGGTTACGGGAGCCGTCATG
>Ga0326727_10012109_pt1 | contig 19766 bp, 17 predicted proteins | sample MB2enrmetagenome_FD_207643 | JGI IMG/M metagenome (GOLD analysis project Ga0326727, IMG submission 207643) | Lab enriched peat soil microbial communities from McLean, Ithaca, NY, United States - MB29MY | ecosystem: Environmental > Terrestrial > Soil > Wetlands > Peat | place: USA: New York...
TCATGATGATCCATTCCGGGGTTCGAGGTGTGGTGGCAATGCGATTTGCTGACGCGTTCGATTCTCTGCACGCTCCTGGATGCGGACGAGTTGCTGGCTCCAGAGCTCTTCGAAGCCCTTCACCCAGTCGTGTACGGCTTTCAGTTTTTCGGCTTCCAGGTTGTACACGCGTTGTTTGCCTCGCTTACTGGCCGCGACCACGCCGACTTGACGCAGCACGCCCAAGTGTTTCGAGACAGCTGGCTGCGGTAGCCTTAGCACAACGACCAGCGTTCCAACCGGCAAGGCGCCGCGCTTGGCCAGCAACTCAACAATCTGTCGCCGACGAGGCTCGGCGACGGCATTGAAGACGTCGGCAGTCGTCGGCGCTCGCGGCATGGTGCGATTATATTCCCATAACGGAATATGTCAAGCGAAAGAAAATGTTTCCGTCCCTGCCGCTTGGTCGCTCGATTCGGGGAGGTGCTACCGCGTCTCGGCGCGGGCGCCTGTCCAAATCCTGCGAAAACTTCTTCTCACGTTCCCCGACCGGCCGTTTGCAGTACACTCGATTCATCGAACGAATCCGACATACGTGTTTGGCGGACCTTGTGAGGCAGTCACAAGCAAAGGAATCGGACGCTGGGTACTCATCGAGGATATCTCTCATGAAAATTGCCCTGGCCTCGCCTACGGTGGCCAAGTCGCTCGATGACGGCCTGGAAAAGGTCGATCGCTGCTTGTCGAAGGCAGCGGCGCAAGGCGCTGCGATCGTTTGCTTCCCGGAAGCTTATCTCCCCGGGTTACGCGGAGTCGGCATTGACGTGTTGCCGTTCGGGCAAGCGGAACAAGACCGAGTCGTCGATGCCGTTGCGGCTTTTTCACGCCAGCATCAGATCGCCACGATTCTCGGCATGGAGCGCCTGACGGGCGACGGCCGGCAAATCGCCGCTTGTGTTTTTGACAGGTACGGAAAAGTGATTGGTTGTCAAACCAAGGTCCAGCTCGATCCGAGCGAAGAACCGAACTACGTTCGCGGCTTTGGCCGGCACTTGTTTGAAATCGACGGCCTGAAGTTCGGCGTGACCATTTGCCATGAGGGCTGGCGCTATCCGGAAACCGTGCGCTGGGCAGCCGTTCGCGGTGCCAAGATCGTCTTCCACCCGCAACACACCGGTTCAGATCATGATGGAGTCCGCTTGAGTGAATGGGGGTCGATGGCAGCGCCCTATTACGAAAAGGCGATGATGTGCCGCGGCCTTGAGAACACGATTTATTTTGCCAGCGTCAATTACGCTCTGCGTTATCAGGAAGCGGCAACCAGCCTGATCACGCCGACGGGCCAATGTCAGGCGCATTTGCCATACGGGCAAGAGGGCCTGCTTGTGGAAGACATCGATCTCGCCGCTGCCACCGGATTGCTTGCTTTTCGTTATGCTCCGGAGAGGTACTGAAGAGATCACAAAGCTATCACAAAGCTGACAGCTTTCAGCGGTCAGCTATCAGCTTTATGCACACGAGTCCCCGTGCTACCTCTTCCTTCGCGATCGATCAATGCAAGTACGCGCTGGCTAAGCTTGGGGCACGGCGCTTGCCGCATTCTCCGGCGGGTTTCCGTAGAGGAACGCTCCGGGAAAATCGGCGGGTGCGACCTTCTGTTTCCCGCCCCATTCCTCGATATCGATGCGATAGACGGCCGTCTGTGCCAACTCCTCGGCCGTGATCGCTCGGTAATCGCGCCCCGGACGCAGGTGCGGCGCGTACTTGTCGAGGAGTAGTTGCAAGCCGTCGTGTGCCTCCTTTGCGTCTGTGACGATCGAAGCTCGGCCAAACACGGTGACGCCGGAATATTCGACGCTGAAATGCAGAGCGGTCGATGCCGGAAGCAACCGCCCCATGTTACTGACACCGAAGCAAACGCGACCGTCGGCCTCGACATTCGAACGAGTACGGCCGGTCTTTGCCGTGTGCAAATAAATAGCGTGCCGGGCCTCGTCGTAGACGTAGATATTCATGTTCAGAAACGGCTGGCCATCGTGCATGGTTGCCAGCGTTCCATAGGGTGCCTGACGCAAGAAATCGCGTATCCAACCCTCGTCTTCGACCGCTCGGTCCCGCCGCCGCGGCTGCGCTAACGAAGTCTGTTCCATCGGTAACTCTCCTTCCGAAACCAGCGATTGAGCCGGACAAAAGTAGCAGTCGTTGACTCCTTCCCCCCTTGTGAGGGGGCGGGCGTCAGTAAACTTCACCCACCCAACCCTCCCCCGCAAGGGGGAAGGGAGAAGTGCACGACGTGAGGATATCTCAATGTGGTATCTTCACAAGAGCCATTTGTTATCGGATCGATGGTACCATTTTCCGGGCGGACTCGAATCATGGCTAAGACAGCCGGCTCTGCAGCGCTGTTGGCATTGCCGATCGACGAACGATCTCCGACGCCGCTGTTTCGGCAGGTGTATGAAGCACTGCGACGCGCGACTCTGACCGGTAGATTGGCCGCGGGCGTGCGGTTACCGGCGACTCGCGCACTGGCCGCCGAGTTGGGCGTGTCTCGCAACACAATACTCAATGCGTACGAACAACTATTGGCCGAGGGCTACCTGGTGGGCCGAGTCGGCTCAGGTACCTATGTCGCTCCCGATTTGCCGGACGATCTATTGGAGGCTCGCGCGCGACCTGCGGAGCTGAGACCGCGACGCCACGGCAGACTGCTGTCTCGACGCGGCGCGCGACTGGCAGCCACGCTCCATCCTCTGCCGACCCGCGACGGAGTCCAGCGAGCATTTCGACCCGGCGTCGCGGCCCTCGACGAGTTTCCGCGCGAAGAATGGATGCGGCTTGTCCGCAAGCGCGGGCGTCAGCTTCCGTGGAAGTTGCTCGATTACGGCGAGAGTGCGGGTTATTGGCCGTTGCGAGAGGCGATTGCGGCGCACGTGCGTGCGGCGCGTGCGGTGCGGTGCGAGGCCGACCAAATCATCATCGTCTCCGGCACGCAGCAGGCGATTGACCTGTGTGCCCGGCTATTACTCGACCCCGGTGAAGCGGCCTGGATCGAAGATCCCGGACATTTGGGTACGCGTTATGCGCTCGCTGGTGCTGGAATCCGGGTCATACCAGTCGCCGTGGACGATGAGGGCATCGATGTCGCGGACGGCATTCGCCGCTGCAAGTGTGCGCGCCTGTGCTGCGTCACACCGTCTCACCAATATCCGCTCGGATCGACCTTGAGCCTACCGCGCCGGCTCGCATTGCTCGAATGGGCGCGTAAAGCCGACGCCCACATCATTGAAGACGATTACGATAGCGAGTTTCGCTATACCGGCCGGCCGCTCGCGTCGTTGCAAGGCCAAGATCGTGACGGCCGGGTGATTTACGTCGGCACATTCAGCAAGGCGCTATTTCCATCGCTGCGACTCGGTTATCTGATCGTCCAGCCTGAGCTGGTGAGTGCGTTCGCCACGGCGCGGGCGCTGGCCGACGGGCATTCCGCCTTGCTGACTCAAGCGGTGCTCGCCGATTTCATCAGCGAAGGTCACTTCGCACGGCATATTCGCCGCATGCGCTCGGTGTATGCCGAACGACAAGAAGCCCTGCTGCGCGCCGCGAAGCGAGAATTAAGCGGCTTCGTCGATGTTGCGCCGTCGGCGACGGGAATTCACCTGATTGGCTGGCTCGCCCGGGATGCGCTTGATCGACAGGTATCGGCCTCGGCAGCCAGGCTGGGAGTCGAGGCGCCGCCCCTGTCTGCCTATCGAGTGCGGGCATCGCGGCGCGGAGGACTTGTCCTGGGGTATGGTGGGGTTAATCCCCGGCAAATCCGTGACGGAGTGCGAACTCTTGCGACATTGGCTAGGTAGCTGCAGTTCGTGACGAGATTGCAGGGCCTGTCTGTGCTAGAAAAAGACCGAGGGGATTCTTGACGCATCAAGGTTGCCCGGAATGAAGTCCGTCCAACTACAAGCAGATTCATTGCGAACGCTGGCCCTCGAGGCGGTGTCGGGTCGCGATTTTCGAAAAGCGACCTTCAGCGGGGCGCAGCGCGGCACTCCGTCGCCGTGGATTCGCGTGAGCTTACGGCCGATCAAGATTCGAGGTGAACGAGTCCTCCAGTTCAGCTACTTCGACGGGCGCAAGACATTCACGAAGAACTATCAACCGGCTGAGAGCGCCGAGCCGCTCGCTGAATTGCTCGAGATCCGCTTTGCCACAATCCACATCTCGCTTCGAGACGAAGAGGTTGACATTCGGACGACGAAGAAGGGCAAGATCTTCGCTCGAAGGAATTCCTTGCAAGCGAGCGAATCGAATGACCCTCAACCGCACAATCGAGTCAAGGACCTCCCGCTTCCGGAAGGGCAAGCCAACGCACTACTCGAAGCGATGGGTATCGTCACGAGCGCGGGAAACGTGCGTCCGACGATGCGAGCGAAGTACACGCAAATCAATGAGTTCCTCAAACATCTCAAACATGTGCTCGACGAGACCGATATCGCTTCGCTCGATCGTCCCGTCGAAATCCTCGACTGTGGCTGCGGCGCCAGCTATCTGACGCTTGCGGTGCATTATTACCTCAACGAAAGGCTGGCTATCCAGGCACGGATCCTGGGGGTGGATGTAAACGAAGAAGTGATTCGCAAGAGCACGACGCGAGTCGAACATCTCGGCTCCGCGGGCATTCGCTTCCAATGCGGGCCGATCGCCGCGGTCGAAGACAAGGCAGATATCGTGATCGCGCTGCATGCTTGCGACACGGCGACCGACGACGCGCTGGCCCGTGCCGTGCGTAGCGAAGCCCGATTGATTCTCAGCGTGCCTTGTTGTCATCACGCTCTGAATCGAGATTTGCGCGCGCGAGATCAATCGACGATGATTCGTAGCCTACTGCGCCACGGTATTCTGCGCGAGCGCATGGCGGATCTTCTAACAGATGCATTCCGGGCCGAAGCGTTGCGCATCATGGGGTACAAGGTCGACGTAGTTGAGTTTGTCAGTCCGGAGCATACGGCTCGAAACCTGATGATCAGAGCCGTGAAGGGCGGCAATCGCGGTGATGGGGCAGCCGTGCGCTCATATCTGGAAATGCGGCGGTTCTGCGGAAAGGCACCTGTTATCGAGACAGCGCTGGGCGAGGAGTTTCAGCAGATTCTACGGCTTGCTCATGCCGACGAAGCTTCCGTCATTCTCCCGAGCGAGCGCCCATAAGAACGCGCCGACGTCCGGACTCTCAAAGAAAAAGCCGACGGCATTGATGCGGACCCGCGCGCCACGCTCGCCCGGCGCGTTCCAGTCCGAGCGCAGTTTCTTGCGGATGTACTTTCCTAGGATTTCGCTCTGGTCAACCTCTTTTAACGTGCGCGCCTGCTCGGCCGTGATGCCCTCGCCGAGATTCGGCAAGCCGTCGGAAAAAAGATAGATGGTATCGAGACCGCGAGCGCGAAAACTGAAGGCGACATCGAATGCGCTGTACATGTTCGTGCCGCCCTTTGGCTTGACGGCGGCGAGTGCGGTCAGGATTTGATCCGGCGTCGTCTTGGCGTCATAGTCGATCCAGCGATCTTCCCCGCCGATCAGAAATGTTGCCTTCTCGGAGAAGATAACGACCTGGAATTTCTCCAGGTCCGGCAAGCTGCGCATCACTTTGACCAGTGTTTGCCGGACTTCCTGCCACTTCTGCGGCGCGGGCGTGTTCTCGTCAACGAGCTCCATGCTCCCGGACATATCGACCAGGAAGACGACGCGTTTACCGGTCAGTTGAATTCCTGCGAAGCGATTGTCAGCGGATTGACGATACCGGCTGGCCTCCGCCCGGAGAGCTTTCTTTTCTTCCTCGAGCAACTCGACGGACTGTTTTGCGTTCATCGCCGCTTTGCCGCGTTCTTCAGCCAGCTTTTCCAGTTCGGCCACGCGATTTGCGCTGGATGTCCAACGATCCTTGTAGCTGGTGGCGACTTCCAGATCTTTTGACTTGGTGCCCAATTCGCGTTCGAGTGCTTGCTTGGCAGCCTGCATGACTTGCAGTGTCTTGGTTGTGTCGGTCAACTCGCGAATCTTCTTGGCGAGGTCTTTTTCGAGCGCCGTGGCCAATGCCTCCTCATTGGCAGACTTCTCTCGTGCCTCCTTCAATTCGGCGGCGTAACGCTCTTTTGCTTCTTTCAGTTCGGTTTGCAGTTCCGGCACGGTATCGGCGACTGCCTGTAAAGCCTTGGTTCTTGTGCTCGACTCCTGCGCCGCGCGGCTCATCGTTGACAATCGAGCGTTCGCAGCTGCCAGGCGATCGCTGAGTTCCTTGGCCGAGTCGGTCAAGGCGCTAACCTGCGCCTGAATGCGATCGCGATCTTTGGTCACCTCCGAAAGCTCTTGTCTCAATGCTGTCAGCTTGCTGTCCGCGGTCTTCTTGTCGGAGGCAGCCAGCTCGAGGAGTTCGGCGTTCTTATCGGCGCTTGCGCGGGCTTCGTCTTCGTGTTCCTTCGCATCGCGTAGATTGAGCAGCCACAGCAGAATCACGCAGCCCAGAGCGCAGCAGAGCACATCGACCATCGACAGATTGAAGATCGAAGGAATGCGGTGGTGCACGCGCATGCTCTGCTCCCGTCCACGCTCCAAACAGCTTGCCGACTTCGAGAATTACGAGACAGTCGATTCCGCGACCGGGCGCGTGCGGTTAACTGATCCTTTACGCGGTGACCTGGGTTCTCGGGTCGCCGGGCTGGCCTAAGAAGCGAAGAAGCGGGCCGGATGGGCCGAGGCGAATCCAGTCCCCGGCGCGCAATGAAGTTTGCTGCATTACCGGGCAGTCGTTGACGAGAGTTCCGTGCCGGCTCCGGTCGCGTAATAAGTACACTTGGCGGTCGAGCACGATTTCGCAATGCCGCGCCGAAACGGCGGGGTAGAGTTCACTCTCGAAAACGAGGTCGCACGTCGGATCGCGGCCCAGCGTGAATACCTTGCGAACGAGCAAGTGATCCCGTCCGCGGAAGTGCAGCCTGGCGGGACCGCTGTCGTCGACACCAGTCCCGGCAGGGAATGTCATCTCTTCGTAATGTCCGGGCTTCAGCTCGTTGCGCGCCGTCCGGCCGGCAATTTCGTGGGCCGCGCGAGCGAGTGCATCCGGCTCGAGCACGTGGATGGGAACGCTCGTATGGTCCTCGATCAGGAGCCCGTCGCCGAAATCGCTCACCGATTCCGGCTGCCGCAGCACGGCGGGTGGCCGTAGCTGATTTTCCAGTGCGACGACCAATCCCGGAAGTCGACCGGCCGACGAGGTAAGCAATATTCCAGCGATCGGACCGTGCTGACCGGACTGATCACGCACATCGAGCATGGATGCGATGACTTGAGATACCAGCGGCGCGCACCAAGTCCGCAACTCTTCTGCCTCGAGCATCAGGTTTTGGAACCACTGGCTCGTTTGAATGATGAACTCGGCCCGCGATGCTTCCGGCCGGTTGTCGAGACGGTCGGCCAGCTGATCGTACAAACCCTGTTCCGCATCGGCCGATTCTCGGGGATCACGACGCGTGTTGCGGACGCAGCGAATGGCGATGCCGTCGAGGAGTCGTCGTATCCACGCCGAGCGACCGGCAGCGGTCAGCGGGGTCGCTTCAAGCAACGCCGCCCGGTCATCGCGTATTTCTACTGCGGACCAGGTGAAGCAATGACCGTCGACGTCGCCGACCAATACCAGGCCGCCGTGCTGAAGTTGCTCAAACAATGCCAGAGCCGCGGCCACGGGCGCCGCGACCGTAGCCGACACACGCCAGCGTGCGTTTGCAGCGATCTGCCCCAGGTGCGAACGCTGACGGCCATCCAGATAGGTCGGCAACGTCAAAGCAATGCTCTGCGTCTTGGCAAAACGAGGTGCCACGGTTGCGCATACCAAGCTGAGGGCGCGAGCCGCGTCGATACGCTGCTTACCGACGGCCCAAACGCGCTGGCCGCCCAGGTGTGGGAGGAAATCGAGACAGGCGAGGTGAGGCATCTTTCGGCAAGACGCCAGGGCATAGCGGCCGACGGTTAGCGATCGGGATTCCAAAGAAAGGGCCAGGGGAAATTCGGCGTGATCGTCTTCCAGCGCTAGCGGCACCGGGGCGACTGAGTCAGGCCCGTTGACGGCTCGGGCGCGAGTGCTGCTCAAGTCCATGCCGACGAGGGTCATCGCCAATGCCTCGAGATTGCGTCGGAAATCCGCCCTCCTTGACGGGCCAGTCCTGACCGCCACAAGTATTTCGCAACGCGCCGAACAACCTTAGCCGGATGTCCGGGAAAGCGAGCCATCCGAGCCAGCGGACTCGGGTTCCAACTCGTACAAACGCGTGACCAGATGCTCCAGGCAATACTGCTGACAATCGATGACCAATGCCTCTTCTTCGCGCTGGATCGAATGGAGCATGAACATCACGCCCAGGCTCAGTGCCAGTGCTACCAGCGTGCAATCGAAGGCGACGTTCAAGTGGCGCGTAGCCTCCCGGATGAATTCACCGAGCTCGCTCTTGGTGTCGCCGCCCAGCGTCAGGCTAGTCGCCAGACCGCGGACAGTGCCGAGGAAGCCTATCGCTGGAATCGCCCAGGCCAGGTAATGCACCGTCGCCATTCCGGACACCAATCGCCCCATATCGACGTCCGCTTGCATGCGCACCGTTTCGCTGACGTCTCGTCCGGAACGGCTGACGGCGTATTTTCCAAGAGCCAGGCGCAGCATGTTCGCCAGGATGTAAGGCCCGCCGCGCGACGCTGCTTGCTCGACCCGGCGTTTCAGCAATCGGGCATCTTCGGGAAGAATGCAGACGCCCACGTCCGTTGAAAGCAAGTCCAAGCCGAACGCACGTCTCTGCCTGCGTACTTCGAGATATCGACTGAGAAGGATCAATGCCGCCCAGGTGAACGCGCAATAGCAAGCGATTTGTTCGGGCCCGAGCAAGAGGCGCGAAAACCTTTCCGGAGTCCACTTCGAAAGACCGGCATTCGCTGCCTGCCCGGGAGACACCTGCCAAATCGGGATGCAGATGACAAAGACGAGCGCGACTGCCAGCAATAGCAGGGGCCATTCACGAGTCGGCCGTTGCGATGAGGTGTACGCCATGCCACTGCCCAAGGCTTGTTTGCGGGCTATTCCGATCAACCGATTGTGGGAGGCGCCAACCGGAAATGTCAAGTGCCCCGAGCCGAGCGCTTCTCCTTGGCGCAGAACGCCGGGCTGGTGACACGTCCCTGCTACGTCGGGCACACAGCCCGGCTACTACTTCTTGGCCGCCACAGGCGGGGCAATACCGGGGGGCAAGAGCGTCTTGAGAAGCTGACCGTTGGTTCCGTTGTAGACGCGAACGACGCCGGTTTCGCCGCCAGCCGCGACGACCGATCCGTCAGGGCTTACCCCCAATGCGTAGAGATAATCGCCGGCGTCGCCGAGATTACGCGTGTTGCCGCCGTTGTCGGCGTTCCAAAATCGAACCTGCTGATCGCCGCTGCAGGTCACGAATTCCGGTTTCTTGCCGATGAACTGCACGCGCGTGATTTGCTTCGAATGGGCCGAAATCGTACGAACTTGCTCACCCTTTTCGAAATCCCATATTTTGACGACGTTGTCGGCGCCGGCGCTGACAAGCAGTTTACCGTCGGCCTTCCAGGCAACGTCCAGGACGTGATGCGTGTGTCCCTCAAACGATTTGAGTAGCTTGCCGCTCGGCACTTCCCAGGTCTTGACGAACTTGTCGGCTCCGCACGTCGCCAGAATCTTGTCGTTGGGACTAAAGGCGAGGCCGAAAACGGTATCACTGTGGCCATTCTTGACCTCGAAAGCGAGCTTTCCGGACATCACGTCGAAGACGCGAATCTCCCCGTCTTCCGTGGGAGCACCGCCGCCGGTGGCCAACAGTTTCCCATCACCGGTAAACGCCAAGGCGACAACCCGGTCGGCGAAGCCGGTCAGACGCCTGCGCACCAATCCAGTTTGAGCATCCCAAATGGTCGCCGTCTGATAGCTGCCGCTCGCGAGAAACCTGCCATCCGGACTCCACGTGAGCGATTCAACCAGAGACATATGGGCGACTCGGAGAGGCTTCCCATCGGGGCCGAGCACTTCCGGGTCGATGAGCGAGCGAATGTGGGCACCGGAACCCGCGTCATAGACATCGATGCGCGTGCCCCGCGATGCAGCGACCGCCGATTTGTCGGGGCTGACGGCGATGCCGCGTACGGGGTGGATGGCCGACGGTGGCGCTTGCAATACGACCTTGGGCTTCACGCGCAAACCGGTCGGCGGCTTGGCACCTTGATCCACCCACATTTTGATGAGGGCGAGTTCTTCCGGCGTCAGCGGCTCCTCGCTCTTGGGCGGCATGAAGGGTTTCTGCGTTTTGCCGGAGACTTTACAAAGCAGACTTTCGGCTGACTTGCCGGCCACGAGCGGATTGCCGCGCTTGCCGCCTTTCAACAGCGATTCGTACGAACCCAGGTCGAGCTTGCCTTCCTTGATGTTGCCGCTGTGGCAGAACGCGCACTTATTGAGAAAGATCGGCTCGACATCTTTCTCATAGGAAACCGGCTCTTTGCGATCGAGCGATACAACCTTGATCGGCTGGACACGCGCCGGCTTGTCGTCCGCTGTGGCGTAGGAGGCGGCGAACACGATCACGCAGCTGGCAGCAAGTCGAAACATGAGAACTCCTCAATCGCTGAGGGAGGTACGAGATCATCGGCGGTCCGGAAGCCGCGGAGGGACAGAGCGGGCGGGGGAGGAAAGTTAGCGGGCGGGAACATTGGCGGGTTCGGTCCGTATCGGCATCGCTTCAGGGTATCACCGATTGTCTTCACCCGCCATATCTGTCGGAATCTTCTTTTTTCTTGTCCGCCCTGACGACGACTTCCGCATAAGGCTGCCGGAGGTGGAGAAACGCGGCCACGGGCCGAACCGGTGGAGGATGTAGCAAATGATTCGACACTCGCGACAGCTCCTCGTACTGGCGATGGGAGCAACATTGTTCACATGCGTCGACGCCATGGGAAATTCGCCGAGCCGGAAGGGCGGGCACCGAGACTCTGATCATGGCCGCGACCGCCATCCGGGGGACCGGTACTACGGCGCTTGGCTGACAGAAAGCTATCCGTACGATTCGGACGAGGTTGCCCTTCCTCTCGCCGAGGCAGTCCCGATCGTGGTGCCAGCTCCTGATGTTGCGATTCCGCCACCACCCGTAACCAAATTGACCGGTGCACTCGTTCGAATCCGGGTTGCCCCGAGCGCGCGGATGTGGGTCGACGGAACGGCGACGAGTCAGACAGGCGCCATTCGTACGTTTACGACGCCGGCGCTGAATCCTGGCAAGACGTACAGCTACACCGTTCGCGCGTGTTGGTTGGACGACGGCCGGCCCGTCGTGCGGACGCGAGTCATCAAAGTCATCCCCGGACAAATCGCAGAACTCGACTTGCGCTGACGATCCAGTGCACGGGAAATTGCCGAACCGGCGTGTAAAATCATCATGTAGGCGACGCGGTTTGCTGCGGAGCGCATGATGACTGAGAGCGACTGGTTCCTGTGCGCGGAGCCGATGGCCGCGTATATGTTTTTGCGCAGCGAAACCGTCACTCATAAGACACGATGGCAAGGCTGGTTGACGACCCGGCGCTTTCCAATTAGCGAACGGAAACTACGCCTGTTTGCCTGCGCTTGCGTCGGTCGCGTCGAAAAAGTCTTTCCCGTGGTCGAAGCTCGAGACCTTCTCCGAGCTGCCGAGGCGTTTGCAGACAGGTTGATCGGCGACGTTGATCTGGAAAACGTCGTGCGAGCTTGTGCCGATCGAACGATTCGTCAGCCTGAGTTTCGGCCTACCGGTGCGTTTGCGGAGGCGATGATCGGCTCTGCTTTCGCGACTGCCGTTCCAACGAGCGCGGATCAGAGGCTTCGTCACTCGCAAAGCAGTTCGCGCTGGCTAAGCTTCGAGCGCGACTCAGTGAACGCTGTACTGTTGGTGCACCGCACGGAGGCATTCGGCCGGCTCGAATCGCTAACGGTGGCCAATCAAGCCTGGACCGGTTCGGTGGTGTGGCGTCGTTACGTGGATTCTCTCGGCGGCGAGCTGCGTGTGCGTCCGGGTGAGTTCGCACCGCTCGAAGCCGCCGTGCAAACTTGCGATCGAGCGTTTCTGATCGCCGAAAGGGCAGCTGAGGCGGCCCGTCAGACAGAATTGCTGCGCGATATCGTCGGCAATCCATTCCGTCCCGCCTCAGCTGACCCGCAATGGCTGGCTTGGCAAGGCGGCACCGTTCGCCGGATGGCACGCTCGATTTACGATGGTCGGCGCTTCGGCGACCTGCATATTCTGGCTGATGCCTTGGAAGAAGCCGGCTGCATCGACGCGGAATTCCTCTCCCATTGTCGCAACGGTGGACCCCATGTCCGCGGTTGCTGGTTGCTCGACCAACTCATGGGAAAGGGATGAAATCATGCCGCCGAGGATTCGATTGGCCACGGAGGCTGACGCGGATCAGGTACTCGCTATCTACGGACCGTTTTGCTATACGCCCGTCTCGTTCGAGGTTGAAGCTCCATCTCTCGAGGAGATGCGCCGTCGCCTCGCCGCAGTGGCTGAACGCTTTCCGTGGCTCGTGTGCGTGGAAGACGGACGGGTTCTCGGTTACGCCTATGCTTCTTCGCACCGGGCACGAACCGCTTATCAATGGTCCGTCGAGGTTTCGGCCTACGTCGCGGATGGCATGCGCGGCCGAGGCATCGGCAAGGAACTATACACGCGCCTATTTCAGATCCTGGTTTTGCAAGGGTTCGTAAACGCCTATGCCGGGATCACATTGCCGAATCCGGCGAGCGTTCGTCTGCACGAATCGGTCGGTTTCAGTGCGCTCGGGGTTTACCATGGTATCGGCTTCAAATACGGCACTTGGCATGACGTAGGCTGGTGGGAGAAAACGTTGTGCGCACGACCCGCCAATCCGAATCCGCCCGCGGCTTTGAGCGACGCGCTGGCAAAATTGCCGGCAGTCCGTTCGCTCATCGAAACCGAGAGGTAAGCTCTTCAGGAGGCGAAGTAAGCCGACGCTCTTCGGACGTGAGCGTTTCGACTAGTGATTATTCTTTGAAGTACTTACTGGAAGAATGACACAACCTGAGGTACAACGGCTCTCACGTCGTGCTGACGGGCTCGCGAATTCCGCCTCATCAATCCCCTGCACCGATGACTGCCGGCCGTGGCTGTCGCAGTTGAATTGTCGAGTTATTTCTCGGGAGCCGACTTAGTGACGAGTCCCACTCCGTTGAACACTGACGATGACAGGCTGCTCGCGCTGAAGCGAGAGAGCCTCGGCCTGCTGGCGGGCAGCGCTGCGCATGACTTCAATAACCTGCTGACAGCGATCGTCAGCTCCGTCGGCCTGTTGCTGCGAGACTTGCCGGCTGAGAGTTCGTCGTACGAGTCGGCGCTTCTGATCAAAAAGGCGGCGGAACGGGCGACGAGTATGACTCGGCAATTGCTCCAGTACGCCGGCAAAAACGTTCCCGTTCGTCGCGCGCTCGATATTAGCGATTGGATTCGCGGGGTTTTGGAGCCGGTTAGCGCGATCCTACCCCGAAATGCGACGATCGTGCCGCGCCTGGCCAGTGACCTGCCCTGCGTTCAAATCGATCCGGTCCAGATGCAGCAAGCTTTGACGAACCTTCTCATCAATGCCTGCGAAGCCACGGCCGCGACCGGCGGCTCGATCACGGTCACCACCGGTTCGGAATCCGCGAACCCGTCTCAAGGCGTTTTTATTGACGTCGCCGACGATGGCTGCGGCATCTCACCTGACGCCGAGCAGCGAGTTTTCGATCCATTTTTCTCCACCAAGGGACGCGGCCGAGGTCTTGGATTGTCCGTCGTTCAAGGCATCGTGATGTCGCACGGTGGACAGGTACGGTTCACGACAGGATTGGACCAAGGCACGTGCGTCCGTATCGTTCTGCCGGCCGGTCAGGCGGCGGCACAGCTGTCTCCGGCAGAGCCGCGCGATGAGACCGTGCCTTTGACGCTGCCCGGCAGCCGGAATCACAAGGCATCGCGCACGGTAGTGTGATTCAATCTCTCGCCAGCAAACCAATCATCATCCGGACTTTGCCGCGTTCTGACGATAGCGCAGCACGCGAACCGCTTCGATGGTGATCATCCCCTCCTGAACCACCTCGTCGAGAAACGGCAATAAAGTCTCGATCTTCGCCGCCGAATCGACAATCTCGATGATGATCGGCAAATCGCCGGACAGTTCCAACAGCTTCGTCGTGTGCAGGCGGCTGTTGGCGCCAAAGCTCATCGGACCGCGCAAGACTGTCGCCCCGGCAAGGTCCAGTTCCTTGGCCTTGAGCACGACGGCGCGGTAAAGCGGCGTCCCTTGCCATTGGTCCGATTCGCCGATGAAGATTCGCAAGAGTTGACCGTCCTCACTCATTTGCATGGCTGGAAACTCCTCGGGCGTCGGAACGGTCGACAGATCCGGGATGCCGGCCGGCACGCGGGTTGACAGGCGATCACGACCGCTTTCGCCGTGCGGATGGCGATAGAGCATGACGCGTGCCCGCTCCAAGGTCGCGATTCCTTCGCGAACAACCTCCGCGACGGTGGTCAGGAACCGACCGATACGCTGGGGACCATCGACGATCTCGACGACGACCGGCACGTGGTCCGCGAGCGACCATCCGGACCCTTGAAGCAGCTTGCCGGTTATGTCGAGCCCGTAGATACCTCGCAGAACCGTCGCCCCCGCCATCCCTTCCTTGCGGGCGCGGCGGACGAGTTCTTCGGCAGCTGGTGCGGAAAACCACGAGTGCTTGTCGGTGTTGCGAAGGACGACTCGCAGCAGGGTCAACTCGCCTTCCAGTCGCATAACGCCTCCTACCGACGTGCGAGGATGACACCGAGGCGTACGGCCAAGAGGCCGAGCACAACGCTCGAAATGATGTACAACGTCGCCACCAGGCCGTCGCCCTTACTGAAGCTGTCGTTCGCCTCGTATTCGAACGTCGAGAACGTCGTATACGCTCCCGTGAAGCCGACCGCAATCATCAGCCGGAGATTCTCCGACGTGAGCCAGCCAGCGCCGGCTAGTGCCAGTCGCTCGTTCAACAGCGTCGTGAACCAGCCTAGAAACAGGCAACCGGTGACGTTGATGATAAACGTCCCCCATGGAAACGCAGTTCGGGGAAAGCGCTCCAGCCAGCCGGCAACTGCTAGTCCGACCCCCCAGCGGGCCAGAGAGCCGATGGCTCCTCCGAATGCCACGAGCGCAATTTTTGCTAGCACTCTCACCCCCCATGCATTATTCGGAATGCAAAAGCCCCGCCGGAGAACGTTCTCGGCGGGGCATGACATGCGCACAGTCCCCTACCGACGAGCGGCCCGGTAGGAGTTATCAGCCCGGCGCGGCAACGCCAGGCGGTCCGAGGCGAACTCCATCGCCTTCCAAGATTCCTATTATGCAATGCGTAGAATCGATTCGGCAATATTTGCGCGCCGGGCACTCCCCGGCGCGGCCATCATCACTAACATGATAAAACTACTTTAAATCAATACTAGACGCTTTCTCGGAGAGGTATTGTGGCCGATCAACCTCCGCAGCACTTGGCAACACTAGCAGTCCATGCCGGTCAGACTGTCGACCCGGCAACGCATTCGCGCGCGGTGCCGATCTACCAGACCACTTCGTATCTCTTCGACGACGCAGATCACGCCGCTCGCCTGTTCGCGCTCGAAGAGTTCGGCAACATCTACTCGCGCATCATGAACCCCACTGTCGACGTGCTCGAGAAGCGCGTCGCCGCCATCGAGGGCGGCATGGCCGGTTTGGCAGTCGCTTCCGGTCAAGCAGCGGAGACGCTGGCGATCGCGACCTTGGCCCGAGCGGGTGACGAGATCGTCTCGACCACCTCGCTCTATGGCGGCACTTACAACCTCTACCACTACACCCTGCCGCGTCTGGGTATCAACGTGAAGTTTGCCGACGCGGCTGACTATGACGGGCTGCGCAAACTGATCACGCTGCGGACGCGTGCGCTCTACAGCGAAACTATCGGCAACCCGAAGCTCGACGTGTTGGACATCGATCGGCTGGCAGAAATCGCCCGCGAACACGATATTCCACTGATCGTCGACAACACGAGCGCCTCGGCAGCCCTATGTCGACCGATCGAGCATGGCGCCGATCTCGTAATCAACTCGGCCACCAAGTTCCTGGGCGGACACGGGAATTCAATTGGCGGCGTGATCGTCGACGCCGGGCGATTCGATTGGGCAAAATCCGGTCGCTTCAGCGAATTCACCGAACCGGATCCGTCCTACCACGGCATTCGCTACGCCGAAAAATTCGGCCCGTTGGCGTTCATCATCAAGGCACGCGTCCAGGGTCTGCGCGACACCGGTGCGTGCATGTCGCCCTTTAACGCCTTTCTCATTCTGCAAGGCATCGAAACGCTGCACCTGCGTATGAAGCAGCACAGCGAAAACGCTCTGGCAGTTGCCAAGCATTTGCAGTCGCACCCGCAAGTCGACTGGGTCAATTATCCCGGACTCGAGACGAGCCCGTTCTTCCGACTGTCTCGGAAGTATCTGCCGAACGGTGCGGGAGCGCTTCTAACGTTCGGCATTCGTGGCGGACATGCAGCGGGCAAGCGCTTCATCAACTCGGTGAAGCTCTTCAGCCTGCTTGCCAACATCGGCGACGCCAAATCATTGGTAATTCATCCGGCGTCGACGACTCATCAACAGCTGTCGGTTGAGGAACAACGATCGACCGGCGTGACGCCGGATCTCGTTCGCCTCTCGGTCGGCATCGAAGATGTCCGCGATATCGTGGCGGACCTCGACCAGGCATTGCAAGCGAGCAAGGTGTGATATGGCGATGATCCAGCCGACCCACGAAGGAGACTTCTCTTTCGCCGGGCCTTTCGCGCTCGACAGCGGCGGCGAACTGCCGGCCGTCAATCTCCACTATGCGCTTTACGGGACACCCGACAAGCAACGCAGCAATGTGGTTCTAGTCTGCCATGCGTTGTCGGGATCGGCCCGCATCGGCGATTGGTGGTCGGAATTGTTCGAGCCCGGACTGCCGTTCGACACGAACCGATACTGCATCCTGGGCGTGAACGTCATCGGTTCGTGCTACGGCTCCACGGGACCGACAACGACCGACCCGAGCAGCGGCAAGCCTTATGCGGGGCGTTTTCCACCCGTCAGTATCCGTGACATGGTGCGCGCGCAGGCTCGGCTACTGGACCACTTGGAGATCGAGCAGCTTTTCGCGGTCGTCGGCGGGTCGATCGGCGGCATGCAGGCGTTAACGTGGGCGGTTCACTTTCCAGATCGCCTGGCCCGTTGCGTCGCCATCGGCGCCTGTCCGTTGGCGGGGATGGGACTGGCGCTCAATCATCTGCAACGCGAGATGATCCGCCGCGATCCGCTCTGGTGCGACGGCGACTATCTGCCGCGCGAACCGCCGGCCACCGGCCTGGCACTCGCGCGCGGCCTGGCGATGTGTTCCTACAAGTCGGATCAGTTGTTTCGTGAACGATTCGGCCGACGACCGGATCGCAGCGGCGAGGATCCGGCCCGTGATCTCCTTGCCCGTTTCGACGTCGGTGGTTACCTCGACCATCAGGGACGCTCTTTCGTTTCGCGCTTCGACGCCAATAGCTACCTTGTTATCTCGAAAGCGATGGACACCTTCGAGCTGAGCGACGCCGACCTGGCCTGCGTCCGAGTCCCGGTCCGACTTGTCGGCATCGCATCCGACTGGCTGTTCCCTCCGGAGGACGTGCGCGAATTGGCCGATCGGCTGCGACAGGCCGGCGTGGACGTTCATTACGATGAGCTAGCTTCGGCGCACGGACACGACGGTTTCCTGGCCGATGCCGAACATCTGGCGCCGTTCATTTCTGAGGCATTTGCTCAGCCGTGATCTCCAGCGTCGGGCTTGATAGACATCCGGCGCGGGCTTCATTACGCTGGTACGAGAGCCCCCGCTCCTTACGGGTCGCTGAATCCGCACCGTACTGGCGATCGAAATGGCCTCTTCGTCGAAAACGGATCGAACGCGGACGCAGCCGGTGACAGAAGGTCGTCACTCGGGCGGCGCACCGGAGCCTGCTCCATCCGCGTACCCCGGATCGGCATACAACCGGCGGATGACGCCGCTGCGTATCGCAGCAGTAGCTGGCGCCCTTGCTACTGCGACGTTTATCACGTTCATTCCGGCACTCGGTTGCGGCTATGTCAATTTCGACGACCCGATGTACGTCCTTCAGAATGAGAATGTGATCGACGGAATAAACCTCCATGGAGTTCAGTGGGCGCTGTCCACGTTCAGCGAGGCGAACTGGCATCCGCTGACCTGGATATCGCTGCAACTGGACGCAAGTTTGTGGAGACGCAGCGAAGGCTCACCTGACCCTTTCGGCTTTCATCTGACGAACGTTTTGCTGCACTCGGTCAATGCCGGACTTCTGTTCCTGGCTCTGCGGGCGATGACTTGTTGTTTTTGGCGTAGCTTCGTCGCCGCCCTGCTCTTCTCGGTTCATCCGTTGCGTGTCGAATCGGTAGCATGGATTTCCGAGCGGAAGGACGTCCTGTGCGCATTTTTCGGACTATTGGCCCTATGGGCCTATGCAAGATACGCGAAGTCGCCATCGATCGGCCGATATCTACTGATTCTGCTTCCGTTCGTGCTCAGTCTCACGGCCAAGTCGATGATGGTAACGCTGCCCTGCCTCTTATTAGTGCTCGATTGGTGGCCGCTACGGCGTTGGCCCGAGCGTAGCATCAGCAAGTTGGTGGTTGAAAAACTGCCGCTGCTTGCGTGTACGGTCGCATCGAGCGTCATCACGCTCATCGCTCAATCCGGCGCGGGCGCGGTGGTAAGCTCGCGATCGGTGCCGCCGCTAGTTCGCATCGAAAATGCATTACTCAGCTACGGCTTTTATCTGGAAAAGACAATTTGGCCGACGAATCTGGCTGTCTTCTATCCGCACATGGGACTATCGGATCGCGGATTGGATCTCGGGGCGGTCGCGATTGCGACCATCGCCGTGCTCGCCATCACGATCGCGGCGATCTCCCTGCGGAAACGCATGCCGTACATACTGGCCGGCTGGCTATGGTACTTGGGTACACTCGTCCCGGTCATCGGACTTGTTCAGGTTGCCGGCCAGGCCTACGCGGATCGCTACACCTACTTGCCGCAAGTCGGCCTGTTCATCGCGTTCAGTTGGGCGTTTGCCGATCTGGCTCATCACCGGCCACGGCTTGTGTTGTCTATCTCTTGTGCGGGTGCCGTCGTACTGGCCGTGTTGACCTGGCGACAAGAGGCGTACTGGCACGACGCGGTGTCGTTGTGGAGGCACGACCTGGATTGCGGACTGGAATGTCCGACGGCGCTCAATAACTACGGCGCTGCCTTGCAGGATAGCGGCCAGCAAAACGAAGCGATCGGCTATTATCGCTCGGCACTCGCGGAAGATTCGAATCGTCGCGATGCGTGCCTAAATCTTGCACTAGGTCTGCAAAGACAAGGAAATCTCGATGAAGCGCTCCAATGGTTCGGACATCTCAGCAGGATAGATCCCGCTTCGACCGAGGCGATGATGCGGCAGGGCGATATCTTGTTTCAGCAACGCAACTTCGCAGCCGCCGCCGACAGATACCGCGAGGCAATTCAGATTTCCTCGCGGCCCGGCGCGGCGTACTGCAACCTGGGACGGACTGAGCTGGCGTTGAACAGGCCGGATCTGGCAGAGGCGGCCTATCGTAAGGCGT
>Ga0326727_10012110_pt1 | contig 19765 bp, 16 predicted proteins | sample MB2enrmetagenome_FD_207643 | JGI IMG/M metagenome (GOLD analysis project Ga0326727, IMG submission 207643) | Lab enriched peat soil microbial communities from McLean, Ithaca, NY, United States - MB29MY | ecosystem: Environmental > Terrestrial > Soil > Wetlands > Peat | place: USA: New York...
GATCCAGTACGTGGCACCCAAAGGCCAGGTTCTGGATGTAAGCCCGCACAATGTTTGTAGCAGTCACATTTGTTTTGGTACGACGGACGCCGCCGGGATGTATGAACGTCTTAAAGCAAAAGGGATCACTCCAAAAAATCCACCTACATTGATCGACAGTGGACCCAGCAAGGGAGCCTTTGCATTCTACATGCATGATCCCGACAACTATAATCTGGAAGTTTATCAACCTGCAGGAGTTCATAACTAAGATCCCAGGTACGTGGTTTTACAACCGACGATTGCAAACAAACACAACGCCACAGTATGTTGCGCGTGCGGACGCTGGGAGAAGCCGGGTGACAGTAATGCTACGGCTAATACTCTATGCAAATAAGGGAGGCACAAAGAATGCAGCTGGATGGAACGGTGAGCCTGGTGACAGGCGGCGCTGGCGGGCTCGGTAGGCAGATTGCCTTAACGCTGGCGAAGGAGGGATCCAAAGTCGCCATCTTAGATATTCAGCAGACAAGTGGTGAGGCAGTTGAAAAAGAACTTCGCGCCATTTCGGACGCAAAGTTTTTCAACTGCGACTTGACTAAGGTAGCAAACATCAGACAGGCAGTTCAGGAAGTCAAAGAGCATTTTGGAAAAATAGACATCCTGGTAAATTGCGCGGGACTCGTCAATAGAAAGCCCATCGAAGAGGTAACAGAGGCGGAATGGGATTTAGTGACCGATGTCAATTTGAAGGCTGCGTTCTTTACCTCCCAGGCAGTGATTAAAGTAATGAAAGAAAACAAGGGCGGAAAGATCGTCAACATGTCCTCCATAAGAGCACATGCATCCGACGACCACCACACAATTTACGATGTTACAAAGGCAGGCATCGAAGCGATCACCAGAAGCTTCGCGATGGCATATGCCAAAGACAATATCAATGTAAATGCTGTTGCACCTGGCTGGGTACTTACCGGCATGGCGGCTGAAAATCTGACCAGGAAGGAGTTCCTTGACGACGTGAAACGCAAGGTTCCGGCGGGAAGACTTCTAGACCCGCGAGAAATTGCCGATACAGTCTTATTTTTAGCGTCGAATGCGTCGACAGGTGTCAACGGGCACTCGATCCTCATTGATGGCGGGTCGCTGGCTGTCTGGTAAAAGGGGAATGCATAGACCGGAAGATAGGCGAGGTGACTGTTCAGACGCAGTCAGATGTCAGGCCCCCTGCTGGATCAACCGCGAACATAGGCATTCTGGGCCGCTTTTTTCCAGCGGGCAGGACATCGACGACGCTGGGTCATTCTCGCGGATGCCGGTAACGAAGGGAAAACCGTAAAATGATTGCGATGTCATTGGAAGGCAAGGTAGTTATAGTCACCGGTGCTGTTCGTGGAATTGGTCGCGCCATCGCACTGAAGATGGCCGAAGCCGGTTGCATGGGACTAGCGATCAACGATGTAAAGATGGATGATGCCGGAAAATCCGTAGCGGCGGAAGCGAAAGCGTTCGGCGCTGAAGTACTCCTTCTCGAAGGAGACATGAGTGATGAAGACGTTGTCAAAAGGGTAATCGGATCAACGATTGAGAAGTGGGGCCGGCTCGATGTCATGATCAACAATGCCGGCATCGCGATTCCTGACAGTATGTTCGACGCTACTGCGGACAATTGGGATCGTGTGATCGGAAACAACATGAGATCCACGTTTCTGGGCATGAAATACGCCGCGGAGTATATGAAGGACCACGGCGGCGGATCCATTGTCAATATGGGTTCCATTGCCGGAATAACCGGAGGAAATACAAGTCCGGAATATGGCGCCTCCAAGGGTGGAATCATAGCTCTCACTAAGTTTGGAGCCAAGACCATGTGCAAATACGGAATCAGGGTAAATGCGCTGGCTCCGGGAACTATTGCAACCGAAATGATCAAACGCAATTTTGCAAACTTGGATCCCGAATCACTGCGGGCGCGTCTCGCCTCCATGCCGATGGGTCGAATGGGCACTCCCGAGGAAGTAGCAATTGCGGCTTTGTTTCTAGCCTCTGATCTTTCAAGCTATACAACAGGCGATACGTTATTAGTTACAGGTGGAAGAACCACCTAACGCAAGACTCTTTGCTAATGTGAGCGGGTTCCGTACCATGCTGTTCAACTTCACGGATCTGGACTGGATTGAGAAGCTCTGCCTTGGGAAGAACGCTCCGGCAAGCGTTTCTCCGAAGGCGGGAGCCAAGGCTCTTTCTCAGTCATGGGGCCGGGGATAGCAGGCGCAGATACGGTGGAAACGATGGCGCCGCCAGGAAGCATCGTGAGACGGTAATGTTTTTCAAAACCTGACGCATTTACTGCGTCGGAGCAGGCTGCAAGCCCCAGGAGGGTCAAACTTACTAATCTTATGTACGCTGGTGCGAAACCGGGTTTGCGGTAATGTGCCGGCTACTCTTTGTTCCGCGTTTCGCACAGAACGCGGGGCGCAACCCAAGGCGACCGAATCGAGAATGACTATCACGGAGAATGATAATGTCAAAGAAATACATCCTAGCGTTTGACGAAGGTACGACCAGCAACCGCGCAATTGTGGTCGATCACGAGGGGAATATCATTGGTGAGAGTACCAAGGAATTTACCCAGATTTATCCTCAGCCAGGCTGGGTAGAGCATAACGGCGAGGAAATTATTGCAACCCAGTTCGAGGTCGCCCGTAAGGCGATTGAGAAAGCCAATATCAAGCCCGAGGAGATTATCGCCCTCGGTATCACCAACCAGCGCGAGACTGCGATTGTTTGGGATAGGAAGACGGGCAAGCCGGTTTATCACGCTATCGTATGGCAGTCCCGCCAGACGGCGGAAATCATCGAAAGCTGGGGAGCCGCTGGTTACAATGATGAAATTCGCGCCAAGACCGGTCTTGTCCCTGATGCTTATTTCTCCGCTTCCAAGGTGACTTGGATTCTCGATCACGTCGAGGGTGCTAGGGAAAAGGCGGAAAGGGGTGAACTGGCTTTTGGCAACATTGATACTTGGCTGATCTGGAATCTGACCAAAGGGAAATCTCACGTTACCGATTACTCCAACGCTTCGCGCAGCATGATGTTCAACATTAATGAGCTGAAGTGGGATGAAGAACTTCTTCGCAAGTACCGGGTTCCGAAGAGCATGTTGGGCAAAGTGCTTCCTTCCTCCGCAGAGTTCGGCGTTGTCGACAAGTCGATCTTCGGTGCCGAAATTCCCATCCTTGGCGACCTTGGCGATCAGCAGGCCGGTTTGTTCGGTCAAGCCTGCTTCAAAGACGGCATGACCAAGCAAACCTACGGCACTGCCGGCGTATTCACCATGAACTGCGGCAATAAGCCTCTGTTCGCCAACGGTCTGACCACCTCCTGCGCCTGGGGCTTGAATGGTGATGTGAAATACGAAGTGGAAGGTGTGAGCTTCATCTCCGGTGCTACCATTCAGTGGGTCCGGGACAACCTCAGACTGATCCGCGGCGCCGCTGACACAGAGTGGTACGGCAGCATGGCTCCGGACACGGGCGGCGTTTATCTGGTGCCTGCCTTTGTTGGACTCTGCGCTCCGTTCTGGGATATGTATGCCCGCGGCATGATCATGGGTCTTACCCGCGGCACCAGCCCCAACCAAATTATTCGCGCGGCGGTTGAGTCCATGGCCTACCAGGTCAAGGACATCATCGATGCTGTTCTGGCCGACGGACGCATCAAGATTCCCGAATTGCGCTTGGACGGCGGAGCAGTCAAGAACAACCTGCTGTGCCAGTTCCAGGCCGACATTCTCGGAATGGAAGTAGTGCGTCCCACCACCCCCGAAATGACAGCATTGGGCGCTGCTCACATGGCCGGCCTGACTTGTGGTTTCTGGAAGGATCTCGACGAGATCGCCAGCCATTGGAAGGTTGACAAGATTTTCGAGCCGAATATGACGGAAAAGCGGCGCAAGGTGTTGTACGGCGGCTGGGTGGAAGCCGTGAAGCTGACGCGTGGATGGACCACCAAGATGGATGCAATCCAAGCAGAAGCAGAAGCAGAAGAAGCCACGCTAGTTGGCGCAAAATAGCTGAGCCCTATTCCTTGTACTCTGGGTCAGGAGAACGAGACCACAATCTCGTTTTCCTGACCATTTTTCTGTGCCATCGGCTGTGTCACTTTGCCCGCTTGTTGAGATGGAAAAAGTCTCACTCACCAGCTGCAATGATGGAAGCAAGGAAGCCATTGCAGCTTTTATCTATGGCATGCAATTCGGTGTCACCGGCCCGCCAGTTCAAAGTGCGATTCCAGAAACTTGGCGACCGAGTCCTCCGCGTGATGGCCGATGCGTAGTGATGCGATTGCCTGCACAGCCGGACGGGCGTTCTCGACTGCCACAGGCATTCCGATCTTACTGAGCCAACCCACGTCCGTATCTCCGTCGGCAATGCCCATGCACTCTTCCGGAGCAAAGCCGAGACGGTCGAGGACAAAACTCAATGCCTCCCATTTCGTTGCGCCAGGATTGCTGGTTTCGTAGAAGACATCCAATGATCGCTTTACCAACGGCAGTGAAATGGCGAGTTGCTCCTGAAGACTATCAAGGTGTTCGCGGCTGCCCCCGAGCATGATTTTCACGAGATTGTCTCTAGGGACCGTATCGAGCGACGTGATCACGACATCCTGTTGGTTGATCACGCCCAGCAGCAACGTCGTTTCCGTAGGTCTGGCGGCAAACATGTCATCGGCGCTCCACAGTACCATTTCGAGACAATTGTCGGCTGCGAATGCCATGATGCGGCTTACCGTCTCTGGGTCAAGGGTCGACAGCAGCAATCGCGCTCCAGAGCAAGGGTCTGTCACCACGGACCCATTACACGACACTACCGGCGCAGTCAGATGGCTGCGCTTGCTCACTGCGATGGATGCCGTTTCCGTGCGGCCTGTGACAATGATGGGTGTTACACCCTTCCGCTGTAACGCTTCCAGCGTGGCCGCCGACCGCGCACTCACCATGTAGCCGGCGCCGGCCAGCGTCCCGTCGAGATCAAGAGCGACTACTCGGATGGCAGACTTCATCAGCGTGACCTCAAACCCTTTCTTATTATCTGGCAACTGCAGGAAGTTCTTCCGCGTACCCCTTTCGCAGGACGCTCAACCCCATTGTAGACCCCGAAGAAAGCAGCGCGTGATGGCTCGCGCCTGGTCCCCTTCACTGCCACCTCTCCGTCGATCCGCACGGTGACGGGACACACGACCACGGGCTTTCCCGCCCGCATGGCTGCGGCCGGCACTTGCGGCCTCGATGCAATCCAGGGCGGCAATCGTACCATCGCTGTTTTTGGCTTAGCTTGAAGCTTCCGCCAGCGGGAGCCACACTTCGAAACGCGTGTCCCCTGGCTTGGAAGTAACCTGAATGTTTCCCCGGTGCTTCTTTACGATTCGTTGGACAGTATCTAATCCCAGTCCCGTTCCTTCCCCAACCCCTTTGGTGGTGAAGAACGGTTCAAAAATGTGCGGCTTGATCTCAGGCAAAATCCCCGGGCCGTTGTCGCCGATCTCAACCACAACACAAGCATCCTGGCGATAGGTGCGCACCCGAAGCTCGCCTTTCCCGCCCATCGCGGCAATGGCGTTGTCGATGATGTTGGTCCACACCTGGTTGAGTTCGCTCCCGAACGAATTCACAAGCAGAGGAATCCTCTGGTAGTCGCGCTGCACCGTCACCCCATGTTTCAATTTGTGATTCAGGATCGTCAGCGTGGTTTCCAGGCTTTTTGCGACATCGACGTTCTGCACCGGAGCCTGGTCCATATGGGTGTATTCCTTGATTGCGCCGACTAAGTCAGAAATCCGCGACGTACTGCTTTCGATTTCGTGTAACAGGTTTGCTATCTCCACGGAAGCCGAGATCCTGACCAGGGCCGCTCGGGCTATATCTCCGCCAAAGTTTCCGAACAGTGATTCGAGCACCTCCGGCTTGATGTTCCGCCGCGCCAGACCGGCTGCCAGTTCCCATAAACCGTTTTGACCGTGACTGCGTAACACGGAATCAATCTGGTCTTCCAGGTCGCTGATCGTCAGGGCGTCCGGTGGAGTCGCGCCTGGTTGGGTGAACGCCGCTTCCAGCCGTTCGATCTCTGCCTTCTGCGCCGCCGTCAAGTCCCGCCTGCCAAGCTCGAGACTCGCGTCCCTGATTTTCTTTAGAACGTCACCCAATTGGCTGCTGGCACGTTTGGCGGCGGAGGCTGGGTTATTGAGTTCGTGCGCCAGTCCGGCGGAGAGTTTCCCAAGCGAAGCCAGGCGGTCGCGCTGTTGTTCCATCCGGGTAGTCTCGCGGATTCGGTCGGACATTACGCCCACCAGGCGTTTCACCAGCTCCGGCATTCTCTGCAATAGTTCGGGAAACAGCGCCGCCGGAAATTTCAGCACACGCCCATCCGTCAGCGCCCGTCCAGTTACCCCAAAATGTGTCATTCGAGAAAACGGCAGCACTCCAGTGATGTCGCCCAGGTTGTTCGAAAACACCACGGCCTCGCCGCCCAGTTCGCCGCGCCACTGAAACTGCCCTTCCAGAATCACGAACATTGCGTCCGCCGGAGCACCTTGCCGGACATAGGTATCGCCTGCCTTGACACGTATTTCTTGCGACTGGCCGACGAACCAGGCGATCTGGTCATCCGGCAAATCCGCAAATGCCGGCACGCGGAGCAGTTCTGACTTTTCAACCATCACACTTTACTCAGGTACTGGTGAATAAATTGCACCGCCACGGATCCTTCCCCAACTCCGGAAGCCACTCGTTTGATAGACCCGTGGCGGACGTCGCCCACGGCAAAAATGCCCGGGACATTGGTTTCGAGCAGATACGGATCGCGGTCGAGCGCCCATCCTTTCGGGCGCACTCCATCCCGCACCAGGTCCGGGCCGGTCAATAGGAAACCGCGCTCGTCCCGCTCCAGGACACCGGCAAGCCAATCTGTCCTCGGCAGTGCCCCAATAAAAATGAACATCGCATTTGCCCGCACCCGCTCCACCTTCCCGGTATCGGAACAAAGCACCGAAATCTCTTCCAGGTGTGTTTCGCCATGCGCCTCGGCCACGCTGGCGTGTGTCCATAGCTGAATGTTGGGCGTCTGCTGAATCTGGTCAATCAAGTATCTCGACATACTGCTGGCAAGCGACTCGCCGCGCACCAGCATCACCACGCGCTCGGCAAATTTCGCGAAGTTCATCGCCGCCTGTCCCGCCGAGTTCGCGCCGCCCACCACGTAGACAATCTCGCCCTGGCACGACAGTGCTTCGGTAGCACCGGCGCCATAATAGATTCCCGCGCCCTGCAGCCTGTCGATTCCAGGGGCCTCCAGGCGCCTCCACTGCACCCCGGTCGCGATCATCAATGCGTGGCATGAGATCTCGTTCCCATCCGCCAGCTCGATGATTCGGTACGATGCTTCCGTCCGCACGCCCACTACTTCCTGGGGCGCCAGGATTTCCACTCCAAATCGTTGCGCTTGCACCACCGCACGCCGGGCAAGATCGCCGCCGCTGAGCCCGTTCGGAAATCCAAGATAGTTCTCAATCCGGGCGCTCATTCCAGCCTGCCCGCCGGGAGCTTCCCGCTCAACCATCACGGTATGCAATCCTTCCGAGGCTCCATAAACGGCAGCGGCCAAACCAGCCGGCCCGCCTCCCACGATCGCAAAGTCGTAAAAATCGGTTTGTGCACGCGTCCGCAATCCAACTTTTTGCGCCACGTCCGCGGGCAGACTTTGCAGCAGCTTCGTGCCGTCAGGAAACAGTACAACCGGGAGATTGGCCGACTCGGGACCCAGCGCGTCCAGAAGGCGCTTGGTTTCCGCATCGTTGGCCGAAAGCTCAACGTCGATCCATTGATAGGGGACATGGTTGCGAGCCAGAAAGTCCCGCAACTCGTACGACCGCGGCGACCATCGCGTGCCTAATACCCGGATGCCCTGGAATGTGGGACGGAAGGAAGCCTGCCAATCGTCCAGCAAATCGTCCAGTTGCGGATACAAGTGCTCCGCCGGAGGATCCCACGGTTTCAAAAAGAAATAGTTAAGGCTGGCATGGTTGATGGCGCTGATCGCCGCGCTGGTATCGGCATAGGCGGTCAGCAATGCCCGCTTGGCGCCGGGAAAGATGGCCATGGCTTCCTGCAGGAATTCAACTCCGTCCATGCGCGGCATGCGCTGGTCGGCCAGCAGCAAGGCAACGTTGTCGTTGCGAACCTTCAGCTGCTTTAGCAGATCCAGTGCTCCCTCGGGAGAATCGCTTCCGATCACCCGATATTCAGCGCCATACTGCGAGCGCAGATCACGCTCAATCGCCCGCAGCACGTCGGAGTCATCGTCCACGCTTAGCAAAATTGGTTTGGCCATACTTTGGTCTCTGCTCCTCGCGGACCTCGGAGGCTTCCCGCCTGCCCCGGCTGCTTGATTTTCTTTAGATACAGAAAACTGCGTTCAGTCGCGCAATTGTTGTCATTCGGTCCTCTGCATGCTCGCGCAGGCGGAGAAGAACTGCGAACCCGCCCGCGCCGGCGATCTCGCAGCTTCCCACCCAACACCCGATCCGTTAGAAGCTCGGTCGAGAACCGTTTATACTCGCATGTGTGTTCAAAATTCGAGGAAAGGATTCCCGCTGGAATAGCTTGCGTCCTGGCAGGACCCGGGGGCATCTCCGGCCGGGAACCGTGGCAACTGGAACCACCAGCCGCGACGATCCCAAATAACCACGGGCAAGCCAAACTACCAGCGGACACAAGAGGCACGACCATGGCAAAGAGCGTTAATAAGGTCATCCTGATTGGAAATCTGGGTAAAGATCCAGAGTTGAAACACACCAGCGGGGGCACCGCCGTGGCCAATTTCACCCTGGCCACCAATGAGCGCTTCAAGGACAAGGAAGGCAACTGGCAGGACCGCACCGAGTGGCACACCATCGTGTTGTGGCAGCGCCTGGCTGAGATCGCCGCCGAGTACCTCAAGAAAGGCCGCTCCGTCTACATCGAAGGCCGCCTGCAAACCCGCTCCTGGGAAGACAAGCAGGGACAGAAGCGCTACACCACCGAGATCGTCGCCAGCGACCTCGTCCTGCTTGGCGGCGGACGCGGCGAAGAAGGCGGCAGCCGAGAAGGTGGTTCCGGCCGAGGCTCCGCGCGCACCAGCGAATTCGACCAGAGCGCTCCCGCCTCGGACTTCGACTCCGCCCCCGCGCGCTCCACGGAAATCACCGACGACGACATTCCGTTTTAGGGTCGTCACCCCGCAATCACAATTCCGCCGCCGGCCCCACGCTGGCGGCTTTCTATCTAGAACACAAAGGTGTGGTCTGTCGCCCACTCGCGGGGGAACATCTTTCCTGCGCTCTCCGGACTGAGTTCGACGCCCGCCATTCCTGCTGCACGACTCATCGCTGGGTCGCGGCCGCTTGCCAAATCCGCGGCGAGCGGAAGAACCGTCTCATCCGGTGTCACGCCCACATGCTCAAGGCTCTTCCCATCGGCCATCACCAAGTCAGCATGGGTAACCATCGCACCGTAGATTGAGCCTTCCGTCAGGTGGACGCAGAACTCCCCTTCCATCGTCCTCCCCGATGTTCGATCGCCCAATACGTTTCCGCGCTTCTCGATTTGTACGACGCGCGCGAATAACTCCGAAGCTGAAGCAGATCCACTGTCCACCAGCACGATCAGTTTCCCGGAGAAAGCATGATGATGATTGCTCTTCACCTTCAGGAGCTCCTTTTTCCCCCGGGTCACTCGCTCCGCCATCCTCACGTCACTTTGGAACATACCGCCAAGCCAGTACTTTAGAACATCTTCAATGCCCCCTCCATTTCCCCGCAGATCCACAATCAAGGTCTTGTGCATCCTTGCCCTGTCCAGTAATCCCTCAACCTCCAACTTCGATTGAATAAAACTTGGAATTTTCAAGATCATCAAGTCGGCGCCCACCTCCTCATAGCGCGGACGCGCCAACTGGCGCGCCTCTTCGGAGTCGAGTCTGGCAGCCTGGTCCAGAGGAGACTTTATTCTCGCGCGCTGCCGTATATCTGCCTGCACATTAATCTTGCGAAACTTCTTGCTCAAAGGATCAATCAGCCCGATCTGGAGACCACTCTGCGGTGAAAGGACATTGAGGGCGTACTCCATCTTCCATAGGCTTTCCCGTGTGGGCGTGAATCCGTCGATCATCACCACCTCGTCCCCAGGTTTCATGCCCTTGCTTTCGGCGTCGCTCCCAGGCCGCACCTGGGTCACGTAGGGGCGGTTCCCGACCATCTGAAACTGCCAACCGTAATCCACCCGCGCCGTATATTCAGGCGGCAAAAAAAAGGTGTGCGAATCGTTCAATGCCTCAAGAACCGCGGCAATTTCCGAGGTCGCCCTTGCAATCGAAGTTGTACTCGCAATCTCCTTTTTCGCCGCGCGGACCTTCGCATCCCAATCAATCCCGTGCAGTTCTGGATCGTAGTACTCCCTGCGGACGTCCGCTGCGACGTTCTCCAGCATCACCTGCGCCCGCTCACGGTCGAGCCGCGAGAACTGCTGAGACCACCCCAAAGGTTCCAACAGTACAACTGCCCCGATCAGGCCAAGAATCCTATGGAGCACCCTGCAAGACAAAAGTTTCCGGATCATTGCTCACGCTCCAGAAATCCTATGATTCGTAGGGAGAAATTATATATCTGCGCGGATGGCTGGCCGCGCAGCCCAAGCCAATGGACACTGCCGCCCTGGACAAAGCGGCGAATGCGCCGTCCAGCCCCTTTCGCCCGTGTCCGGCTCGCATTCCCTTCCCTCAGCCTTCAATTTTTCTTGTATCCTCAATCTCATCAATTGGAGGTTTCGCCGTGCCGATTACGTCTCTGTTTATCGATCTGGGCGGAGTTCTGCTCACCAACGGGTGGGATCGCAACGCGCGCGAACTGGCGGCGCAGACCTTCCATCTCGACCGCACCGAAATGAACGAGCGCCATCACCTCACCTTTGACACCTACGAGGTCGGCAAGCTCACCCTCGAGCAATACCTCAGCCGCGTGGTTTTTTATGAGAAGCGCGGCTTCACCAAGGAGGAGTTTCGCGAGTTCATGTTCTCGCAATCCAAGGCTTATCCCGAGATGGTCGACCTCATCCGCACTCTCAAGCAGCAGCACAAACTCAAGATCGCCGTGGTCAACAACGAAGGCCGCGAGCTCAACGAGAGCCGCATCCGCACCTTCCAGCTCGGCAGCTTCGTGGACTTCTTCATCTCATCCTGCTTCGTCCATGTGCGCAAGCCGGATGAGGACATCTACCGCATCGCCCTCGACATCGCCCAGGTGCCGCCCGATCAGGTCGCCTACCTGGATGACCGCCAGATGTTTGTCCAGATCGCCGAAACCCTCGGCATCCGCGGCATTCATCACACCGATTACGCCTCGACACGCGCCAACCTGGCCTCGCTCGGCCTCCCACTCACATAGTCCATAGTCCCGCGAGGCCCTCGAACCCGCCCGGGAGCGCCGCGGCGCGCTCCCACATTCCTCAGGCGTGGGGAGGCATCGGACGTTCATGGATGATCATCCACGAGGTGCCGTATCGATCCCTGAGCATGCCAAACCGGAAGGCAAAAAATGTCTCCTGGATCGGCATGAACACCTCGCCCCCATCCGCGAGCAGCGCATAGATGCGCTCGGCCTCCTCCGTGCTAGTAACGGCCAGCGCCAGGTAGACGCTGCGCATGGGTTTGAAGCGTGCCGGCGGAACGTCGTTCCCCATCAGCTCCGTCTCGGCAATGCTCATGCGGGCGTACATGATCGCCTTCTCCCAATCGGGCGGCGCGCCGTCAGGCAGCGGCTGCCCGGCAAACGGAATCATCGCGGTGATCTTTCCGCCGAGATGCTGTTCATAGAAGCGGAAAGCCTGCTCGCAGTTGCCGCCATAGTTGAGGTAGGTGGTGAGCTTCATCGTTTTGTTTCTCCTTTCGCACCGCGCCCGTTATTATATGCCGCACGTTAAGCAGAATCCCTGGCGGCAGCCGCGCCGGATCGCGCTTCGTAAGCACATTTTATTTGTCTTGGCAAGCACAAAAAGAACAATATTTTTCGAACGCTTGACCTTTCTCCCGCCCGCTTCCTACAATAGTGGATCGCCTGGGTTAGTGCCCAGGCGTTGCAGTGTAGGGGGAAAACTACTTAGCGAGGTGTTTGATTGCGACGAGTACTGACCCATTCCGTCTATGCATTACTTCTGTTAGGCGGCACCATGGGAGCGGCACCCGGCCGAACAACATCGGCAACCCTGAAGACGCCCGCGTTTCTGCCGATTCCACCGCAGAAAGCCAAGGCCAAGGCGTTAGAGCCTGCCACCAAGCCCTATCAAGTGGGCAAGGCATCCTGGTATGGCAGCCTGTTCCAGGGGAAAGCCACGGCGAGCGGAGAAGGCTACGACATGAATAGCTTCACCGCCGCGCATCGCGAACTGCCGCTGGGCACGTTCGTGAGAGTAACGAATCTGAAGAACCTGAAAGCTGTGATTGTCCGCATCAATGACCGGGGTCCGGTCACTCCCGGACGCATCATCGATTTGTCTTATCGCGCAGCCCACGCCCTTGAAATGCACCAGTACGGCTTGCAGAAGGTCCAGATCGAAGTCGTCGAACCCGAGGACGCGGAAATGGCAATGGAAAAACAGCCTTCCTTGCCGCGCTAGACCAACTTTCACTCATTCTGAACCCGGCCCCACGGCCTACACCCCCTCCGTGGGGCTTTCGCTTTCTGCCCGGCCCTGCGGGCCGCCAGTTGACTTTTCTCATCCATCGCCGGGGAATCATTTATCCTGTAGTCATGCAGAATGGCCGGGAGAGCTTGATCGTTGCGCTCGACGTTGCCAACGCGGAAAAGGCGCGCGCCCTGGTGCGCGAGCTAGGCGATAGCGTTGGCTTTTATAAGGTTGGCAAGGAGCTTTTCACCGCCGCCGGCCCATCGGTTGTGCGCGACCTGGTCGCTGACGGCAAACGCGTTTTTCTCGATCTCAAGTTCCACGACATCCCGAACACCGTGGCTGGCGCCGTCCGCACTGCGTCCGCGCTTGGCGTCTCGCTGCTCACCGTCCACGCCTCGGGCGGCTCCAGGATGCTCCGCGCCGCGGCCGATGCAGCCGCGCAAACCGGAGCCCGGCCTATCGTCCTGGCTGTCACCGTTCTCACCTCGCTCGTCAGCGCTGATCTCGAGGAGATCGGCGTCACTGGCGGCGTCGAAGCCCAGGTCATTCGCCTTGCCGGTTTGGCCATCCGCGCCGGATGCGGTGGCATCGTCGCCTCCGCCCAGGAAGCGGCCCATCTGCGCAGTTCCTACGGTGCCGCCTTCACCCTGGTCACCCCCGGCATCCGTCCCGCCGGAGGAATCGCCGCCGACCAGGCTCGCGTCGTCACCCCGGAAGATGCCATCCGTGCCGGAGCCAACTACCTCGTCGTCGGCCGCCCCATCAGCGCGGCAGACAATCCCAAAGAAGCCGCGCGAGCCATCATTCACCAGATCGAGCGCGCCCTCTAGCTCTGGACACCACAACGCAAAAAGGCCCCGAGCAGCGCTGAAGGCCTTTCATTTCGCCAAATTCTCCAGCCTGGGCCACTTCCCCGGGCCAGCCAAACCTTGCCAAGATCCCGGCGTTATTTTGCCGCCGGCTGTTCCGCACCCGGAAGCGAACTATTCGTGTCGGTCGTGCCTTTCTGCCCGCTATCCACCGTTCCCGGCAAATCGCCCTTCGGACTCCGCCCCTGGTCCGGCGTCACCGTCTCGCCTTTGGCTCCCGGCCGCACTTCGCTGGGGTTCACCGTTGCATCCCTACCACTCTGGGTCTCGTTCCCCTTCGCCGCCGGCAAATCGCCTTGGGCGTCCGTATACCCTGGAGCCCTCTTCGGCTTTGCCATCGAGGTTCCGCTCTTCGGAGCCGCAGTGGTTGCGCCGCTGCCCGGCTGTTCCACGCCCGGACGCATACCATTCGTGTCCGTCGTACCCTTCAGATTGTCACCCGTGCCCGTCCCTGGATTCATGCCCTTCGTAGCCGGCCCCATGTCTGTCGTTTCCCCCGCGCCTTTGGCTCCCGGGCGCACTTCGCTGGGGTTCACCGTCGCATCCTTACCGCTCTGGCTCATGTTCCCCTTCGCCGCCGGCAAATCGCCTTGGGCGTCCGTATGCCCGCTCATCCGTGTCGGCGTTGTCGCAGTGTTTCCGCTCTGTGAACTCGTGTTGTCCTGCGCAACTGCTATTCCGCCGGCCACCAGCGCAATCGTTGCTAGATACACCAACTTCCTTATCATGGCTACCCTCCCAGTCTGTACTCGCGGTTCCTTGATCCTGGTTTATGGGTGCGTATTCCGAATCGGATTCGGAGTCGTTGCCTAATCGGTGCCCAGAGTCATTCCGTCACTCATTAGAGTTTCCCATACCATCCCTAGACTCATATTTTCATCCTGCGTAGATTCAAATTTTTTCCGGCGCCGAATCCTGCCGGAATTCTTCTCCCCCCTTCATCTCCATCCTGACCGCCTGCTAATCCACAGGCGCGCCCCGCCGAAATCGAGTTTCACCCGGTTTCCGGCGCCGGATGATCGCTTCCTCCACCAACTGGATATAATGGGGAAGCCTTGAACACGCATCGGCACTGGATTCTTTTCGCGCTATTCCTCCTGCTCCCGGCCATCGCCGCTGGTCAACCCGCGCCTGGCACTGAAACCGTGCTTGTCCTTCCCTTTGACAACTCCACCCACCAGCCCGGTCTGGAGTGGATCAGCGAAGCTTTCCCAGAGGTCTTGGGCCAGCGCCTCAACACCCAGTCGTTGTTTCTTATCAGCCGGGATGACCGTCAGGTCGCCTTCGACCGCATGGGAATTCCCGTCAATCTCCATGCCTCGCGCGCCACCCTGTACCGCATCGCCGCACAGTTGGACGCTGATTTCATCCTTCTCGGCAGTTTTTCCTTCGACGGCCAAACCTTCACCGCCCGCGCCCAGGTGCTGGATATGAAGGCCCTGCGTCTGTCGCCGGACCAGGTGGAGAGCGGCCCCTTGAACGATCTCATCGGCATCCAGACGGCGCTCGCCTGGGACGTGCTGCGCCTCATGCGGCCGAAGTTCTCCGAGCCGCGCCAGGCCTTCGTGCGGCGCGCACCCGCCATCCGCCTCGATGCCTTTGAGAACTTCATTCGCGGCGTTCTCGCCAGTCCCAGCGCCGAAAGAATTCGTTATCTCAAGGTGGCCGTCGGCATCGATCCGCACTATGCCCAGGCCATTCTGCTGCTGGCAAAAACCTGCTTCGCCGCCCACGATTATGAGCAAGCCGCGCAATGGTTTGCCAAACTCCCGCCCGGCGATCCCTCTTTCAGCGAGGCCAGTTTCCTCCTCGGACTTTCCGAGTATCATCTCGGACACTTCGACAGAGCGTCCGCCGCCTTCAAGGCAACCGCCGAGCGCGTTCCTCTCACCGAAGTGCTCAACAATATCGGCGTCGCCGAAAATCGTCGCGGCCGCCACGACGCCGCCGAGTACTTCCAGAAAGCCGTAAAGGTCGATCCCTCCGATCCCGACTATCACTTCAATCTTGCCATCGCCCTTTACCGCAAGGGAGACATTGTTGGTGCCCAGCGCCAGTTGCGCGAGACTCTGAGCCGCCGTCCCGCCGACTCCGAGGCCCGCCAGTTCCAGGAGTCGATCGCCGCCAGCCTGGCCAGCGCCAGTCCCGCCAACCTTGGCACGGCCAGCGCCCCCACGCATCCGGCCGCCGTCTCCGTCCCGCTCACCCGCATCAAGCGCAATTATGATGAGAGCTCTTACCGTCAGCTCGCCGTCGAGTTGCAAAATGCCTTCGACGCTTCCATCGGCAAGGCCAAGCCCTCCGAGCGCTCCGCGCTGCGTCTGGAACGCGCCCGCCAGTTCCTCGCCACCGGCGCTGCCAGCGAGGCTGAAAGCCAGTTCCGCGAGTCGCTCGGCCAGGAGCCCGGTAATCCCGCCGCCCACGCCGGACTCGCCCACGCGTTGCTGCTCGAAAATAAATTCCCCGAGGCCCGCCGCGAAGCCGCCGCCGCGCTCGCCTTGCAGGCCAACGCCGAAGCCTTCCTCGTTCTCGCCCGCGCCGATCTCCACGACCAGAACCGCGCCGGCGCCCAGCGCAATCTGCAAAGCGCCCTCGCCCTGGAGCCTGACGGCGAAGACGCCAAGGCCGTCGAGCAGGAGATCCAGAACCAGGGCACTGAAGTCGCCCCCGCGCGCTAGCCGCCGCGCCGTCGGCTCGTTGCGCCATCCTGCTCTTTACGCTATCCAAAGTCATTGCGCCATCTTCTTTTCGGCGGTAGATTGGAGCGCGTACCGAATCGCGGTTGGCCGCGGCTCGGCTTTTGGTGTTCCATTTCTGCCATCTTTTGGCAGAAGTGGGGTAGTTGACCCTGCTCCTGCTGTTACCGTTGTTTGGGTCTTTGCCTGCTTCCCCACGTTCGCCTTCTTTTGGCTACCATGGGGGAGTGGACCTCGTCCTTACTTTCGCGCTCAGTAAGGCAGAAGGCCGCGGATGTTCCGCTCCCGGAGGCTCTTTTATGAAACGCTCTCTCCCGCTCCTCGCTGCGTTTCTCCTGTTCCTCGCAGCCCTTCCGGCCGTTGCCCAAGTCCTGCGACTCAGCCTCGATGGCACCATCCACCCCATCGCCGCCGAGCGCGTCTCCCGCGCCGTGGACGTTGCCGCATCGCGTCATGCCGCCGCCCTGCTCATCGAGCTTAACACTCCCGGCGGCCTGCTCGATTCCACCCGTGAAATGGTCTCCAAGATCGAGGCATCCCCGGTTCCCGTCATCGTTTTCGTCTGCCCCAGCGGCGCTCGCGCCGCCTCCGCCGGATTCATGATCCTTGAGTCCGCCGACGTCGCCGCCATGGCCCATGGAACCAATACCGGGGCCGCTCACCCGGTCACCATCGGCGGACCCAATCCGGACGATGTCATGAAGGCCAAGATGGAGAACGACACTGCGGCCTCTCTCCGCGCCTATGTCTCGCGCCGCGGCCGCAACGTGGAGGAGGCCGAAAAAGCCGTCCGCCAATCCATCTCATGGACTGAGAACGAGGCCCTCAATCTCCATCTCATCGACCTCACCGCCCGTGACGAAGCCGACCTGCTCCACCAGCTCGATGGCCGCACCATCCACCGTTTCGACGGCTCCACGCTCACTCTCCACCTCGCCAATCAGCCGGTTGAAGAGCTGCCCGCATCCTTGCGCCAGCGCGTTCTTGGCTGGCTCATGGACCCTAACATCGCCTTCCTCGTCCTTGCCATCGGCGGCCTTGCCCTCTACGCGGAATTCAATCATCCCGGAGCGATCATCCCCGGCGTTGTCGGCGTAATTTTCGTTCTCCTCACTCTTTTCGCGCTCAATCTTCTGCCCACCCGCTTTGCTTCGCTCGCACTCATCGCCCTGGCGTTTGTCCTGTTCGCCCTGGAGGCAAAGTTCGTCTCCCACGGTATCCTCACCGTGGGAGGCATCGCCGCACTCACTTTGGGCGGCTTGCTGCTGGTCGATGGACCCATCCCCGAGATGCGGGTCAGGCTGCTTACCTCGCTGGCCATCAGTCTGCCGTTCGGACTGATCTCTGCGTTCCTCATGTCCATTGCCTGGCGCGCCCGCCGCAACAAAATCGTCACCGGCTCGCAGGGCATCATTGGCGAGTTAGGTGTCGCCCGCACCAACCTCACGCCCAGCGGCAAGGTCTTCGTCCACGGCGAACTCTGGAACGCCCATAGCAACTGGCCGCTGCACTCCGGCGCTCCCATCCGCGTCGTCGCCATCAACAATCTGGAGCTCGAAGTCGAGCCCGTCGCCTAGCGAGGCAGGGCAGGTGGCCCACATCCGCCCACCGTTGGCGAATGTGGGACCGCTCAGCATTTGTCCAACGTGGTTGACTTGATCTTACCCACGCAGGTTCCATCCTGCTGTGCGCCGCAATGAAGCTTCCCAACGCTCTCTACTTCCGGCATAATGTTTTCTCGACATCAACTTCCTACGGGAGCGTCCTCCTATCATGTGGAATACCCCTGCCACTGCGCAAATTGTCGAGAAACTTGATTCGCTCGCCGCATCGTCGTTCTCCGCCAACGAACTGCTTGAGGGTGTGGTGCAGTTGCTGCACGAGAACATGTTGCGTTACAACTGGGTCGGTTTTTACATGCTGGAGGAACTTCCAGGCGCCGATCCCATCCTGGTTCTCGGCCCTTTTCGCGGCTCCATGACGCCGCACACCCGCATCCCACTCAATCAGGGAATCTGCGGTGCCGCCGCCTCCAGCGGGAAGACCGTCATTGTCGATGATGTCCATAGCGATTCCCGCTACCTGGCCTGTTCCGTTGAAACCAAGTCGGAAATCGTCGTCCCCATTTTCGTCTCCTCCAGGGTCGCCGGTGAATTGGACATTGACAGCCACTTTGCCGCCGCCTTCGGTGCCGAGGACCAGCAACTCTGCGAATATGCCGCCAAACTCGTGGGCGAGTTCCTCACCAAACATCCGGCGAAATAGAGCCCCGCGCTCTGGTCCCTGCCTTTGATTTTGCTTCTGGCGCCCCACCTCTGCCATCCTCTGGTGTTCAGTTCCATGACATCCTTTACACGCTGTTTCAAGACATCCTTTACACTCCAGCGCGAGCGCAGCGAGCGCAGGAGTGTAAACGGCAATGCCTTGGAAGACGATGGACGTTCACGAGCAGCGGGTGCGGTTTGTGGTGGCAGCCGACTTGGCGACCAAGCCGTTTCGCCAGTTGTGCGAGGAGTTCGGAGTCTCGCGTCCGACCGGTTATGAGTGGGGGGAGCGATATCGGGAGGACGGACTAGAGGGCATCGTGGAGCGCAGCCGGCGGCCGTTGCGCAGTCCGCGTCAGACAGCGCCGAAACTGGTTCAGCGGGTCCTCGAACTGCGGCGGCGTTACCCGGATTGGGGAGCGCGCAAGCTGCGGGTTGTGCTGGAGCGCGAAGGAGTACAGTTGGGCTACAGCACAATCCATCGCATACTGCTGCGCCACGATCTGGTGCGCGACCAGGACCGGCGCGACGTGGCGACGCAGCGCTTCGAGCGCGCGCATCCCAACGAGTTGTGGCAGATGGATTTCAAAGGAGCGCCAAAACAGTGGAACCAGACCGTGGGTCCGCTGTCGGTGCTGGACTATCACAGCCGCTACCTGGTGCGGCTGCAGGCCACGGGCAGCACGCGCGGCGATCTGGTGCGGGAGCAACTGGAGAGCGCCTTTGCCGAGTGCGGGGTTCCGGACGGGATGCTGATGGATCGGGGGGTTCCTTGGTGGAGCACGCGGGCTCCGCTGGGGCTGACGCAGCTGTCGCTGTGGCTGATGAAGCAGGGCATCGAGTTGCATCGCAGCCGCCTGCGCCATCCGCAAACCCAGGGCAAGGTGGAGCGTTTTCACGGCGAGTTGCAGCGGTCCCTGGAGCGCCGGGGAATGAATCTGTCGGATGCGCAGGCCTGGCTGGATGCTTATCGCTTTGAACACAATCACGTGCGCCCGCACGAGGCGCTGGGAATGCGAACCCCGGCGGAGCTGTGGTTTCCGAGCCCGCGCCGCTACCAGCCAAACCCGCCAAGTTGGCAGTATCCGGCGGGCGCGCACGTGCTGAAAGTGGATAGCTGGGGAAAGCGACTGTCTGTTTTGTCAAGCGGCAATGGACAGGGTTATGGAAAAGACGGCGGCGAGCCGCCTCGGAAAACGTGTCCGTTTTCCGCTTTCCCACAACCCCGGCTGCTACTGGAGT
>Ga0326727_10012111_pt1 | contig 19764 bp, 22 predicted proteins | sample MB2enrmetagenome_FD_207643 | JGI IMG/M metagenome (GOLD analysis project Ga0326727, IMG submission 207643) | Lab enriched peat soil microbial communities from McLean, Ithaca, NY, United States - MB29MY | ecosystem: Environmental > Terrestrial > Soil > Wetlands > Peat | place: USA: New York...
CTGCCGGTCGAGGTCGCTCTTCTCTCAGGACAAAGGTCATCGAGAGGAATTGCGCGCTTTCATCGAGGCGGTGGCAGGCGGGGGAGAAGCGCCTATCCCCTTCGAAAGTCTCCGCGCTACAACGCTGGCCACCTTCCGCCTCCGCGAGTCCCTGCGATGCGGCAAGGCCTTGCCGGTTTGTCCCCCTGACCCCGCCTAATACCGCTTCACAGTTGATTGCTGCCCCTTAAAACCTTGCAACAGCCTTCCGCTGCCCACACCGATCGCCAACCGATGAAAGTTTTGAGCGTGGTTGGAGCCCGGCCGAATTTTGTCAAGATCGCAGCATTGATGGCTGAGATGCGGAAGCATGCGGGCATTCAGTCTCTGCTCGTGCACACCGGCCAGCATTACGATCTGGAAATGTCCGATTTCTTTTTCCAGGAACTGGGCATTCCTCAACCCGATATTAACCTGGGGGTGGGATCCGCCTCGGCGGCTTGCCAAGTAGCGCAGATCATGGAGCGGTTGGAACATGTGCTGGTGGCCGAGCGGCCTGATATTGTCGTGCTGGTGGGCGACGTCAATTCAACCCTGGCGGGGGCCCTGACCGCCGTCAAGCTGGGCATTCGGGTGGCCCACGTCGAGGCCGGGTTGCGGAGTTTCGACCGGACCATGCCGGAGGAAATCAACCGTGTGGTGACGGACGCGGTCGCCGATTTCCTTTTTGCTAGCGAGCCGAGCGGCGTGGAGAATCTTTTGAAAGAAGGAAGGCCAGCGAGCCAGGTCTTCCTGGTCGGGAATGTAATGATCGACACCTTGAAGAGTTGCTTGGCACGGGCCCGGCAATTAGAGATGTTCGCAGATCCGGAAATCTGGGGTGAAGACATCTGGGATCGGCCAGCGAGATTTGCCCTCGTGACATTGCACCGGCCCTCGACGGTCGACAACGCAAGTGTGCTTCGCAACGTCTGGCAGGCCCTCGAGGAGATTGGCAAAGTAATTCCGATAGTTTTTCCTGTCCATCCCCGCACGCGCAACCGACTACGAGACCTGAGGCTTGATTTACCGGAAACTAAACCGTCATTTACTCATTCGCGTGGAATTCGATTGATTTCTCCCTTGAGTTACCTGCGATTCCTGCATCTCGAAAGCCTCGCCACGTTCGTGATTAGCGACTCGGGCGGCATCCAGGAAGAAACCACAGTGTTGGGTGTGCCTTGCCTTACGGTGCGGGAGAACACGGAGCGCCCCATCACGGTAACCGAAGGAACGAATACGGTCGTAGGTCTTGATCCGGAACGCCTTATGGAAGAAGCTCACCAGATCCTGTGCGGGAAAGGGAAAAAAGGCCGAGCTCCCGCCCTTTGGGACGGTCAAGCTGCCCAGCGCATCGTGGGAATTCTCGAACAACAATTGCCACTGTGCTCCTAACCCCAGTATCCTCCCACCTGAAAATTTCCTCTCCCATCTCAGCGTAAAGTATTCGCGCCTTCTCCTCGAAGGCCTCTCTGACCTCCGTCCACAATCCGGAAGCGGATTCCCTCCTGACTCTCTGCCCTTCCTGAAGCTTGACACCCTCTCCGCCCTTTCGCCCCTTGAGCTCCCCGCCGTTCTTTCAGCCCGTTCTGATTCCACCATCAAAATCTCTTGCACGGAAATGTATGTCGCTGGGGACATGCCGGTGAAATGGCGATCTGTCGTAACGTTCAATCTTTTCGTTGTCAGCCCGGATTATGAGGCTGTCTAGAAAATGGCACTGCGCACTTAATACGGTAATTCTAGCTGGCGTGAGCCGGTCAGGTTACTGGCGACCCTGCGCGGCATTCTGCGGCGCATAAGCCCCGGCGAACGGGGCAGGCAAACGGCGTGCAAGGTTTGCAGCGCCTTGACGATATCCGCTCCAGGAGGAAAATCTTCGCCCATTGGGCTCGTCCACTCCCTGTGTGCAGCCGAAGATGTAGTTAACGGTCAGATAGGGGATAAGGCCGCTGAGAACTGCAATGGCTCGTGCCGGCTGTAGAGCGTTATCGACCACAAGCCGCGGCCCACGTAACGGAACGGCCAAAACGCCGTGCCAGTCAAGAACGCCAGAAGGGTTAGAACTGTAGTGCTCCCCTCAAAACTGGACACTCAGGGCCTGGTTTTTTAGGTCACTTTCAAAGCTAATATAGGCCTCCCGAGGAGTGCGGTTCCGCAGTCCTCGATGTGGCCGGTCACAATTGTACTCCCCTAGATAACTCCGGATGCTCTCCTGAGCTTCCTCGAGGTTCCGATACTCCGCCAATCCCACTTCTTCCTCTTTCAGGCTACGATGGAAGCGCTCGATGTAGCTGTTGCCCTCCGGGTGATGGTACGCGGTGCGCCGATGGGTAATCCCCAACCGCGCCAAGGTTTCCAAGAAGCGGGTCGAAGTGAACTGTGTGCCATTGTCCGTCGTGAGGGTCAAGCCCACACCACGACTGCCTGCCGGAAGCCGCTCCAGCACCGCCCGCTCAACGGCCGCCAGGGCTTCCTCGCTCCGGCAGCGAGGCGATAAGTCCCAGCCTACGATTTCCCGCGTGTAGCAGTCGATCACCGAGACCAGATAGGCCCAGCCGACCGTCGATCCTGCCCAGATTTTCGTCAGGTCCGCCTGCCAGATTTGGCTGGGTCGAGAGACCTCGACACGTCCCCATTCCTTGCGTCGTCGCGCCCGCAGGCGCCGCGAGGGTACCAGCAACCCCTGCTCCCGCATAACCCGCAGCACACGCTTCCGATTCACGATCAGTCCTTCCTTTCGCTTCAGCCACCAAGCGACCCGGCGGTAGCCATAGGCCGGCTTGGCCCCGCAGGCCGCAACAATCTGAGAATCCCAGCGCCGATCGGCCCGGCTGCCGCGTGGCCGCTTTCGGTAATACAAGCTCGAACGGCTGATCGCCAGCACCGTGGCCACCAACTTCCGCTCGTAGCCTTGCTCGACCATCTGCCGCGCCTGGGAGTGAACTTCACCGCAGTTCACTCCCCCACGACGTTTTTTAAGATCTCAATCTCCAGCGCTTTCCGTCCCAGCGAGCGTTCCAGTTGGCGAATGCGCCGGTCTTTCTCGTTTTCCACCGCCGCGGCGCTTCTCCCCCCAAGCGCCGCGCTTGCTCCCTGCAGAGCTTCATCTTTCCAACGGTAGTAGAGATTCGGAGCAATCTCGTACCGACGGCAAGTCTCAGCGATATTCCCGCTCTTCAACCCCTCCAGAACAATCTCGAGTTTCTGTTCCGGGGTTCGATCCACACGCGCTCTCCTGCCCATCTCAGCCTCCTAATGAAGAGGCCCTCATCATACCGAAATCGCGTGTCCAGTTTTAGACGGGAGCACTACAAATGATTCTAAACAGGGAATGCTGTGGTTCGGTTTTCCTGACTTACCTGTGTTGCAATTAAAACACCTCGATACTTCACTGGCGCTTGAAGCCGATACTGTGTCGGGGACAGCACATTTATTTCACCACAACCATCAGACGATTAATGGAACGTAGCTCAGGCCCCACGATATTTTTCTCAGGCATCAACAATCCAAGTCCGCTTGATCTGCCGTGCAAAGAGAACCAACCATATTGAAGGCTTTTGGGTAGCTCCTTCTACCCGCATGATCGGCATCACCGCTTACCTGAAGAACAGCGGCAAGCTGGAAATCGCACAGCTCACCCCACTACGCGTAACAATACGTCACCCGGCCTGCTGGCGTCAAATTGTGAGTATCTAATGCCGTTTTGACTTATGTCTGCGTAGACCACCTCATAGCACTCAGGGACACAACGCCGGAGTTCGTCAGGGCCATCAAGAGTTGTTAATGCGCTTTCGGAAATCTCCATAAACACGGTGGGCTTCCATCGCGCTAAGGTCTTGCGAAGACCAAGTAAAACGAATTTTTCCCATCCTTCTACGTCGATCTTTATTAGGTCGATATTATCGATTCCGTTCGCTTCAAAATATTCGTCACCGTTTACAATCTCTAGCTTTTCCGAAAGCCTGTTCCTGTCCGTTGCATGATGTTTGTCAAAAGAACCAGTTCCAGTATTGGATCCTAATGGTGCATAGTATGGAAGCCACTCGTGCCGTTCTCCGAGCCCGACTGGATGGATCTTGATATTTGTCAGCGTATTCCGCTCGACCTTCTCCTCGATTGAACGCCGCACGACATCCCATGGCTCAAAGGCATGGACGACCCGTGCGTACTTGGACATAAACAGCGCATGTTGCCCGACATTGGCTCCGATATCAACAAACACTTCTCCGCCCCTATCGTGTAGAAGATCCCTCAGATAAAGTAGGGAGGCCTTTTCGTATGCTCCAAAGAAATAAACATGCCAATCCAAAAAGCAGCTCAAATCACCTGGATACCTGAGACCGAAAAAATCAATCTCAAACGGCAGCGAAGCGCAGTACTCCGAGCGGCAGAATAGACTAACCAAGCGATATCTTGCACCAAATCGAAGCCATTCGGAACGACTTAGTAGTCTTAGTGCGGATAGTAGACCTGTCCGCATCTCAAGGCTGTAGATCTTGGCACGCCTATGGCGGCGCTCCGGAGTGTCTAGTTCAGGGCGATACAATTTTGGTCTCAAAACGATGTAGAGTATAACACCATCTGCGCTGCGATAGGCGTGACTCGGTAGTGTCCTAAAATCCGGTGGTGTCCTAAATGTGTGTTGGTCGAAATAGAACGGCACCGTAATTACGCTAAGGTTGTTTTAGCTCATTGTGGAGAAAATCGGACATTTGTTGACAACCATCCGTATTGTATGCAGGGCCAGTCTTAGAGTCAAATTCGTCAACCATGGCGATGTTCGTCCAGCCGAGGGGGTTACTCTCGTGCGGCAAAGTTAATTCATGTAGCAGGGGAATCCCTTAGCGAGCCTGCTTGTCCGCCTCCTCGATTCTTTTGGATATTTCCAGAAGGACCTCACTGGATATGCGAGAGAATCCCTGGCGTTTTAGCCATTTTTTAAGTCGAGCCGCGAAGGCCCTGTGCCAGATTTCTTCGGGCTGAATACCGAATGCTCGGGCCAGCGCCTTGCAGGTTCTCAGAGGCGGTGCCTCCGACGTGCCTCTTTCAAGCCCAGCTACGTATGGCAAGCTAAGGCCGCTTTTCTTGGCCAGCTCGCGCAAAGTCAAGTTGGCTTCTCGTCTCTTTTCGTCCAGCCAAGCTCCGAAATCCAAAGGGCCTCCCCCTTGCTGAAAGCATGGTACCAAAGCATTCAATCAAAAAAAACCGAAAAAAGTGTTGACAACTTGCTTCTGTGTGTATATGATACAGACATAAGGAGGCACTCTTATGCCTACCCCATCGAGCATCACCTGCAGACGTTACAAGGTTCGAGGTACAACGCTGTCACATCGCTCACTCCTCGAGACAAAGAACTTCGTGAGCCATGGCGACCTACTGCGAATCGCACGCCGGAATCACTGCGTTGGAATTCATAGTGAACCTATCCTATCTCTTTGTCGCCCCGAAAAGAACTTTTGGGTTTTCAAGGCGACAGTATTCAAATCTCCTCGATGCCGTGGCTTCGTCGGCTACGGCGACGCCCATCCCGGCAATGTCTCTCCCTTGATCTTCAACCACGCCGAAATGCGTATGGCCGAAACTCGCGCCGTCAATCGCGCCTTGCGCAAGGCCTACGGCATCGCCCTCTGCTCACTCGAAGAGCTTCCACCCTGGGCCCTGCCTTCTAACCAGATCCCCGTCCTGCGCCGCACTCTGCAGTCTCGATCACCGTTTCAGAAAGGAGTCATCCATGCGAATAAGAATTCAAGGTCTCAGTCAGCCGAGCGAAAGAGTTCCCCTAGTCGAAGGCGTGTATCGAGCCCGGGTGGTGCGCTTCGAACCCGCCGGGCACGCTCCTAATCCCTGCCGGGCAGCCACCTTCCTCATCCTCGAGCCCCCAGGCTATGCCGGCCGCCACGTCCGCACCCGCCTCTATTGCCACGACCGCGCACTCTGGAAGCTGCGCTGGTTCTTGAGTGATTTCCGGTATGACACGGAGCTGATGGCGGCGGAGGAATTGGACGACCGCCGGGTGGTGGGATTGGAGGGGGTCATCCGCCTGGCGCACTGGGGAGCCGATGGCCACAAGCGGTTAGATGTCCAGGGATTTGCCCCCAGCGAGCGTTGGGAGGAACTCTGCGGCGGGCCGGCCCCCTGTACCGCCTCGGCTGAGAGCTCGCACCTTTAGCAAGCTCGTCCTGAAAGGAAAAGGACAAGGAGGAAAAGAAGGAGGAGAACATGGATCATTACAGCTACACGCAGCTCTCCACTTACCTGCAGTGCCCGCTCAAGTATAAGTACCACTACCTGGAAGGCTGGCAGGAAATGGAGGACAAAGCCAGCCTGATTTTCGGGCGAGTGTTCCAAAGGTCGGTGGAAGCCCAATACCAAGTGGCCGACTCAGTGCGGTTCTTCCGTGAGGATTGGGGGAGAGTCAAGGACATGCCGCTCGAGTACGCGAATGGCGACAGTTGGGAGAAGATGCTGGAGCAGGGGCAGCAGTTATTGGAGCAGTTCCGTGAGGACCGGCGGGTGCTGATCGAGGACGGGCGGACGGACTTTCAGGTCAAGTTCCGGCGTCCTCTGCCGCTCAGCCAGAAGCATTTTCTCGCCTATGTGGATGCCGTCGGGTATGTGGATGGGCGGCATTGCCTGATTGAGTGGAAGACTACGACGCAATCCTACCCGGAGAATCTGGGACGGGTGTTGGAACTGGATCCTCAGTTGGTCTGCTATTCCTGGGCGGCGCAGACGCAGCAGGTGTGCTTGGTGAATTTCGTACGGAAGAAGCAAGTGGAGATTCAATACCTGCGGGCGCGCATCCGCAAGCGGCAGTGGAGGGCCTTAGAGGAGACGTTGGACTTGCTGGCGAGCGAGGTGGAAGCGGGGCACTTCTACCCGCGATCGGGGATTCGCTATCCCAACAACCAGTGTTTGAACTGTGTCTATCTGGGTTTGTGCCTGAGGAAGAAGGCTTTGGTGGAGGAGAAGCTGGTGAAAGTAGAGGAGCTGGCGATCCATGGATAAGGTGCGAGCGCAGCAGGTGCTGGCTCGGATCGATGAGATCCTGCGCTGGGAGCTGCGGGTGGACCAGCAGAAGGACCAGAAGTTTGCGGAGCTGGGGAAGCATCTGTGCGAGGTACGAAACCACGGCTACTGGCGGCTGGGGTACCAGAGCTTCGAAGCCTATCTGGAGGCGAAGTTTCCAGATTCACGGCGCAAGGCGTATTACCTGATGTCGATTCACGACCACCTGAAGCAGATACCGGCGGCGGAGATCGAGGATTTGGGGTGGTCGAAGGCATTGGAACTGGCGAAGGTGGCGCGGAGCGAAGGTAGGCGTTTTGACTGTGCAACCTGGTTGCACAGAGCCAAGGAGTCAACCAAGGAGGAACTCCAAGCGGCGGTCTACAAACATTTCACCGGGGAAGACTATGAGCCCTACGAGATGGTGTACTTCAAGCTGTTCGAGAGCCAGCTGCCCACGGTGGAAAGGGCCCTATACGTGGCCTCGCGGATGGCGGGGACGGAGAAGTCACGGGGGTACTGTCTGGAGCTGGTGTGCGCGGATTTTCTGGCGGGGAGAACAGAGGAGTCTTCACCCGAGGAGATCTTGCTGTTGATTCATCGCCTCGTTAGTGTTCTACCACCGGAATATCAGGGCCAGATTGCTCGTGACGAAGAACCCGCCGGAACCGTTAAGCGGGAGGTCGCTGGGCGATGGTGAAGCTGAGGGAACAGCGCAGGAGGGAAGTGCAGGTCCCTCACGCATCTGTGAGCGCCTATTAGTTCGGTGTTGGGTTCGCATTGACACCCTCGGTTGTAGTAAGCTTCTCTCCAGAGTTGGCGGAGGCCAGGAATGGGAATCAAAGAGCTTCTCGAATCGAGGCGGAATGAAATTCTGGACCTTGCGGGCACGCACGGTGCGAAGAACATTCGCATTTTTGGTTCAGTGGCCCGGGGCGAAGGCGGGCCAGCGAGCGATGTGGACTTGCTGGTGGATATGGAAGAAGGGCGAAACCTGCTGGATTTGGTCGGGTTCTGGCAAGATCTGGAGGAGCTGCTGGGCTGCCGTGTGGATGTGATTACGGAGGGAGGGATCAGCCCGTACCTTCGAGAGCGAATTTATGCGGAGGCGCTACCCTTGTGAAAGAGGACCGCATTTATCTTCTACACATAAGAGACGCATTAGAACGTATTTGCTCGTACACAGCGGAGGGCAAGCAGGCGTTCTTGGTTGATCCGCGGACGCAGGACGCAGTGATCCGGAACCTCGAGGTAGTTGGTGAAGCCGTCAAGAATCTCTCGGAAAGGCTGAAAACACACCACTCAGCTATCCCGTGGAAGCGAATTGCAGGCATGAGAGACAAAATGATTCACGAATACTTTGGGGTGAATCTGCAGCTTGTGTGGGATGCCATCGAGCAAGAGGTGCCGCGTCTTCAGCAGAAAATCGCAGCCATCCTGCGGGAGTGGGACGAAGGATATAGATCAGAGGAGTGAGATCTCCTGGCCGACCCTGCGACGTTGGTTCGTCCGGTTCCCCTGCCAGGGAGAAGCCGCCATAGGGATAGTGGAGTGGTGCGCAGCTTCCCACGCCTTTTTCTTGGACCCATACACCGCTGAGCCGGCTGGGGCTTGTCCGGGAATCGATCACGGGCGGCATTCGGGAAGTCCAGGATGGAGAGGAAGATAAAGCGGATCAAGCTGGGGCAGCAGATTTACCGGCGCTTGATGAAGCGGGTGCTGGAGCGGGACGGATGGCGATGTCAGAGGTGCGGGTCGCTCGAGAACCTGCAGGTGCACCACAAGATCAAAAGGAGCCAGCGGGGTAATGATTCACTCGAGAACCTGGTGACGCTTTGCGCGTATTGCCACATGGCCGAGCACGAGCAGCTTATCTATTCTGTGCCAGCGGTGAGAATTTGCAGCAAGCCAGAACAACGAAGGAGGTGAAGACGCCGCCGGCAGTAACTTCCGGAGTTGAGAATACGCCGCCGACCAAAGCGAGAATGCGGCTTCTTCCGGCACTGCCGCGGATCCCCGCTGGTTGGCCATTTATAACTTTGAATGATAGGATGGGCTCGTTCTTAGACCTAAAAGGGTGGAGCTGCGAAACGAATGTGGATCCCAAAAAAGATTTTCTCCCGCTTGCTTTTTCCCGTTCCCTTATGTCTCGAATTTCTCGCAATCGGTTTGCTGCTGCTTTGCTTCACGCGGAGGCAGAAGACGGGCAAGACATTGGTTGCGCTCGCCGGAGTGCTACTCTTCCTGTTCGGCAGCCATTCTATTTCCAGCCGGCTCCTAGCACCATTGGAGGAAAGATATGCGCCCCTTTTCATAAGGCCCGGAGCGCCCGTCGCAAATGAGTTGAGGCGGGTGAAGTTCATTGTCGTGCTTGCGAGTGGCTTTACGGCCGATGCCAGCCGCCCCGTTGAGATCGAACTCGATGACGGGTCGATCGCGCGCCTTGTCGAAGGCGTCAGGGCTCACAATGTATTGCGCTGTTGCAAACTCGTCTTTTCGGGGGGCGTTGGCGAGACCTCGATTGCTCAAGCCATGGCTCAGCTTGCTGAAGAGCTTGGTGTTAGTCGCCAGGATATGATTCTGGAGCAACACTCGCGCGACACGGAAGATCAGGCGCAGCTGGTCGCGCCCATCGTAGGGGCGCAGCCATTCATCCTGGTGACCGAAGCTTCTCACATGCCTCGCGCGATGGCGCTCTTCAGGAAGCAAGGAACGTATCCGATTGCAGATCCCATGGACTTTCGCACCAGCTCTAGCCGACCCATGGAACCTCAAGAGCTCTTCCCTGACGCTGAGGAACTGCGCGGCACGCAAAGAGCGGTTTACGAGTATCTGGGGCTGGCGTGGGCGAAGGTGCGGGGGAGAATATAGAACAAGTCAAGACGTTCAGGACTGAGTGCACTTCGGAAAGGGACCCGCTGGTCTGTTCTGGATTTTCCGCGGGACAACCAATGCGAACCAAACTGACCAACCTATTGCCTCGCCCACCGCAGCATTAAGGCTAGTTGCCCCTCCTAACTCTCCCATCAAAACCTTCCGGCACGAAAGCCATGTCGTTTCCGGAGGCGCCGGTCCACGTGTTTGAGCGGCATGCCCTCAGCGCGTTCAAGCTGTCCCGCCGGTGTCGGACCGCGGCTATGGTCTCGGCATGCTCCAGTCGATCGAGCAACTCCCAATAGCCGTTGGCATCGGGGACGACGCTCTTCTCCTTGAGCTGCCCCACGAAATGCCTGAGATGGCGTTGGAACTCAGTGACGGAGCGGGTGCCGAGAAGGTCGATGACCTACCGCCCGCCGTCGGAGTTTGAACAAATGCTGGCTCTCCCGGCGGCCAGGGTGAATAGCCACACTTTTCTGACCTGAACTCAACTTGTCCCTGGGGGTGAAGCTTGGGCGCTCGCCCCTCCCCGCCCTTGGCCAGTTTCCGAGCCGACTTTTCAGGCCGAATCCTGAGATTGGATCGCAACTGTCAAGCCAGCAGCGACTTGCAGCAGATCTGCAACCCGGCGGCGAGTTTGCCCCAAATTGGAATCACGCTACGGCGAATGCTGGCTGAACCGAAGCGGCTCGCACGGCGTATTGGCAAGGGAGGCCTGTTTCGCTTCGTCGGTAATGCTCCGGCCAACTTCCCGCCCCACACTGCGTCCCTGTCGCCGGAGCACTGCCGATACGGCCCTAAAGCGTTAACGCCATCTATCGTTTTCCGGCCTGGGCCATATGCCCGCGCTAGCGCTGATGGGTGTAACTTTGGGGTTGCCTTTCAACTGGACGCGGTCGGTGTCCGGCTCCGGATCTCTGCACCCTGAAAAACTCTCGGGTGAACGTGGACGGGACAATTCCCGACGGAGTTGACCGCCGACCGACCCGGCGAGTGAGCGCTCAAGGCGCCGATTGCGATGCTTGTACGGCGCAGCCGTTCGTGTTGTTGGCACATTGGTTGAGGAGGGTCGAGAAATAGATGTTCGACGCCCCTGAAGCGCCGTTGTCCACCACGACTCCGCTGGTGCCGCCAGCCTCTGGCAGCGTCCCAGTCGGTGTGGCGCTACTCGAGACCGTGCCGCTCGTCATGGGTGCGGTAAAGCCCATGACGCAGCCTGTGTTTACGCTCTGACCGGTGCACGGATTAGCACTGAAGTTGCTGCCGAACCCCAGCACGCCTAGGAAAAGGTAATCCGTGCCGGTCGTCGCGGTGCAAGGGCTGGTGCCATTGTTGCAGAACTCACTGACCTGAAGCCCCGCCGCATAATAACTGTTGGTGTAGTTGGCAGCCACCACAGGGCCCGCCGTGGCGCTGGTGCTCATCGAACCGTTTGTGAAGGTAATCGCGTAGAGGGTATTGTTTTGCGGGCCGGTGCCCCCCACCACGTAGAGGTGCCCGCTGGGGCTGGACGGGGTGGTCGACGTGAAGTACTGATTGTCGAAGGCGCCCGACATCAGGAATTCGTAGCCTGCCCCCACCGTCGCCTCGGTGCCGGCGGCGTCGGCGGCGAAGCCAACCGGAAATTGGAAAACACCGGCGCATGGGCCGCTCGAGCAATTCGTTGAGTTATCCGCTCCGACAAAGGCGTAAACCTCACCGGTAGTCGAGTCCACGATCGGGCCGTCGTAAATGCCAAGGTTGTAGTCCAACTGGGCCGACTGAACTACCGTTCCTGAGGCGTTGATGGAGTAAAGGTAACCGCATTGACCGGTTGTCGAGCTAATCCCAGGCTGGCAACTGGAGGAGATATTCGCCAGATAGTCGCCGATAAAGATTTTCGCGCTCACCGCATCATAAACGGGGCTGCCGAGCGCCGCGTCGGTGCTGGTATTGAGGGTCACCGGCCAGGGGTTCCCCGCCTCAGCAGGAGTGCTGGTCGAGAAGATGTTGGTGAATTGGTGCACCTGCCCAGCGTCATCGCCAACGTAGATCGTGCTCGGGCTGCCCCCAGACCCGTAGGCGGGGAAGGGCGAGGAGTAGGTGTCACTGGGGCTTCCACTGAGGGTTAAGCTAATCATGCAGGGGGCGGTGCAATTGGGATAGGAGCCGTTGGAAGTCAACGTCGTAGGGCTGCTGAGGGTTCCGCCGGAGGCCCACTTCAAGACGACCAGGCTGGCCACTCCGCTTGAACTGCTCTGGACGAACGCCACCTGCGAGCCGTCAAGAGAGAGCACGATCGAGTTAACAACGGTCCCGCCGGTATTGAAGGCCCAGTAGGTGGCGGGACCGCCGGCGCAATTCGAATACAGCGCGTTAAAGGCAATGATGCTGGCCTGCGAGGATGAGCCAGCCAGGCCGGTATTGTATACGGCAAAGTCGCTGGTACAACTCGCAGAAGCGCTCGTAAAGGTGGCAGGGAAGTTGCCCAGCCCGGTGGTGCCGCCACTCCCCACGCTCTCACTCCAGTCCTTGTGGAGGCGGTTCCTCTTCCCTGGCGGCCTGCCGGCAGCAGCCTCGGAAGATTCCGACTGAGATTCGGACTGCAGCGCCAGAGGCGGAATGAGCGCGCGCGCCAGCCCGCGTGGTAGCACGCCGCCGGGAAAACCCTCCTCGGTCATGGGCGCCGCAGCCTGGGTGGCGGAGTCGGGCTCGTCGGTCAAGGTTGGTGCAAGTTTCCGTCCTACCTCGGCCGTTGGGTCCTGCGGCGTAGTCGGCAAGACCGGTCTCTCCCCGCTTCGCTTCAGTTGCTGAATGATGTAGCGAGGATCGCTAGTGATCTTCCGCCAGCGGTCGTAGGTGGCGTTCCGCAGGGCCTCCTCGGCCGTGCCAGGATGGGAGAAGATGACGTGATGGTGAGTCCAATCCCAAATCACGCCCGGGCTGTACCTGGCGGGCGGGTCCGGCCTGGGCAGCGGATCGCCAATTGTCCGGGCTTCCTGGCCACGCATCAACAGAGCGAATCCGAGCGCCGCCGCCAAGGCAACGGGCACAATCAACATCCGAGAAAACGAAGCGCATGTGGTTTTCATCGTCTTGATCCTCGTTTGTCTTTTATTCTCTGCCTTTCGCTTGGCAGTGGCTGGCCACTAACCACTGACCACTGCCTTTCTCACCAGGCACTGTTAAACACCAAGTTGTAGGCATTGACGCTGCCGATGCCGGTAGCAAAGTCCCAGCCGGGCGTGGCGTAGAAGGCCGGGGCGTAATTGATCGGGGCAGTAGTAATGGATACCTGCGCCGCACAGGTCGCGCCAGATCCCCCTCCGCCCGACAGCGTGCAACCGGAACCGCCCGCGTACCCCGCCCCGGAGGCTGTAAAGGCAATGGAGGACACGTAGCCCGGACCAGCGCCGATGGTTGTAATGGTCGGAACGATGTCGCTGTACTGGTTGTTGTTGACTGTCAGCGTGAAGTTCCCGGCCGCCCCGCTGGTCTCGGCCGTCACAGTGACCGTGTTGTTGGTCAATTCGGTGACCGTGACACTGCTGTTGGCTGTTTGGCCGGTGTAGACGCACCCCGCATCGGCGCACTGGCTGGCGGTGGCGTCGATGACGGCCTCGAGATTCTTAGCCGAATCGGTGCGGTTGGCTGGCGCAGTGCTGGAAGTGTGCAGTTCCACCTGGTTGACTGCCGTGGGCGTACCGGTCACTAGTGTGTAAGTCGTGCTCCCGACGGTGATTGTGGCGCCCGCCCAGGTCGTGGCCACGCTGTGTGTGCTTGACCCCATCACTATGGTGCCTGCGGCAGTAGTGCTTCCCGCGTTGATGGTTGCCGTGCAGCTTCCGGCTTGCATGCCGCCGATGTAGATGGTTCCGCCGGTTGGAGAGAGATACTCTGACGTAGTGGCCGGCGCACCGAGGGTGCAGGTGGGGGCGCTGGTGTAACCAGATCCGCCGGTGATCACTGAGACCGTAAAGACTTGCTCAGTGCTGAGCACACCATTGGTGCCTGATGGGATGTAGCAGGGATAATAGGTGGTTCCGTTTTGTAAGCAATTCGCATTGATGTCACCCTGAGTGATGTCGTAGAAGACGCAGGAAGAGCCCAAACCGCGGCGCGGGGGCTGGTTGATGGAGTAGCAGGCGCTGTTGCCACTCGACCCGAATTCGGCGTTCGCGATCTTATAGTAAATTGGATTGGGATTACCGCTCCTGGGTGAGCTCCCTTGCCACCCTGTGCCCCACTTCTGGTTGACCAGCGCCTGGATGCTGGCCATCATGGGAGAGGCGAACGACGTTCCGCCAAAGCCGCTCCACGTGGGGGTAGAGGCTAGAGGATTAGGCGGGTTTGTGCAGGCCGCCGCACCAGACGATTTGTACTTTGCGGTATCTGACCAGCAGATGACGTAGAAGTGCCCCCAGGACCCGTTGCTAGCGAACAGCGAGACATCCGGCAGGTCGCGCACACCGTCGGCCGGATTCCCGAAGATGCCCGACTGCCAGGAAGGCTTGGCATACCCGGCGCAGCCCGTGGTGACGTATCCGTTGGTGCTTGCCCCGTTGGCGCAGCCGCTCGGGCCGCCACTGGCGCCGACGATTGTGAGATAGTTGGCTTCGCCGGTGGAGCTGTTGCAAAACCCACTTGAGCCGTAGCTAGTCGTGTAGCCATTGTAGTTGCTGAAGAGCCAACTGGCGCACGAATTGTTCCACGGAACCTCGGGAATGTATGACTTCGCGTTGCCATCAATGGTGTTGTTACTCGAGTTCCAATAAGTGCTGGCAGGAATACCGGCCTCTTTGGCGTTGTAGGTGTCCTCGAAGTCCGTGCCACCCACGGATACGTTGTAGGGTGTAGAGCCCCAGCCCGTGACGCCGACGCCGAAGTACCCGTAGTCGTAACCGCTACTGCAACTCGTCGAGGTTTCGTCCCCCGAGGAGACGAAGACCGAGACTCCAGCTCCTGCGGCCGACTGGAACGCACTGTAGAAGGCAGCGTTGGCGGCTTGGCCGATGTCAGCTTCGCATTCGCCATAGCTCATGCTGATAACGGCGGGAGGGGTGCCCGCGCTCACCAGGTTTTCGAGGGCGAGCAGACCACCGAAAGTGCTGATGGGCGTGCCGTCTGCGCAGGAGGCCACCTCGATGGTCGCACCCGGCGCTACCGACAGGGCGGCCTCGACGTCGATGTTCGCCTCGCCTTCGTCGGCGTTGGGGCTCGCTGGGGTGGTGCAGTTGTTGCCCGCGTTTGGGTGGATGTTCGTCCAGGTCCCGCCGTACTTGGTAAGCCCAAAGGTCGTTTGGTAAGTTGTTGGATCCGTGCTCCAAGGCATGGCGTCCTCCACCACCACGATGGTCTGGCCCTGGCCGTAAATGCCCTCGCGGTAAAGAGGCGTCAGGTTGTAGATGCTCTGCACGTCGGCGGGTACCACAAGGTTGTAGGTGCTGCCGCTGCCACTCGTAACTTGGTATTGCGTCCTAGGCTTGACGTTCGCGTGTGGCTTGAAGTCGTACATGGAGACCACGCCCACCACGGCGGGCGCGAGCGCCTCGGGAATCTGTGGGTCGCTGATGTTGGCAAAGTGCTGCTCACCACGGACGTCCAGGTAGTGGATCTCGGTGTGGAAGGCCTCGCGGATCTCGCCCGCCGTGCCCGAGAAGTCGATCACTCTGCAGGTGGGGTAAACGTAGCCAACCGTGAAGCCGTGCGACCCAAGCCAGCCCGTGATGGCGTCGACGTCTTCTTGTGCCAGACCGTAAGTCTGCCCCTGTTCCTCGGGCAGCAGCCAGTGGTGGAAATTGGGCGAGGACTTGTCGGTGAGCGAATCGATATACTGCTCGAACTCCTGCTCCAATTCGGGCGGTCGCTTCAACTGGAGCAGCATGTGCTCCATGGGAAAGCTGTCCTCCACCCGGCCGCGATCGTAGGCGGCAACCTTGGCTTCACGACGCGTATTGCCTCGGAGCGTGATGAGCTTGGCCTCGTCAATCGGCTCGGTGATGAGAATGCGGGCGCGCGCTCCCTCGTCGGCGGCCCACAGACGAGAGATCTGCTTGTGAGTGAGCGCCAAGGCTACAACAGCAACGACGGCAGCAGTACTTCCGAGTTTCTTGTTCATGGGTCTTCTCCTCTCGAAGAAAAAGCGCTTACCTGGGTTTTTCACGCCTACCCGGCCATGGGGCAGTTTGGTTAGATTCTAAGGTCCGGGACAAAACACCACTTCCCCCCTGCTCCGCACGCTAGCTGACAAGACGCCCTTATTATTGAGCGTGTCGGGCCCGGACTGTCAAGTTTCAACGGGGGCCGTGTCCCGCGTCTTCCGTCGGGTTCCCCTGCCAGGGAGAAGCCGCCATAGGGATAGTGGAGTGGTGCGCAGCTTCCTACGCCTTTTTTCTTGGACCCATACACCGCTGAGCTCGCTGGGGCTTGTCCGGGAATCGATCACGGGAGGCATTCGGGAAGCCCAGGATGCAGAGGAAGATAAAGCGGATCAAGCTGGGGAAGCAGATTTACCGGCGTTTGATGAAGCGGGTGCTGGAGCGAGACGGCTGGCGATGTCAGAAGTGCGGGTCGTTGGAGAACCTGCAGGTGCACCACAAGATGAAGAGGAGCCAGCAAGGGGATGATGCGCTCGAGAACCTTGTGACGCTTTGCGCTTATTGCCACTTGGCGGAGCACGGGCAGCTTTTCTATAGGGTGCCAGCGATCAGAGTTTGCAGCAAGCCAAAACCACGAAGGAATTGAGGACCCTGACGGCAGCAACTACCGGAGTTTGACCGCGCCGATTTCTAAAACGCAATGCAGCTTGTTCGGCCTATCCACCCCCATGAAAAGAGCTATGCAGAATGTATGGCACGTCATCGAAATAGTCGATACACTATCCCCGCTAAGGTGGTGATTGTTTTGGAGGATCAGAAACATGCCAACATTCACTCGGCAGGAATTCTTCCAATTGGTGAGGGGGCTGCACGAATTCGACCCGCTCCAGGCAAAGCTTGGTTTCGGCATAGCCCCCAACCTTCTCGGGGTATGGTTCGATGATACGCTCCGATACGCAGATGCTAAAAACTTCTGGGATGAGAACGCCATACCAAAGAATGTCATTGTCACTATCAATTCGAAGATCAACGTGAAGGGCAGCAACTACGACGATTTCTTGCAGCGAATGAAGGGGCTTTGTATCACAGAGGACACGCTGATCGGTAATCGCGAGAAATACGTGACAGAACTCCTGGGGAAGGCGATCAGCGGCGCGCTGCGAAATGAGCTGGCCGGCAACGTGGAGCCGCTTGGGAACTACTTCCATGGAGCGCCGTCGGCGGCAAAGGTCGAGTGGCGCCAATTGGGCCACATGAAGTACGAGAAGGTGTTGCCGCCTCAGAGGGAAAAAGCCCTGGCCTGGGTCACGAAGGATGTCGCAGGGGATGCGAGCGTATACGGGAATTTGCTCGACGCGTACGTCACGAAGGACGGCAGCCTGCCCCTTGACGAAAAGATTGTCACCAACATCTGGCGGACCATCGCCAAGCGCGATCCGAATATGCGGCTCTATCGCTCCACGCCCTATGGGGCAGCAGTCCCGTACCCCTCGGTGGTCGGCGGGGCCTACCTCATAAAAAAGATTTTCGGGTTGACGAAGAATGTAACGTTCCCTCCGCGAGGTAGTTCCAAGTGGGAGGACTGGGCGGTGTTCTACTTCGGCTCGATCATGGCCGTGCAGGGCTTCACGGACGGCAACAAGCGCACGGCCCGCACCGCGTACGCGATTGTGATGCTCAGCGGCAACGTCGAGTTCCGGGCTCCAACAAACAATTTTGGCGCACAGCTAGCTAAGATGGGGTGAACCACAGCGCGACCCGCTTGGGATCTACTTCCATCCGGCGGAGAGGGAGAATCCCTGTTTAAATGCGCGCCGACAGAAATTGGGTCTGAAGGAACTCGGATAATGCCTTTCGTGTAGCCGGGATGCGGCGTTTGCGGAAGGTTTCAATCCTCGCCTCAAGCTGCAACGCACACAGACCATCATGAAAGCTTCGCCGTATTGCGACTTTCGATTCGGCCTCGAATAACGTGCTTGGCCTGGGCAAAACGCGTTGACTTGTCAAATCAACCATTGACCAAGGCTTAGGGTGTATTCCCACGACGGGGGTACGCTTATCTGAGCACGAAAGCCATGTCGTTTCCGGAGGCGCCGGTCCACGTGCTTGAGCGGCATGCCCTCAGCGTGTTCAAGCTGTCCCGCCGGTGTCGGGCCGCGGCTATGGTCTCGGCATGCTCCAGTGGATCGAGCAACTCCCAATAGCCGTTGGCATCCGGGACGACGATCTTCTTCTTGAGCCGCCCCACGTAATGCTCAAGATGGCGTTGGAACTCAGTGGCGGAGCGGACTTCGCGAAGGGACCAGGCTCATGAACAGGTCACCCACCTCGGCGCCGTTTGTGGTCTTATAAAATAGAGAATTCTTTCGCCTACGGAAACCTTTCCGTAGCCGCAAAAACTCCTTGTTCGTCGGCAACCCGCGCGGCGGCCGCACTGCTGCCATCCTCGCCAGCCTCACGTCCACCTGCCGCCGGCATGACATCGATCCGCAACTCTACCTCACCCAACTGCTCATGAACCTCCCCGCTTGGCCCGCCCGCAACCTCGACGCTTGGCTCCCCGACCACTGGAAACTCCGCCGCGCCGCAAGCCTGGCCACCCTCAACCCTCAGGATTGAGCCACCCCCCTTGACAACCTTGCCTGCCCCGCTCCGGAGTAGGCCCTGCGTTTCGCATACCGCTCACCATAAACCTTCTGCTGCCAACCATTTCAACAAAAAATCATGCGTAAATGAAAAAGGAAGATCCGTCAGGGCAGATCGGGTCAAGGCTGAGCCCGTCAGGCTAAGGGAGGACGTACCGCTTTGGCGCGGCTTTTCCGAGCTGGCTTGGGGGCAGGTTTACGCCGCTTCACTCCTAACGCTTGTTCCAGAATATCCTCGAGGATTTTCTTCTCCGCGTCAGTAACCGTCCGGGTGAACTTCTCCGGCCGCTCGCCGGCAACAGATTGCAACCGGGCCAGCCATTCCAAAGAGGGAGCGGCGGGATGGTCCGGCAAGCGCCGGACGATGTGGAGGGCGGCGGCAAAGTCCGGGATAGCTCTGAAGCACCGCAAAGCGTTCTTCAAGTCCCCGGCCTGCTTGAAGCTCTCGGCGGCCCCGCGCAGGTTACCCAAGCCTTCGTAGCAGACGGCTTCCAGCTTGGGCTCGCGCCGCGTCAGCGTGGCGAGCACTCTTAATGCCTCGTCGAAATACTTGTCTTTGAGAAGCGCCTGGATCGCGCGCTGCCGCAGTCCCTCCAAGCGCTCCGCAGCGTCAGGGACTCCCAACGCATCGTAAAATGCCGGGAAAAGCTGGAGAAACGCTTCGGCGTTCCATCCCTTTACCAGGGGGCCGGCTTCCAGGGTCTCGAGCCAACTCTGGCGCTTCGCGGCAATCTCCACCAGAACCCAGCTTTCAAGCTCGGATTTGTGTCGGGGTAGAACCTGCGCGAGTTCGGACAAAGCCTGGAGACGGTCGGCGGAGGGGGCGCGGTCGACGCGTCCGATGGCGCGAATCACTGCCGCCAATCCCCGCCGCCGCGCTTGCAGGGCAGCCTGCGCCGCTTCCGCGAAAAGGTCCGGATTTCCTAACTCGGCGGGCAGGCGCGTATGGCGGACGCCGAGCAAAAAGCATATCTCCGCCAGGGTGAGATGGGCGGCGTCTCGGACCGCTTGGTCCGTGACGGCGGCGGGAGCGTCCAGCCTTCCGAGGAGCGTCGCCGCCTGCTGGGCGCGCGACCAGGCCATTTCCGGCTTGACCTCGAGATACTGCCGGGCGTCTGCCTGGCAGCGCTGCACGC
>Ga0326727_10012112_pt1 | contig 19761 bp, 28 predicted proteins | sample MB2enrmetagenome_FD_207643 | JGI IMG/M metagenome (GOLD analysis project Ga0326727, IMG submission 207643) | Lab enriched peat soil microbial communities from McLean, Ithaca, NY, United States - MB29MY | ecosystem: Environmental > Terrestrial > Soil > Wetlands > Peat | place: USA: New York...
TGCGGGTGATGACCCGTTCGGCCAACCGGATCGCCTCGCTGCCGAAGGGCGTCGAGGGAGTGACTGGGAACATGCTGGAACCGGAGTCCCTGCCGGCGGTCTTCGCGGGAGCCGACAAGCTATTCCTGATTACGCCGCTCGCCCGCGACGAGACTGCTCAAGGGATCGACGCTGTGGATGCGGCAGTTGCAGCAGGCATCCGGCGCATCGTTTATTTGAGCGTGCACCAGGCTGACAAGGCGCTCATGATTCCACACTTCGTCTCTAAGCTTCCGATTGAGGGCGTCATCCGGGCGAGCGGCGTGGAATATACGATCCTGCGGCCGAATAATTTCTATCAGAACGATCTTGCAGTGCTGGATGCCATCCGCGCGGGCGTCTATCCACAGCCTTCGGGCAGCGTTGGCATGCACCGCGTGGATGTGCGCGACATCGCCGAAGCCGCCGCCATCGCCTTGACTCAAGCCGGACACTCCGGCAAGACGTATGCCGTGGTGGGCCCGCGGGCTTGGACGGGCGCGGAAATCTGCGAGATGTTGACCCGCCATCTCGGCAAGCCGGTACTCTACGCCGGCGATGACCTGAAAGCTTGGGCGGCACAGGTGCGCGCATTCATGCCGGGTTGGCTCGTACGCGATTTGGAAATCATGTTTCAGCACTTCCTAAACGCCGGGCTGCTGGCGACACAGGCGGAGATCGACGAATTGACGGCCGTGTTGGGGCACGCTCCGCGCAGCTATGATGACTTCATCAAAGAAGTTCTGCCGGTCTAAATGCCAGTCCGCTGGAGGGCAGCCGCCCATCCAGACCAGCGCCGTCCATTCCTATGGGCCTCCTGTATCAGGTGGTCCATCCGTCGCTGGCCTTGTTGAGCTTTGTCGAGGCTTTCCGCACTATGGGCTTCCTGTTCCTGGCCATCATCCCGCTGATTTGCGCACGGCGACGAGAAACGCCGCCTCGGAGGAAACACCATGAGGGTTCTTCTGATTTCTGCGAACACCGAGAGGACGGCCATCCTCCCGTTACCGCTCGGGCCGGCGTTTGTAGCGGCCGCCTGCCGTCGGGCGGGGCATGAAACGGTATTGCTCAACCTAATGTTCGAACGCGATCCGCTGGCGGCGCTCCGGAAGGACATCGAAGAGTTCCGGCCCGGGGCGATCGGCATCTCGGTGCGCAACATCGACGACCAGAACATGGCCAACCCGAGGTTCCTGCTGCCGGCGGCTCGCGAAGTGGTGGCGGACTGCCGCCGGATGTCCACCGCCCCGATCGTCGTGGGCGGCCCCGGCTACAGCATGTTTCCGGAGAGCGCGCTGCGGTTCCTCCAGGCCGACATGGGAATCCGGGGTGAAGGCGAGGCCGTATTCCCAGAGTTGTTGGAGCGGTTGGAGAGTGGCGCCGACCCCTATGGGCTGCCCGGTGTGTACCTACCGGATCGTCCTCCCCCTGGCAGGATCTTCAGCACCCGCCTGGATAATCTGCCGCTTCCCGATCCCGAACTGTGGCTCCCCACAGCGCCCGAGAGCCGCGAACTTTGGATACCGGTCCAAGGGAAGCGCGGCTGTCCGATGGGCTGCAGCTTCTGTGCCACCAAGTCGATCGAAGGAACGCGGATCCGCCGGCGGTCTCCGGAAAGTATTGCGGAATGGATGGAGCGGGTAGCGGCGCGGGGCTTCCGCAAGTTCTGCACCGTGGACAACACGTTCAACATTCCGCCTTCGTACGCCAAGGGGTACTGCCGCGAGATCATCCGGCGGGGCCTGGATGTCAATCTGTGGTGCATCGTGTATCCCAAGTGGGTCGATCGCGAACTGGCGGAACTGATGGCCAAGGCCGGATGCCGGGAGGTCAGCCTGGGCTTCGAAAGCGGGTCGGACTGTGTGCTAACGCGGTTCCATAAGAAGTTCCGGGCCGCGGAGGTACGAACTATTGCGGCAATCTTCCGGGACGTCGGTATCCGTCGTACGGGTTTTCTGATGCTGGGAGGGCCGGGTGAAACCAGAGACACGGTCGAAGAGGGCCTTGCTTTTGTCGATTCCCTGGATCTCGACGCACTGAAGATCTCGGTGGGCATTCGGATCTACCCAGAGACGGATCTAGCGGCCACCGCGGTCGCAGAAGGCGTGATTGCGCCCAGCAACGATCTGCTTCGGCCTACCTTTTATATGGCCGCAGAGCTTAAGGACTGGCTGCCTGTGAGAATTGCCCGCTACCGGGCCTCCCGCCCCTGGGTAATGTAGGTTGACGGCGCTTATCGAGACTTCCAGCCCGCCATTGGCCATGGTCCAGGTTGAGGCCACGCCCGATGCCTCTTCCGGCGGAAGCGAGACCCGGCAGGGTCCCAATCGCCGCGCCAGGGAGGTAGGTGCGGCACGAACGGCCGGGCGGATGAATTCGCGCACAAGCGCTGCGGACAGGCTCGGGCCGCGGACCAAGGTCCATCCGTGCGCAAGCCGAAGCGGACTTCGCGTCGAGGCCATGGCATTCCCTCTCAGCCGCCTCGCCTCATGTCACGGAACGATTCCAAGCTCCATTCCCCTTCCGGCGCAGATGAGCGGCGTCGAAGGATGTACACATTGCCGTCGTTCGCTCTGACCCTGAAAAAGGCATCCTTCGGGCCGTACCACTGGTCAAGCAGTTCTTCCACGAAGTAATCCTCATCATCCAGCCGGAAACGAACCGGACGCTCATCCCCTTTGTAGCCGGAATAGCAGACTACCTCGACCTTCATCTCGTCATCCCGCCGATCCTCGACACACTTCCGTCTCTCTTGCCGGTGCCGGAGGTACTACGTCGTGTGCCAGATCGGCCAGCGCGCGCCGCGGCGTCGGTTCCGGTTCTTCTGCCCGATCCCCAACTGGCAGATCACCAACAGGTCCACGACGCGAATTATACCCTTGGGGAGGCTGCAACTGGCGTGCGACGAGCCGGACAACTCGAACCTTGCCCTGTGGTCAATGCACGCAGGGACTGAGCCGGCACCAATGAACGCCCACCGAACCACGCGAGTGTAGTATAAACACAGCATCATGTTTTCGATGGAAGAACCGAGGTATATCGAGTCACATGCCAACACCGAAACTCACGCCTGAAATCATCGTTGCCGCTGTTGAAGGCTACGAATCGCAGAAGGCCCGTATTGACCAGAAGATCGCTGAACTCCGGGCCATGCTGTCCGGTAACGGCATCGAACCCGCCGCCACATCGGAAGCGCCCACTCGCAACCGCCGGAAGATGAGCGCCGCCGCCCGGAAACGCATCGGTGACGCACAACGAAAACGATGGGCAGTTTCCAAGAAACAAGCTGCACCGCCGAAGAAGACGGCACCAAAGAAGAAACTGTCGCCAGCACGGAAAGCCGCACTGGTGGCGAATCTGGCGAAAGCAAGAGCAGCCAGGGCAGCGAAGCGGGCGGCGAAAGCGTAGACCACGAGCGGGCCTTATGCTGGACGGAATTGCACATGGACGAGGTGACCATCGAGATTTGATTCCAAGTGGGTGAAGATCGTTCACTCACCGCTGTGCTGGATCGTGGTTGCGTTGCAGGGCGTCTCAATCACTTTCGCCCCGCTGTTTCTGTATTGGAGCGGCAAGGGGATGTTCCATAACGGATTTGAATGGCTTATCGTGGGGTCATGCTTCGCAGTCATTCTTCTCGTGGGGTTTTTCTATATCCTGCTCGGTGGCGCAGTCATTGGCGAATTGAAGAAGAAGAACCTCTCCGCCTGATGCGTGCGGATTGTCCGTGGGCCGCCACAAGGACGTTTCGGGCCTGCGACTTCCGTACAAGTGGCGACTGAAAAAACTGCCGGGTAGAGGCATGGCGTCAAGGCCCAGGCCTCGCATTCGTGTTTCGTCGGTGTCGGCGCTGAAATAGAGTTCACGCAGAACGCCCGATTGATAAAGCTCCCAGCCAAGAAACAGAATGCATCTTGCCGACTGAAAACGGATTGGGTTTAGAATGAGCATGGAGCGATGCGGTGCCTTCAGGCCATTCGCAGTTCTCAGCTTCATACGACAAGACCACGAAAGTTCTTTCCGCTGTCATATCTCTTTTCCTAGCGGTCATCGCCATCATCACTTCGAGCGCAATCGTCGCCGGTATCGGAGCCGTGCTGATCTTGTTGTCCTATGGGTACTCCCCACGGGCTTATGTGGTTTCGGATCGGTCCATCATTGTCAGGCGGCTCATCGGAACGGCCCGCGTCTCCCTCGAAGGCATCCGTGAGGCACGAGCGGCGACCGAAGACGATCTCAGTGGTTGCATCCGCCTCTGGGGAAATGGTGGGCTTTGGGGTTATTACGGCTTGTTCCAGACCTCGAAACTCGGCAGGGCGTGGTGGTACGTCACGAATCGGAAGAACACGGTCGTCGTCATAACCGATCAGAAGACGACGCTATTCAGCCCGGACGATGTGCACGGGTTCTTAGCGGCTATTCGGGCGTCGGTGCCGGTCCCTGGAAGTCTATCAACCGAGGCGTTCTTTGCTTCTTCGCAGTTGCGCCCTGCCGGGAATCGAATAGGGAGTCTTTTCGGTGCCGCAATTGGCGTCGTGGTAATCGCCGTCGTCGCTCTCGCTTTTCTTTATTCACCCGGCCCGCCGAACTACACGCTGACCACCAGATCCCTGACCATCCACGACCGCTTTTACCCCGTGACATTGAATGCCGCTGCCGTGGACGTGGAGCACATTCGCATAGTCGATATCGGACGGGACGCTGAATGGAGACCAACAGAACGAACCAATGGCTTTGCCAACGGTCATTACCAATCCGGCTGGTTTAGGGTCGCCAATGGTCAGAAGGTCCGGATGTACCGGGTAGGCGGGAGGCGATTGGTCCTGTTGCCGCCGAGGGGCCGGGGAAGCGTTGTGCTTTTGGAAGTCAAGCAACCGGAACAGTTCGTCCAGGAAGTGCGGCTGAATTGGACAAACCGTTCTGAGTGATGAATGGGATTGAAAAAGATGCGCCACGGTAATCATGGTTATCATTGCGAATGTGCCAACCCTGTACTCGGAATTCTTTAACGGTCCCGCATCCGTGCCGCAACGACCGGCGCAAACATCAGGACCGCCATCCCGATCAAGAGGAACCCGCCCCGGAGGATGTTGTAATCAGACGCCAGATTTTCCCACGACCGCCCGAGCACGAAATGGCCGAAGCCGAATTCAAAGACAACCGTTAGTGCCAGCCAGAGAACCCCGACCAGGCCGAGCACTCTTCTCCCGGACGCATGAAGCCAGGGCACCAGAACGTAAGCAACTGCAAGAATCAACACTGATCCCGTGAAGACGCCGATCTGCCGTGACCGGAAATCCCCGACGACCGGCACCAGGAAGATCGTTCGCAGGGTGCCGTGGGTGAACTCGACGCCGATGAGAATGCACCAGACTACAAGCGCCCGCCTGAATTGATGGTAGCTGGCTTTGGAGAGACCGTCCAACTTTCAAGATTTCCTGGTAAACAGCCGCTCGAACCCCGGATAGGCCACGAGTGGGATCAGCCGGAAGTCGATCAGACCGGCACGCATCAGCGGCAGTTCTGATAGCCGCCGTCGAGCTTCATCGGCGCTGTCGCATTCCAATACGAGAACGGCTTCGTGCGTATCGGCGGTGAAGTACAGTTCACGCAGAACTCCTGACTGCTCAAGCTCCCAGGCTTTTCGAGCTTCCGCTTTCAAAATGTTGTCTGTGAACTGGTCGTCGGTCACGCCAGAAACTTCTTTTTCCACCGCCAGGATCTTCATACGTCACTCTCCTGATTTCCTCTTTTTCATTTAAGCAAACCCATGCCCTCGGCGGGGCTGGAAGGCAAGTCTCGAAGTGGCTGGAGACCAGAGATAGAATCTTGAAGTACGGCTCGACGGCGCTAACCGGCTATAACGCGGGCGCCTAGCCTTGGAAAGAACGTAATAGATCGATACTTTATCAGGCTTTAGCAAGTGCCCACGGTTCGCGCCGGCATGCTGCGTCTTTTTAACGATGGCTCCCACGCTGAAGCAACTTGTTGGCTGTCCTGCGAAGGATAGGATGGGAGCCAGCCAGCACACGTCTGGCCTGCCGTCGCTTAACGCGTCTGTCATAAGGCCAATCACTTGCGTACTCCAAAGCGTGCCTATCAGTTCACCGCAAATGACCAGCCTTCTCGCTGAACTCAAGAAACTTCGTGAATCCTGCCTCACCATGGAAAAGGAATTTGAAGAATCCATCGCCAGGGCCTGCCCGGAATCTCAGCGCAGCGTTCGAAACCTCCTCGATTACCTCGCTCTGCGCAAGCACGACCTGCGCGATCTGCAGCACCGCCTGCACGTTCTCGGCCTCTCTTCCATTGGAAGCAGCGGATCGAGCGAGCTGGCTCAAGTCGATGCCGTCATAGCGTCGTGGAATGCCTCGCCGGAGAAAAGAGCTTCGATCCATCGCTGCATGCGGACCGCGCCAGTCAGAAGACCGGTTCCGCCATCCTGGCCGAGCATGCCGATGAGCTTCTTGGACCAGCCTCCAAAGGCCGCGCGGTTCGCATCATGGTAACGATGCCGTCCGAAGCCGCCCAGTCCTACGAACTGGTCAAAAGCTTGATCGAGGCGGGTATGGACGTTATGCGGGTTAACTGCGCGCACGATTCCGAACACGAGTGGGAATGCATGATCGCCAACATGCGCCGCGCCAGTCAGGAATCGGGGAAACCTTGCAAGGTGCTGATGGATCTGGGCGGTCCCAAATTGCGGACTGGCCCCATCCACCGCGGATCTCATGTCGTGCGCTGGCGGGTTGGCAAGGACGCGCGGGGCGCTATTGTCGCGCCCGCGCACATCGTCTTGGTCGGCAAGCACCCGGGCGCGGAATCGCTGCCGTCGTCCGACGTCCAACTCCCCGTACCTGAGATTCTGCTGCGCTCCGCCCGTCCCGGCGATACCGTTCTGATTAAGGACAGCCGCGGGAGGCAGCGAAAGCTGATGGTGATCCAAAATGCCGGACACGCCTGCATCTGCACCTGCGAACGGAGCGCCTACGTGCTGAGTCGCGCCGAATGGTCGCTGGTGCGCGACGGCAGGGAAATCGACGCTGGCCATGTCGGCGACCTTCCCTTCGTCGAAGAACCCATTCGCCTGCGCCCGCGCGATTTGCTCGTCCTTACTAAGGACGAAAACAAGCCGCCCGCGGAGCATCGCGACATCCCGCACATCTCCTGCACGCTCCCCGAAATCTTCTCCACGGCGCTGGCGGGCCAGCCGATCTTCTTCGATGACGGCAAGATCGAAGGCCGCATCCGCGAGGTCCATCCCGATCACATGCTGGTCGAGATCGTGCACACCGGCCAGGACGGGGTCAAGCTCGGTTCGGCCAAAGGCATCAATTTCCCGGAAACCATTTTCGGCATCAGCGCGATGACCGAGAAAGACCGCCACGACCTCGACTTTGTCGCCGAACACGCCGATATCGTCGGCCTGTCCTTTGTGCGCCGGCCCGAGGACGTCCTGGAACTGCAGCAGGAGCTAGCCGCGCGCGGTAAGGACGGGCTGGGAATCATCCTCAAAATCGAAAGCCGCCCGGGATTCGAGCAGCTCCCGCTCATCATGATGGCGGCCGCGCGCCATCATCCGGCTGGAATCATGGTTGCGCGTGGCGACCTTGCCATCGAAGTCGGTTTCGATCGTATGGCCGAAGTCCAGGAAGAGATCCTCTGGCTCAGCGAAGCCGCGCACATGCCTGTGACCTGGGCGACGCAGGTCCTCGAAACGCTTGCCAAGACGGGCATCCCCTCGCGCGCCGAGGTCACCGATGCCGCCATGGGCGAACGCGCCGAGTGCGTCATGCTGAACAAGGGCGAACACATCCTCGACGCCGTCCGCTTCCTCGATGACATCTTGCACCGCATGCAAGCCCATCATCTGAAGAAGCAGTCCATGCTCCGCCACCTGGCCGTCGCGGAAGTCGATCACGCCTCGCCCCCTGCGGCATAGCGTGTCATGACCGCCGTGTGGTTGTCCGTTCGATTCGGCGACGAACTCGAGATCGCTTCGTCCTCGCTCCACTCGACTTTGGCCGGGGACACGTGAGGGACGCGACAAAGCCAACTACACGCAGACTCCAGCCTACGCGCATTGGTTCGCTCAGAGGTGTTACCAAAGAGATCACAAGTAAGCGGACGTGGCCGAAGTCCGCAGTCCAATGAAAACGGGCTCCAAAACGACTGTATGTCTACCAACTTGTGATCTCATTGATAACTTCATTTCCCATCGAGGTCCAAACGGATTCAGGACGCGCACTGGCCGACAGGAGCCTCGTGGTGCTGATCCAGAAGTCCGGTTGGGTTCCCTTTCAATCGGCGCTTCAGGTGGATTCCCGAGGTCTCCACGAAGGCCGTTTCCCGAGGAATATGACGGCCGCCGGGCTGTTCTAAGAGTCGCCGAACGATACGTCCGAATGGATTCCTTTCACTTCTGTGGCCGCCGATCGAGTACCTGACAATGCGATGCGCGCTCATCAAACCTCGACAAGACCGCGCGAGCTGCAGATGGAACGTGGCTCACGGAATAATCCTCGCCCATGAAAGCGCGCACGCTATCGAGACTATCGAACCACATCATGGTAGTGAATTCGACCTCATCGCCCACCTCACGGCGCAGAAGGTCGATATGGCGGAAGCCCGGAATGTGTCGGGCTTCGATACCAGGGATCACTTCGCCGCGCACGACCGCTTCATAGGCCCCGGCGTTTTGTGGCGTTGTCCAGCCTTGCCAAACACGACAGATCATATCTTCCTCACTTGCTAGTGCCTTGTTCAGATGGCACGTGTCTCAAAATACCAACTTCGCATAAGGTGGATATTGGGTTTAGACCTGCCTCAGGACCAGGCATCGAGAGCGCCATGAAATCGCAAACCCCGTTCCTAACGCTGCGGCGCTTTTGCGGATTGGACGAAACAGACGCAGCAACTGGTTCAGGCAATCAAACGCGGGGGCGCCGCGGTGCGCGCCCTCTCAGTTACTGACCGGTGGCGCTCTTTTTATACGGTGGAGGATCGTTTCGGCTTCGTCCAGCAATTGCTTGCTATGCTCATGCAGCGCGCGATACTTCCCGGACAGCTCGTGGGTCGCATCCTCCACCAGTTCCCCGCTGCGCTCGTAAAGATCCTCGCACTTCTCTATCAGTTCCTTGCCCGCGTCGATCAGGTCATCCGCGACTTCTTCTCCCTTGCGGACTAATCTCCGGCGAGTGCGTGCACCTGACGCCGGTGCCATCAACAGCGCTGCCGCCGCGCCGATCGCGGCTCCCAGCAGGAAGAATACCGCTCGGTCTCCCGCTCCTGTATCCCGCATAGTACCTCCTCAGCCCAAAAAAGCGTTCTCCATCCCGAGCTTAGCGCCTCAGCATCGCTGCGTCTACCGTCGCGGGAACCTTGCGCCTGGCGACTTCCAAGTCCGGTTCTCGGAAACTGCGCCACCTAGCGAGGCCCTGATGCCGCTGCTGCCCAAATGATTTCGAGCCGGCAACGAAACGGCGGCCCTCTGGAGCGGGCAACACGGGTTTATGCTGAGACCAAATGCGTATCGATCCGAAAGGGACGGTAGCTGGCTGGCCGACTCTTGTCATACGCGGGGCATTGCGGCATCTTCGCGGACGGCTGTCGTGGGGATTGGCTGATCTGGAAGCCGCCGCAGCTTTGAACCCTGGTGAGGGGCGCGTGCTCGCCAAGGCTCTACGCGCTGAGAGACTGATCGAAGGCGCCGGGCGTGGGGTTTGGGTCATCACGCAAGCGGGACAGGCGTTCTCGTCAGCAACTGCGGCCAAACCGATCACACGCGTAACCGCGGAAAGGGCGCTGGTGCAGTTCCTCGAGCGTGTCAGGCGGGTTGAGCAGGACCCCTATTTTCTCGCCAAGGTAACCCGGATTGTGCTCTTCGGGAGTATGCTGAATCCCGAGGTGCAGCGGTTGAGTGACGTTGACGTGGCGGTCGAGTTGGCGCCAAAAGAGGCAGACTACGAGCATGCACGGGCACTGAATCGGCGACGGGTCGAAGAATTGGCCAGGCGAGGTCGGCAGTTCCGGAACTTCCTGGAGGTGGAACACTGGTGGCATCGGGAGACGTTCCAGTTCCTGAAGGGCCGCAGCCGTGTGATCGCTCTGGCCGACTGCGCAGCGGAGAAGTCCTTCGTTTTGGCGGTTCCGCACCGAGTCCTCATCGGCACGCCGGAGCAGATTTCGCCGGAGAATGCGGCAACTCCACTGCCAGCGCGAAGTCGGCGTCCCCGCGGATCACCCTTCTGACGGAACTCACTGCTGGGGTTGATGGCCAACTGTGAAGCGATAAGGAGATGGATTCCGATGGAAGAGAAGATTGTTTACTTTGAAAGAGCCGGAGCGGAAAACACCGCTGCCGTGATCGCCCTGGTCAAGGCGCACGCCGCCGGGAACGGGATCGATAAGATCGTGCTGGCCTCGACGCGCGGGGAGACAGCCAAAACCTTCGCCGAAGCCGTCCGGGGAACCAAGATACGGCTAGTCGTGATTCCCTGGCAATACGGGTTCGCCGAGTTGTACGAACAAGGTCCCCAGCCGTTTCCTGAGGAGCTGGTGGACCAGTTGCGCCAAAGCGGCCACCGGGTGCACTTCGGCACGATGCTCTTTCATTCCGACAACCTCTATGGGAACAAAACGCCGGGCGCCCTGGCCAACGTGCTGCGCGTTTTCGGCCAGGGGATCAAGGTCTGCGTGGAAATACTGATGATGGCGGCCGACGGAGGCTGCCTGTCCAAGGGAGAGAAAGTGATTGCAGTGGCCGGAACCAGATCGGGCGCCGACACCGCAGTGGTGGCCACGGCCGCTCCGAGCGTTGCGCTGGCCGACCTGCGCGTACACAAGATCCTCTGCAAGCCGGAGAACTGGGAACGCGCGCAGCCCCGCTCGCAAACCGCATGAAGCGCCGCACGCGCCGGCATCATCCTCCGAATGAGACTTCCGGACAGCGGCTGTCCGCATGTTGGATAGCCGGACGCCGTGTGACGATTTGTCTACCCGAAAGACAGGTTAAGCCAAGCCGACTTGCGGGGACCTATCCGGCCAAAGGACTCGTAACCTCTGTCCGAGTCGGGGACGATCCGCTCCGTATCCTTCAAACACGGCGGCGGCCGGCCTTGAAATTGCAAACCTATTTCTTCAATTCCGCAAGGGCGCGCTCAGCATCCGGGTAGTTGGGACGCAACCGGAGTGCGTTCTGATAGGCCGCGGCGGCCTTCTCCTGTTGCCCCGCTTTGCGCAATTCCTCGCCAAGCTTGTACCAGGCTTCTGGGCTGGGATTCTCGCTGACCGCGGCTTCCAGATTCCGGATCGTGTTGTCGGCGGTGGCCGGCGGCCGCGGAGCATTCAGATTGCCCAAGTTCAGGCCATTGACCAGAATGTTGTGCTCGCCCATCATCGCGTTCACCATTGGAACCAGATCCGCGACAGTCCCCGGGGCATTCCCGAGATTGATGCCATTCACCATGAAGGACAACTTCTTGTCTATGATCGCCTCGATCAGTTGTTGCATCGTGGCTGCAGGCTTCTCCTCCTGATGCGGCATCAATTCGACCCGAACGTCGTCGCCCTCGACGATCACCACTCCGAGCGGAACAGTCTTCGCGCCCAAGCCTCCCGCGGACCCGATGGCCGCGCCGGCGCTGCCCAGGCCGAATTGCACCGAGGCGAAGGGAATGATCGTGGTATTTCCCACGCGAATTGGCTCTGCCACCACACCGTTAGTCTTGAGCACCGAGACCATCTTGTCGAAATCCGCCAATGGCTTCGCCAGAGGCTGCGCCAAGGCCAATGGCAACCACACGAAGTAAACCGCGAGATGATGAAATTTGGGTACGCTTCTCATGGTGACTCCTCATTTGGCAGGTGCGTTAAGGATAGGGATAAAGCGCGTCCCTTTGGGTGTGATCGCAACGAAACCTAGGGGCCGGGCTTCACCGCTCATTAGAAATCCATCGACCCCGGACGCATTCGCGGCAGGAGAAGACATGGTCCCTCCGGCGAAATTGACATCGACCATCAGGATCGGGATCAGCGTCACCGAGCCTGCTTTGACCGGCTCGCCCACCGCTGTCTTCGAGTGAAGTTGCTCACTCAAGCGCTGCGCCATCTCTTTCGCCAGATCGCTTGGAGCTTGCGCAACCGGCGTGGGCGCCTTTCCGGTGTTGGTCTGTGCTAGGGCGGAACAACCGCAGATGAGCCCAAGCGTCACCAAAAGCACCGCCATTGTTTTCAAAGAGCACCTCCTCAGTCGAACCGAGCGGCCCCGATTCGCGGAAGCCCGATAATCGGAGTCACCTCTCTCATTATGATCTAGTTCAGCGGCGCGCCCGCAGCGGGCTTTCTCGGGGTCCCGAATGACATTAGAACTCAATCGGAAGCGGCCGGCGCGATTCGGCCGCTATGAAAAATTTGTTCCCGGGGCCGGGCCGGTTCGGATTGAGCCGTGAAAAGGAAGCGGCTGGCGCGGCGCGCTGACTGCCGCTACTTATGGGGTTTGAATGCTGCTTCTTTGGTGAGCCAGTCATCAATTCTCGAATTCGCTGCTATCTCATTGATTGCATTAGGTGCACTTCGGTATTTGTCGCTTGTTTTGAACCCATCTTCTTCGACCCCAATGTGGATTCGAACCCTTTGGGGGCGAGAGTTCGCCAGGCGAACTGACGTGAGCCAGCAGCTTCCGGATGGCCGACTACTCAGGGTCTGGCGGAGTTTTCATCACTAATCGAACTTGCAGCCGGTGATGGAATTCATATTCCAGAAATGAGGCATCTGACTCGGAAGACAGGATAGCTTCCGGATGCCTTACAAAAGATGACTCGACGGCATTTTGATTGGCTAAATTTGGCTTGACCGACGGATGCCGGTATGGGCGAATCGTAACGAGAGAAATGTCATGAGCACAACTAGACGCGGTTTCTTGACGACTGCTGGCGTCGTGGCCGCGCAGAATGCAGCGCACGGGCAGGACCACGGTCATGACCATCAAGCCGTTCCGTCCGACCCAGCTTTGCGCGTGAAGGCGCTCGAGTCGCTCCTGGTGGAAAAGGGACTAGTGGACCGTGCGGCGCTCGATGCGTTGGTTGATACCTACGAGCACAAGATCGGTCCGCGCAACGGCGCACGAGTAGTGGCACGTGCTTGGGTGGATGCGTCGTACAAGCAGCGACTGCTCGCTGATGGCACTGCAGCGATCGCGGAATTGGGTTACGCCGGCGAGCAAGGCGAGCACATGGTAGTAGTCGAGAACACGCCCACGGTCCACAACATGATCGTCTGCACACTTTGTTCCTGTTATCCGTGGCCGGTGTTGGGCCTGCCTCCCGTGTGGTACAAGTCCGCGCCCTATCGCTCGCGGTCGGTGATCGATCCGCGTGGCGTATTGCGCGAGTTTGGTCTCGAGTTCCCGGAGGACGTGGAGGTCCGCGTTTGGGATAGTACGGCGGAGGTGCGCTATCTGGTTTTGCCGGAGCGGCCAACGGGCACTGAAAACTTGAGTGAGGAGGCGCTCGCGACACTCGTAACACGCGACTCCATGGTGGGTGTCGCCAAAGTTACGTTTTCGAAAACGGGAGGCCCCGCGTGAATGGTGTACACGACATGGGCGGCATGCACGGCATGGGCCCGATCGAACGCGCGAAGAATGAACCCGTGTTTCACGCGAGGTGGGAGGGGCGAGTTTTCGCGCTTCGGCGGGCGATGCGCCCCTGGGCGGCATTTAAGGGGAAGGCCAACCGTTACAAGATTGAACTCATCCCTCCCGCTGAGCAGCTCCGCCTCAGCTACTACGCTTTGCACTTGACCTCGTTCAGTGCGCTCTTGCGAGAGAGCGGCCTCGTCACGGCGGAGGAGTTTGCGACCGGCAAACGGGCGCGAGGCTCGACTAAGACCGTGCCGCTTCTAAAGGCCGATCAGGTGCCTGCGTTCCTGGCTAAGGGTTCCCCGGCGGATCGAAACGCGAATGTGACGCCCCGGTTCCAGGTCGGGCAGCACGTGCGTGCCCGCAACATCCACCCTCTGGGGCATACTCGTCTGCCTCGCTACGCTCGTGGGAAGCAGGGAATGATTGATCGAGACCGCGGGGTCCAGGTCTTCCCGGACACGAATGTTGCTGACTTGGGAGAGAAGCCCCAGCACGTGTATTCGGTTCGATTCTCAGCGCGGGAACTGTGGGGTGAGCAAGCCTCCCCGCGCGACGCAGTTTACATCGATATGTGGGACGACTACCTTGAGCCAGCCTAATATGATTCCAGATAACGAGCGCCTGTCTGCGCTGCCGCAACTGCCCCATGACACCGGCGGTCCGGTGTTTGCCGAACCCTGGCAAGCCCAGGCATTTGCGCTTGCGGTGAAGCTTTCCGAACAGGGGCACTTCACCTGGAAGGAATGGGCGGCGGCGTTGGCCGAGGAGCTCAAGGCTGCCGCCGATCGTGGAGAACCTGACGACGGCTCGCGATACTACCAGTACTGGCTCGCTACGCTCGAACGGCTGGTCACCACCAAGGGGCTATCTGATCCGCAGGCGCTTGCCGCGCGCAAAGAAGCGTGGGCCGATGCGCACCGTCTACACCTCACGGCAAACCTGTCGAACTAGGCGCGAGCCCTGAACGGGACCAGCATTCCTGAACAATAGATACCGATTCCATCCATTCAGACTTCGTTGTGAGCCACCACCCCTCCGAACAAAGTCCGCTCTGCCAAGTGACTCGGGCCGACGGTTCAACGAAAGAGATTCGCATCCACGACGGCCATCTTTTCGTTTGTCAGGGGTGTTGTTGCGGCAGGACAGACAAGGGGTTCCCGGCTCTGCTTCTCGAAGAGTTCAAGCGCCAGTGGAGGGACCGCGGCATTCGCCGCCGGTTTCATCTGACGATTTCGGGATGCCTAGGGCCATGCCCGTTACCGAATGTGGTCATGATTCAGTTTCGCGGGCAGTCGATTTGGCTTCACTCGATTAATAGCCCGGCGGATGTCACGCTGATTTACTCATACGTTGAACGGATGCTTCGGAGCGAGAAACATCTCGACCCACCTGCTGAATTGGCGGACCGGCACTTCCGGCGCTACACGGGCCGTCCGGCAGACGAGGGCTGATCCTGGAGGACCATCCCATTAGTTGTCAGACCATGTGTCACGGCGCATCCGGAAGCAATTCGCTGCCCGACGAGCGAGCCCGCGGTAGAAATCACGCAGCCGCAAGTGCACGAGCTTGCTGGAACACCGCTCGGACCGCCGGCGGCGGGCAGGCCGCCAAAGTTCGAAAGGCGTCCACGATGGGGAGCCAGTCTAAGTCCTTTATTTCCAACACAACGAATAGACAACACGCCACTTGCTGCGTTGTGTCCAAGCCGCGGCCGAAATTTAAATTTACCCATCCTTACCCGAATTTCCTATTCCTATCCCCAAGGGTCCCCCCAGTTTCCCCCAGTGCTTCTCAGAATGCTCGGCCATGAACTGCTCCAAAGACCGCGACGTGCCCAATTGCGGGGCGTTACCCCGATCAGCCGACTGATCCCCCGCTACCTTTCGTACAAAAACGTCTCGGCGAACCATTTCCTGTTGAAGGCGTGTGGCAACGTCTTCAACTTATAGGCGTTACAATAGGCCTCCGGGAGGCGTGTGGCATTGCTATATGCGAAGACTAGCCTATCTCACCGTAATCGCTCTGCTCCTGCTGGCGACCGCTGGCGCCGCTGAGCAGGCCAAACCACCGGGACAGGGCGCGGACGCGTGCACGCTCGTGTCGAAAGCCGAAATCGAACTGACACTCGGCGTCAAGCTGGCGGATGGAGCGAAGAACCCCACCCAACAGACGCCGGGAGTTGTGTCCACCTGCAATTACAAGACTTCTGACGGCCAAGTCATGATCGCCATTCGGCGCAGGCCGATCAAATACCAAGGAACGGCGACCGTGGATGCCAAGAAGCAGGGCGTGCAGCAGAAGCACATCGAGGGCCTCGGGAGAGACGCACTCCTCACCGAGACGTCTGCTGGGGAATCCCGCGTGGAAACTCTGAGCATCTTCCGCGGAGACTACGACTTGATTAACGTGCTCTTTATCGGTTCCAGCTCCGTAAAACCGATTTCCGCCGCCATGGAGAAACTGGGGCGCATGGTGCTCGATGCCTGGAAGTAACGAATCCCCGTAGTGAAACGCTACTCAGGAGTGGGGGGCGGTTGACTTCCCGCGCGGCGGTGGCGGCGGGCATTCGGGTTTTCTTGTTTCCAAGGGGCACGCGTGGGCAAGTGGCAATGCCTCAAGCCCATCCAATCGTGAACGGGTCTGGGCGCGCTTCATGCGTTGGAGCCAGGACATGGCAAGACCGTGGTTGCTGCGTACCTCGTAGGCTCCCGCGGTACAGCAAAACATGCGGTGTTGCTCGGAGTCATCGTCACCGCTGCGCACACGGCAGGCGTGTATTTCTTAGGAGCTTTGACCCTGTATGCATCGCTGTGCATTGTTCCCGAGCAGCTCTATCCCTGGCTTGGAGCAACGGGCTCGGCAAGTGCGGATCTTCCACCTGCTTCGCAAGACATCGCAGCAGCCAACAAAGCGATCAGTGACAAACCGACGGAATATGCGGCGTACAACCTCTTGGCGACAGCACTGGTGCGCCGAGCCCAGGAGAGGTCCGATGTTAGCTTCTACACTCAACCGAAGATGCGATCAAGAGATCGTTGGAATTAGCCCCGGACAATTTCGACACGCAGAAGATGAAAGTTTCGATCTGCTGGGCGAACATGAGTACCCGGCCGCGCTGGAAGCCGCCAAGGCGCTCAACAAGAGCGCTTGATGTCATGGTATACGGCTGGTTGACTGACGCGAACGTCGAGCTTGGTAATTACAAGGATGCGGAGGACTCGGCACAGCGGATGCTCAATCTTCGTCGCGGCAATCGCCCTGCCTTCATCCGGACGGCCCGTTTGCGTGAGCTATTCGGGGATGCCGAAGGTGCCTATGAGATGTTGGATCTGGCTTTTCAGTCGACGACCCCGACCGAGACCCAAGAACGTGCAAGCATCCTCACGCAGATCGGTCATCTTCGGTTGGCGTGGGGCAACGCCGTTGCGGCAGAAACGTTCTTCCAGCAGGCATTGAAGGCCCTTTCAAGCTATCCCTCCGCTTTGGGAAATCTGGCGCAGGTTCGCATCGCACAGAAGCGTTTCGCGGAAGGCGTAGCCCTCTTACAGCAGCGCTATCAGGGCGAACCGCACGCCGGGAATCGCTATGACTTGGCCGAAGCGCTCCAACTGGCAGGACGCGAAAGCGAAGCGAAGCTGGCTTTTGCCGACTTTGAAGCCAAAGCACTGATGGAATCGAGCAGGAAAGATAACTCCAACCGCCAACTGGTCTTCTACTATGCCGACCATGCTCAACAGCCAGCCAAGGCTCTGAAAGTAGCGCAACAGGAGTACGCCTGGCGTCACGACGTATATACGCTCGATGCGTACGCCTGGGCGTTGCACGTCAACGGCGAGGACGCGGAGGCACGCAAGCAGATTGAAACGGCCCTGGCCGTCGGCATTCGTGACGCAAGACTGTTTCAGCACGCGGGGGACATCGCCCTGAAGGCGGGCGATGTTGCAGCCGCGGAACATTACCTCAAACAGTCCGTTGAACTGAACACGCCGGACTCAGCGCAGGTTCTCGGTTTCCGGAAATGGTGATGACCCGATACGGGATGGTGATCCTGTCTGCATCAGGTGGCGCCGGAACTGGTGAAGACGGGCAAGATGATCAAGAAATCCGCGCCGGCGTGAAACAAGACCGATCCCCACAAGCTGCCGGTCTTCTGCATAAGCCACCCCCAGGCCATCGAGAACCCGAATAGCACGATCAGAAACATCCATAAGCCATTCGGCGCGTAGGTGACCTGCATGTGTGCCAGGGTAAAGACCAGGGCTGTCGAAAGAATGGCCAGCCATTTTCCTATCAGTGGCTCGTATCGCCCAAGAAATAAGCCGCGGAAGAGGAGTTCCTCCATGAAGGCGTTGGGTACCACAAAGAGCAGTATCCATGGGGCCAATGACATGAGCCTGGGTATGCCGAGCGACCGAATTGCTGGTTGCAGCATGAACAGAACCAAAAGTGCGGCAGCGGCGATCAAGCCCACGCCGAGGCCGAGTATCAAACGACCTTTCCGGATGTATAGCGACGCCAGATCTTCACCGCAGAGCCTTGCCACGGCGAGAATTCCGATCACGATCAGCGACGCTTGCAAGAACTTCGCCACAGCGATTCCGACCACCGTTTGCGTCGTCAGGCCAAAGAGCTTAAGCCCCCAGTCCGCGAAGAAGAACCCCAACGAAAGGCCCAAAACCGCCGTAAAGTAGGCGAAGAAAACCGACCGAAAGCGGCTCAACGGGCGCTCATCGCGAGCGACCCACCAGAGAGCGCCGAAGACGATAAGGAATCCAGCTCTGGCAGCGTAGTTGCCCCACATCGGCAAAACGGGCACAAAGGTCATGTTTGGCGCCGGCTAACGAACTCACCGCGACATCATCGCTTTCGCGCTCCCACGTACCAGGGAGCGCTCACCGTAAAGATGCGTTCGTTGCCGCGGGCAAGCAGCACCCATTCGATGAGCCGCCCCCGTTGGTTGTGAAGGAAGTACTCATACCATCTGTCCTCTACCAGCTCGGGTATGACAACGATGATGCTGCGGCCGGGATTGGCCTTCGACAGATCCAGAACGAACTGAACGACGGGAATGATGACGAAGCGATAGGGTGAAGGCAACACGTGAAGGCGGGGCGGCTCCTTGCCTGCCTCGCGGAAGGGCTGTTCCACATAGTGATGCCAGTTCGTCTCAAGAGGCTCGGCGTGTTCCGTGGGGTCGACGTGCAGCGCGATCACCTCGGGGGAAAGACGTGCCGCGAACTCAATTCCCCGCCGCGTAATATCGCTCCAGTGATCGATGGGAATGACCACGATGGGGGATTCGCCGAGGCTTACCGCGCTGACGGGGGACATGGAAGCGGTGAGGGTGGTCACGGAGTGGTAGTGGCGGCGGATGGCGACGAAGAACGCGATCGTCAGCGGAATGAAAAGGAGGGTAATCCAGGCGCCATCGGCGAATTTCGCAACCAGCACAACCACGACCGTGACACCGGTGACGAGTGCGCCAATCCCGTTCACCGCCGCTTTGTGGAGCCAGTTCCGTCCGCGATTCTTCCGCCAGTGCATCACCATGCCGGCCTGCGAAAGCGTGAAGGCCAGAAACGCGCCCACAGCGAAGAGCGGGATGAGCCGGTCGGTCACACCGCCAAAGAGAATGAGAAGACCGCCGCACAATAACGCCAAGGTTACTATGCCGTACGTATACACCAGCCGCCGCCCGCGGTAGCCGAAAGCATGTGGCAGGTAGTTGTTCTGCGCGATGGCCCGGCAGAGGCGCGGAAAATCGGCGAAAGCGGTGTTGGCGGAAAGCGACAGAACGAGAAGGACGGAGGCCATGGTCAGGTAGTAGAAAAGGCCCTTGCCGAAAACGGCGGCGGCAAGCAGGGAGAGAACGCTCTGGTACCCGGGCTGGCCGGGGTCCGTCGCCGCGATGCCATAGGCGTTCACCAGATACGAAATCCCGGCTAGCAGCACGGCCAGGAGGAGAATAATCGCCGTGAGAGTGCGCCGAGCGTTTTCCACGGCGGGTTCGCGAAAGGCCTTCACCCCGTTGCTCACGGCCTCCACGCCGGTCAACGCGGTGCAACCGCTCGCGAAAACTTTCAGCAGCAGCCAGAAGCTGA
>Ga0326727_10012113_pt1 | contig 19760 bp, 13 predicted proteins | sample MB2enrmetagenome_FD_207643 | JGI IMG/M metagenome (GOLD analysis project Ga0326727, IMG submission 207643) | Lab enriched peat soil microbial communities from McLean, Ithaca, NY, United States - MB29MY | ecosystem: Environmental > Terrestrial > Soil > Wetlands > Peat | place: USA: New York...
CCGCGCTAACCGCATGTCCCCAATTGCGCGAGATCATTCTTACCCAAGAGCAGGACCCTCGCGCAGGTTACGTCAATTCCACTTCAATCATCTCCGTCTCGCGGTCCAGCCTAACAACCCGGAAGCTGCGAATCTGTCCCACGGCGAGCGGCTCCGGCGCAGAGCCGGAAGGCGCCGTGCTGCCCTTCCAGCGCGCGCTGAGCATCGAGGTCAATGCGGAGAGGTCCGGTCCCGCGGCTCTCTCCTGCTTCGTCTTCTTCTTCGCCGCAACTGGAGTGCTTGCCGCGATTCGGCAGGTGGCGCGAATCCCCTCGCCCAGTTCGACGATGGCAGATTCCGCCGACTGCTCAACGATGCGCCCGGAGACCACATCGCTCACTTTGTGCTCTTCCAGATATTCCTTGATGCTGGTGGGCACCAGTTGCTTGATGCTGAGCTTGAACTGCCTCTTCTCCGGATCGATGGCAAGCACCTGCGCTTTGACGGTCTGCCCGACGCGCAGCACATCCTGCGGATGGTTGATTCGCCGTTCCGCGGTGATCTCGCTGACGTGAACCAGGCCCTCGACACCCTCCGCCAGTTGCACGAATGCGCCGAAGTTCATCAGGCGCGTCACCGGCCCCTCGATTGCCGAACCCATGGGGAACTTCTTGGGCGCGTCGGCCCACGGGTCGCCCAGCGCCTGCTTCAGTCCGAGCGCGATCCGCCGCTCCTCCTGCTTCACGGAGAGCACGACGGCCTCCACCGTCTCGCCCGGCTTCAGGATGTCGCTAGGCTTGTGCACCTTCTTCACCCACGACATCTCCGAGACATGGATGAGGCCTTCGATCCCCGGTTCCAGCTCGACGAACGCGCCGAAGTCCATCAGCCGCGTGACGGTCCCGGTGATGCGCTGGCCAACCTTGTACTTCTCTGCCGCGGTGTCCCACTTCTCCGGTTCAAGCTGCTTGAGGCCAAGCGAGACGCGCCGGTTCTCTGCATCTACCTTGAGGACTTTCAGTTGGAGTTCCTGGCCGATGGTGAGCACATCCTCGGGAGCATTGACGCGGCCCCATGAAATATCGCTGACGTGCAGCAGGCCGTCGATTCCGCCCAGATCGATGAACGCGCCATAGGCGGCAAAGCTGCGCACCGCGCCGCGGACGATATTGCCCTCCTTCATCTCGGAGTAGAGGCCCAGCTCCTGCGCGCGTGCCAACTCTTCGGAGATCACGCGCCGGTCCACCACCACGTCCTCGTCCGTCACGTCCAGCTTGGTGATGCGGCAGGTGATCTCCTGGCCCACCAGCTTCTCCATCTCGACGGCATCGCGCGTGCCGCTGCGCGAGGCAGGCATAAAGGCGCGCACGCCCACGTCCACCGTGAGTCCACCCTTCACCACCGCGGTCACAATTCCCACCACCGGAGTTTTCTGGGTGAAGGCCTCCTCCAGCGAGGCCCAGTCGGTGGGCTGCACCACCTTGTGCCGCGAAAGCTCGTAGTATCGCTCGGCGTTGCGTCCTTTCACCGAGACGGGATACGTATCGCCCGCGGCAATTCCATCGGCGTTGTTCTCAAACGCGCCGCGCGGCAGAATCCCCTCGGATTTGTAGCCAATGTCGAGATACACAAACTCGGCGTCGAGCGAGACGACGGTGCCTTCCAACTGCTTCGCGCCCTCCGCCTGGTGAGAGTGGGTGTGCTCAAACTGCGCGAGCAACTCCGCAAAGGATTCATCGGGTGATTCAGCGGGAGATTCGGCGGAAAATTCCGCGGGAACTTCAGCGGTGGATTCAGCAGCAGGCTCAGATGTGGGGGTGGTCTCGTTTGGCATGATGGTGTATCACCTATTTTGTCACGAGAGGCTTCTGTGCAGTCCGGCATCTTTCATCACTTGCCGGGAATCATCCAGGTCAGGACATAGGCCTGCAGCATGGTGATGACGCCAACCAGCCCGGCAAGCATCAGGCTGTGTTTGAAGGTAAAGCGGAAGAGGTCGGATTCGTGCCCCACCAGACCCACCGCGCCGGTGGCCACCGCGATGGACTGCGGAGAGATCATCTTGCCGGTGACGCCGCCGCTGGAATTGGCCGCCACCATTAAGGTATTGCTGACCCCGATCTGATGGGCAGTGTTGGCCTGCAGGTTGCAGAACAAGGCGTTGGAGGAGGTGTCCGATCCGGTGAGAAAGACGCCGATCCATCCCAGAAACGGCGAGAAGAACGGAAATGCCAGGCCCGTTGCAGCCAGCAGTAACGCCAGGGTCGCGGACAAGCCGGAGTAGTTGGCGATATAGGCAAAGGCAAGCACCATTCCAATGGTATAAATCGGCAGTTTCAGGTCGTTCAAAGTGCTGCCGAAGGTCTTGATCGCTTCCATCGGCTTCATGCGAAGAAGCAAAATGCTGGCCATGGCTGCCAGCAGGATTGCGGTCCCTGTTGCCGATAACCAGTTGAACGTATAGATCGATCCGTAGGGAGTGGGCACATTGACGATGGGCGGCATTTTAATGACCAGCCTGTCGAGCATGGGCACCGGTGAGTTGATGACGGTCCAGGCCAGACGTCCTCCCTTGGCGAAGAGTGCGGCAAATGGCTTGAGAGACCAGACGGTGACGAAGACGGTCAAGATGGCAAAGGGCGACCATGCCCTGGCCACCTGTCTGGGCGAGTGGTTTTCCGCTTTGATTCTCACTTCCTGGCCGGGGAATCGGAAGATGCTCTTCGGCTTCCAGATCTTGAGAAACAGCGTGAGCGAGAACAGGCTGACCAGGGCTGAGGTGATATCGGGCAATTGCGGGCCGATAAAATTGGACGTCAGAAACTGTGTCACAGCGAAGCTTCCGCCGCAGACCAGAATCGCAGGCCATGTTTCTCGCACCCCGCGCCAGCCGTCCATGATTGCGACCACCCAGAAAGGAACGAGAAAGGAGAGCAAGGGAAGTTGGCGGCCCACCATTGCGCCGATTTTGAACGCATCGATGCCGGTGACCTGCCCCGCGACGACCATAGGTATCCCCATTGCGCCGAAGGCCACCGGCGCGGTATTGGCGATCAGGCAAAGGCCCGCGGCGTAAAGCGGATTGAAACCCAGGCCGGCCAGCAGAGCGGCCGTGATTGCCACCGGTGCGCCAAAGCCGGCCGCGCCCTCCAGGAACGCCCCGAAAGAGAAGCCTACCAGCAGCATCTGCAGGCGCTGGTCTTCAGTCACGGAGACCACCGAGGCGCGGATGATCTCGAACTGCCCGGTCCTGACGGTTACCCTGTAAAGGAAGACGGCTGTGATAATGATCCAGGCTATCGGCCACACTCCGAAGAGGAACCCGTCTCCCGCGGCTGCCAGCACCATCTTAATCGGCATCTTGTAAAAGAAGATCGATACCAGGAGCGCGAGGAAGACAGTCAGCGTACCGGCCAGATGCCCCTTCATGCGCAGTACGGCCAGGGCAACAAAGAAGAAAAGAATGGGGAGCGCCGCAATCAGCGACGAGAGCCAGATGTTGCCCAGTGGATCGTATACCTGCTGCCAGGTCTGCAAGGTGTCATCCTTTCTATTGGACCGTGATCCTTATGATTGGGTCCCGTGTGAAAATTCTGGTAACGGTCAGTAGGCAGCCATCGTCTCCTCCCGGCTGCACTCTTCCAGCAGATATGCGATGGAGTGGTAGGGACGTCCGGTTTCGGCGGTCAGGCCAATCTCACAGGTGCGGTTGGTGGACACGCCTTCGCGGCAGTTGGCCGGCAGCGCTTCATGGATCTTGCGCAAGGCGTGCGCGGTGAGTTCCGGAACAACAAAGCCCCGGTCGCCGGCAAATCCGCAGCAGAGCACTCCGGCCGGTTCGACAACCTGCTCCACACAGGCCGCGATCAACCTGCGCAACTTGGCGTCTGCACCGGTTCGGCGCACGCTGCAGTTGATGTGCAGCGCAACCGGCCCCGGCTTACGCGTAATGCGCAGGCGCGGCAGAAGCGCGTCGTGGGCAAATTCGTGGAAATCGTAGAGTGGCAGGCGTCCGGCGAGGTGCTTCTTCATGCGCGCCGAGCAGGTGCTGGCGTCCAGGACCACGGGATAGTAGCCCCCATGTCCGTCGTCCGCCGCCTTGAGCAACGCTTCGCTGGCGGCGCCGGCCATCTGGTCGGCTGCATCGGCCATGCCTTTGCTCTCCAGCATCTGGCCGCAACACAGCTTGTCAAGTGCTTCTGGCAGGCGCGGCGCGTATCCGGCACGGGCCAGAAGCTCCATGACGACCTCGGCGAGCGATGCTTCCTGCGCGCTGTTGGCGCCGAAGATGCGGCCCCCGCAGGCAGGAAGATAAACCACTGGATCGCCCGCGCCTTTGTACGCAGCAGGCAGCTTTGCGGCACGCGGCATGCCTCGCTTCCATGCTCCTCGGGTGATTCCGGCTAGCGCTGCATCTCCTACCAAGCTGGCGGCGGCATGGCCGATGGCAAGGCCCGCGCGCGCTGCGGTCGCGACCATTGCGAAGTTTTCTGCCGTCCACTCCCCTGCTCGGCGCGAAACGGCGCCCAGGTTACGTCCACGCAATAGACGCGTCAGGTCGCCGGTGTCGATGCTGACCGGACAGGCAGTGGAGCACAGTCCGCATCCGGCGCAGGTGTCGAGGCTGTTGTAGACAAAATTGGCTTCGACGTCGCCGGCATCTTCCCCGGCCGCGGCGCGGCGCGACAGTTCGCGCCAACTGACGATGCGCTGGCGCGGCGAAAAGGTCAGCCCATGCGACGGACACATGGATTCACAAAAGCCGCATTCAATGCATCGGTCCACGCTCGCCTCGGCAGCCGGCATCGGCTTGAGGTGTTTCAAGTGGACCTGCGGGTCGTCGTTGAGAACGACACCGGGATTCAGCAGATTCTCCGGGTCGATGAGCCGCTTGATGCGGCGCATCAGACCGGTGGCCTGCTGTCCCCATTCCATCTCGATGAACGGCGCCATGTTGCGCCCGGTGCCGTGCTCGGCCTTGAGCGAGCCGTCGTACTTGTCGACCACCAGCCTGCAAACATCCTCCGTGAAGCGCGCGTAGCGATCGATCTCCGCGGCATCGGAGAAGTCCTGGGTAATGACGAAATGCAGGTTGCCCTCCAGCGCATGGCCAAAGATGATCCCCTCGCTGTAGCCGTGTTGCCGCATCATGGCCTGCAGATCGAGCGTTGCGGAGGCCAGCGATTCAATGGGAAAGGCAACGTCCTCCATGAGGACTGTGGTCCCGGCGCGGCGCATGGCACCGACCGAGGGGAAGGTCCCTTTGCGCACCTTCCAGTACATCTCGCAGGTGGCCTGGTCCGTGGAAAAGGCGGCGGGCTCAACGGTGGCGATGCCGGTCAGCGCTTCCAGCACAGCGTTCATGCGCTCTTGCAGAAGCGCGGCATCTTCGGCGCGCACCTCAATCAGCAGGGCGGCCGCTTCATCGCTCAAGGTGCGAATAATCGACGGCAGTCCGGGCTTGTCCTGCACCGAACGCAGGGAGGGCCGGTCGAGCAGCTCGACCGCCGAAACCGGGTGCGGCTTGAGACGAATCACAGCCCGGCAGGCAGTTTCGATGTCGGGAAAGAAAACCAGCGCGCTGGCCTTGCAGGGATCTTCGACAACGGTGCGCAGAGTAATGCTCGACAGAAAGCCGAGCGTGCCCTCAGAACCGATCATCAGGTGCGCTAGAATATCGATCGGGTCTTCGTAATCGATCAGCGCGTTGAGGCTGTAGCCGGTGGTGTTCTTGATCTTGTACTTGTGGCGAATGCGCCCGGCCAGTGCGGCATCGCCGCGGGTGGCAACGCCCAGTTGCTGCAGTTCGCTCAGCAAGGACGCATGGCTCTGGCGAAAGGCTGCGACACTGGACTCGTCCTCGGTGTCCAGCAGTGAGCCATCGGCCAGCACCACGCGCAGGCCGGCCAGAGTGCGATAGCTGTTCTGCGCGGTGCCGCAGCACATGCCGGACGCATTATTCGCGGCGATGCCCCCCATCTTGCAGGCTTGGATGGATGCCGGGTCGGGGCCGATCTTGCGTCCGTGCGGGGCCAGACGCGCATTCACTTCGCCGCCGATGATGCCGGGGCCAAGGCGGACGGTCGCGGCATCGGGGGAGATCTCGCAGGTCGCAAAGTCTTCGCCGATCAATGCCAGCACACCCTCTGTAATCGCCTGGCCGGAGAGGCTGGTTCCCGCCGCGCGAAACGTGACCGGGCGCTGGTGCGCGCGTGCCACCTGTAGCAGGGCCTGCACCTCCTGCTCGTTCTCCACCACCGCAACCACCTCGGGAACCATGCGGTAGAAGCTGGCATCCGACCCATACGCAAGACGGCGCAGGGGGTCGGTGATGACCTGCCGCTCCGGCAAGATGCGAGTCAATGCTTGGACTAGGCCCATTGTTCTTGGCAGTGTACTCCTACTGCCTAAGAGGAGATAGCCGGAATATTAAGCCGGGCCAAGGGAGCTTTGCAGCCATTCCAGGTAAGGATGGCTGGCGGATTCGACATCGAGGACGAGGAACTCCGGGGTATGGTAGCTGTGCAGCTCGTGGAGGCGCGCCTCGAGCGCATCCAGTTGATCGGGGCCTGTCTTTATCAGCAGCAGCGTCTCCGTGGAGGATTCGATCTGTCCCTGCCAGCGATAGATGGACTGGACGGCGGGAATCGATGTAACACACGCGGCCAAACCTTCCTCCACCAGAGTGCGGGCCAGACGCGCGGCCTCGTCGGGATTGGCGGTAGTGGTGAGGACAATGCGGATTGGCGGGTTAGATTCGGGCATGGCGCGCTCCCAAAACCAGTGTACGGGGAGAGCGAAGTAATCGGCTGGGATCATTCTTTTGCAGGCAATGAGCTTGGGGTTTGAAACTCCGGTATTGGCTCAATTTGAAGTGAATGATTGAACTTACCGTCTGAACCGGCAAGACTTTTCAGTCACTTCAGGATTTGCTCAACGCCAAGGCACCAGCTCCATGACGTGTTGCTCGAACTGTCCGAGCCCTGGCAGGACTACCGGGGCTGGCCCCGTCGCAGACCCCACAGTCCGCGCGCCGAGAGGATGAAGGTGAAGCCGCCGAGCCCGCCGAGCGCCCAGAGTGTCCAGACGAAGAAAAAGCCGCCGGGAGATTTGGCGATCTCGCCGTAATGTGCCCCCCTCATGTGCATGACGGGCGTGGCTGCGGCGAACAATCCGACGAGCAGCATAATGACGTGCCCCCATCGCCGTTCGGGGAGCACGAGCGTCCCGTACAGGAAGACCACGAGGACGAGCAGCGCAATGTTTGAGCTCTCGGCCTTCGATATTCCACGGACGATGTCGTCGGTAATATGAAGCGTCAGCAAGAGGATCGAGAGCAGAGACGCGATGGTTAACATGGTTTTGTGTTTCATTGGAAATTCCTTTCTTCCCCGCATCCTGGGCGTCTTGTCGGCAGTCGGAGGCTTCGCAGTGATAGGTCAATCGGAGCGCGAGGAGCGCCAACGCATGGTAGCATCATCGGTCCGCGCAGCAAAGTTGGTGCTTCCCGCAATACGAGGTATCGGTAACTTCATTCACCGCGGACTTCAAACTGAACCACCACCCAAACTCCATCGACTTCCCATTCCTGCTGGAGAGCATCTATCATCAAGCGTGCTACGGGGCGTGAATGACTCCGCGCCGAGCTGCGGGCGGCAGGTGTACGCCAGTGAGTGATGCAAGCAGAAGGGGGATAATTCCATGGGCGTAACTGCGACAAGTATTCAACACTACGAGATGCTGATCGACGGTGAATTTGTGGGATCTTCCAAGACGGTGCAGGTCACCAACCCCGCAACCGAAGAAGTGATCTCGGAGATTCCAGACTGCACTGTGGAGGATGTGGACCGCGCCGTGCTGGCGGCTGAAAAAGCGCAGAAGAGCTGGGCCGCGTTGCCGGCGATCCGCCGAGCGGGCTACCTGCGGGAGATTGCCACGCTGGTGCGCGCCAACCGCGAATCCCTGGCGCGCGTCATTACGCAGGAGCAGGGCAAGATCCTCTCGCTGGCGCAGGTGGAGGTGGACTTCTCCGCCGACTACCTGGACTACATGGCGGAGTTTGCCCGACGCTACGAGGGCGAGATCATCCAGAGCGACCGCCCCGGCGAAAACATCCTGCTGTACAAGATGCCGATTGGCGTGATTGCAGGCATTCTGCCATGGAACTTTCCTTTCTTCCTGATCGTGCGCAAGATGGCGCCCGCGCTGGTGACGGGCAACACCATCGTCATCAAACCAAGCAGCGAGACGCCCAACAACGCCTTCGAGTTTGCGCGGCTTGTGGCGCAGTCGTCGCTGCCCAAGGGAGTGTTCAACCTCATCTCCGGCGCGGGCTCGGTGGTGGGCAAGGCGCTGGCCGGGCATCCCAAGGTGGGCATGGTGAGCCTGACGGGAAGCGTGGACGGCGGCGTCGCGGTGATGCATGCAGCGGCGGACAACGTGACTAAAGTCTCGCTGGAGCTGGGCGGCAAGGCCCCGGCGATCGTGATGGCAGACGCCGACATCGATCTGGCGGTGCGCGCCATCCGGGCCTCGCGCATCATCAACACCGGGCAGGTGTGCAACTGCGCCGAGCGGGTGTATGTGCAAGCATCCGTCGCGAAGGAGTTCATCGCAAAGATGACGGCGGCGATGCAGCAGACTGTCACCGGCGATCCTTTTGCCCCGGCCACGGAGATGGGGCCGATGGTGAGCAAGCGGCAGCGCGAGCTGGTGCATGAGGCGGTGCAGCAGGCGTTGAAGGACGGCGCCAAGCTGGAGTGCGGCGGCAACTTCGCCAGCGGCAAGGGCTACTACTACCAGGCCACAGTGCTGACTGGATGCCGTCAGGAGACCTCGATCATGCAGCAGGAGATATTCGGGCCAGTGCTGCCGATCGCCACCTTCGAGACGCTGGATGAGGCCATCGGCTACGCCAACGACTGCGAGTACGGGCTGACCTCTTCCATCTACACACGGAGCCTGGATGTGGCCATGCGCGCGTGCAACGAGCTGAAGTTCGGCGAGACGTATGTGAACCGCGAGAACTTCGAGGCCATGCAGGGCTTCCACGCCGGATGGCGGAAGTCCGGCATCGGCGGCGCGGACGGCAAGCATGGGCTGGAGGAGTATCTACAGACCCACGTCGTGTACATGAACTACGACCTGAAGAAGCAGTAGGGGTATCTCCCATGTCTCAAAATCGAGACATGGGGCACCCAGCATCTAAGACCGCCGGAGCAACACCACTCCATTCATTTCTTCGCCCGCGCGGTGGGGTAGCCCTGCCACAGATACTCCAGAGCTTCGGGAAGAATCTGCGCGCGCACTGCCCTGTCGGTGTGCCCCGCATTGCGGGCAAAGACCAATTGATAGTGGTACCCCTTGGCAGTGAGCACCTTGGCCATGTTCTCGTTGGCCGCGACCCAGTCGTGCATATTGGGCCCCTCCGCCGGCGGCGGGCCATAGTTGTCCCTGTCGCCCACCTCCATCCAGATGCGTAGCGGCTTTACCGGGCTCTGCGGAATCAGGTGTTCGTGCAGCTCCCATCCGCCATGCGGCATGGCGTCGTTGTGCGGCCATTGCTGGTTCACAAAGGTGCCCGAACGGGTGAGCACGCGGTGGTACCACTCCGGATGAAACCAGGCCATCGCCATTGAAGCTGCCCCACCCGAGCTGGAACCCATCGTCGCGCGCCCATCGGGATCGTCGGTCAGCTTGACATTGGCCGTCTTCTCCGCCAGCGGCAACACCTCTGTCTGCACATACTCCGCATACTTGCCGGACATGGTGTCGTACTCCAGGCCACGCTCGCTGCCTGGCCCATCGCCGCCGCCGCTTCCAATTGCGATGGCAACTATGACGGGAATCCGCTTCTGCGCGATCAGGATATCCAGCGTGGAGAAGCATTGTTCCCCATCCGTACTGACCAGGAACGGCGCGACCGTTCCGGGCACATACTGCTTGGGCACATACACCGACACATGCCGCGTATAGGGCGCGGGACGGCTGGCGGAGACTGGGCCATTCGCACTCGGCGGCCCAGCGGGCACGGCAGTTGTGTCGCGCTCCACGCCTGGATAGAACTTGCTGTCCTTGGACTCCATGGTGAACTCGAACACTGCGCCCTTCGGCACGGTTGGGTCCACAGCCATCTCGGGCGCAGGCTTATGCGTCGGCCCAATGATGAAGTTCCCGTCCTTTGTCGGGGATGGAATCTGACCATCGGGCAGCTCCACCGACTTGACCATCTCCGGCGCCAACGGGTCGCGCACCGGGGCGGGCGGTCGCGGTGGACGTGCTGCAGCAGGCGATGGCGCGGCGGATTGGGACGGCATGGGAGTCGCAGGTGGGGCGGGCTGGGCCTGGGCCAATGCCGGAGCCGCACACGCGATCAGGCCGGCCAATACCGTAACGCTCAGAAGACGAAGCATTAAATCCTCCTACAATCTGAAACTCAAATTTTGGCCCGATTGGCATGAATTGTACCGCGGCTGAGGGTTTGCTGGCGGCATGCAGCATTTGAGATCGATTACGGTGCGATACTGCCGTGGGCGGATCATGGATTGACGGCGGTGGGGGCGTGGCTGTCGGGGCGCTTGGTGAGGATGGTGAGGTTGTCCAGGGTGAAGACGGCGGGGCCGGGGGTGCCATCGTCGTTCCACAGGTCGCGCTCCGGCGCCCAGTACATGACGCCGAGGCCGTGGGGGGCCTTCTGCACGGTGTTGACCAGGTCCGCCATAAACTGCAGGCGGCCCTGCGGCGTGACCGGCCAGAGCATGTCGCTGTGGTTTGCGACGCGGACGGGCAGATAGCCGGTCTCCATGACGATGAAGTCCTTGTGATAGCGCTGGGCGCACTGGTTCATGTTGTTCCAGAGGTCGTCGAGGGTGCCGTGGCCCCAGGGCGGATAGAAGCTCTGCGCGATGATGTCGTAGGGAACATGGGCGGCGTTGAGGTGGTCGAAGAACCACTGCGTGGTGTCCCAGTGGCCGCCCTTGTCGATGTGGATGGCGATGCGCGGCGGGGTGCGGCCTGCTCCCTGCTTGACGCCCTTGATCCCGGACTTGAGCAGCAGGGTCAGGTTCTTCCATTGACGGGCTTCGTCGTAGGGCTGCGGCGGAGTGCCGGGCGCTGCTGCGGCGGGGCCGAGCTTGGCAAGAGGCCACGCTGCGCCGACGGTGATCTCGTTGCCCACCTGCACGATGTCGGGCATGGCCCCGGCGTCCTTGAGGGCCTTGACGGTGTCGCGGGCGTAGGACTGCCATTGCCTGGCGAGCGCCTTGATGTCCATGCCGCGCCATGCGACGGGAATCTCCTGATGGCCGGGATCGGCCCATGTGTCGGAGAAGTGGATGTCCAGAATCAGCGTCGCGCCGGAGGCTTTGATCTGCTTTGCCAGGGGGATGGCGGCCTCCAGCGTATTGTTGGGAGCATTCCGCACCGGCGATACGAAGACGCGGACGCGGAAGGCATTCCATCCGTGATGACGCAGGATGGTGAGCTCGTCGCTGGGCTTGCCGTCTTCCTGATAGGCGGGCAGACGGCCACGTCCGGGTGAGTCGAGCGCGGAGATGTCGGCCCCCAGAAGGAATGGGGGCTGAGACGAAGTCTGCGCAAGGACGACGTGCTGTGTGAGGCTGGCTAGAACAAGGGATAGCGCGAGATAGAAGCGCACTCGATGCACGGGTGGAACCAGATAGCTGCGAGTTTGATGGGGAGCAAAGCGCATCTGCGCAGCATAAAGAAATGCCCGTGGCACAAGCCACATAATTATTCAGAATGCATTCAGGGGCTGAGTGCCCCTGCTCCCTCCGTTGTCGTGGTACCATCTCCCAAAGATTGTCACTCGCTGCACGTTCGGCCCAGATTGACCATTTCAAATGAGGAGAGCCTTGTGAGCCAATTTACACGCCGCGAATTCCTGAAGACATCGCTTGCCGTTGGAGCCATGAGCAGCGTTGGCACGCTGCCGTTGCATGCCGCGCCGCGCACCGCCACCGACCTGGTGCCGCTGGGCAAATCGGGATTGCAGGTGACGCGCTTGGCCTTTGGCACGGGCAGCAACAATGGCCGCGATGAAGCCTCGGTTGGCCAGCAGGAGTTCACCCGCCTGATCCACTACGCGTACGACCGTGGCATCCGCTTCTTCGAGACCGCCGACTCCTACATTACTCCGTCCATGCTGGGCCAGGCGCTGAAGGGCCTGCCACGCGATAGCTATCGCCTGATGAACAAGGTGACCACCGAGCTGAACGTCGATCCGCAGAAGCATTTCGACGAGATGCGGAGCACCATGCAGACCGATTACTTCGACATCATGCTGCTGCACTGGCAGCACTCGGCGGACTGGGTGACCACAACCACACGCTGGCAGGACGCCATTGTGCAGGCGCAGGAAAAGAAGACCATCCTGGCGCGCGGCGCGTCGGTGCACGGCCTGCCCGCGCTGCGCCAGATGCCGGGCAACCAGTGGCTGCAGGTCGCGCTGCTGCGCATCAACCACAACGGCACGCGGATGGATGGGCCCACCGGGGAGGACAACAACAATCCGGCCAACGTGGGCGAGGTGGTGGAGCACGCCAGGCAATTGAAGAAAGAAAATCTGGGAGTGATCGGCATGAAGCTGATCGGAGCGGGGGTCTTCACCCGCCGTGAAGACCGCCAGGCCGCCATGCGCTTCGCCTTCCAGAACGCCGGTGTGGATTGCGTGACGGTGGGCTTCAAGAGCACGCAGGAGATCGACGAAGCGATCGAAAACCTGAACCTGGCGCTGGCGTAGCGAGATCGTTACGGGGCGAATTTGAAGGTAACGGGCGCGGAGAACTCGTAGCCGTCGCGCTTGAGCTGCTGCTGGCTGCTCACTACTACTCCGTTGATTTTGACGTTCTTGAAGAGGATGGGGGCGACCTTGGCGCCCATGATCTGCGCGGGCCGCGTGGGATGGCCAAAGGTGCAGTTCTCGAAAACGAAGTTGGTGACGGGGTCGGTCCCGCCGTCGATATAGATGTGTCCGCCGTCGTTCTCGAAGTTGGTGTTGACGAACTTGAAGTCGTCCAGCACGATGCCGTCGCTCGGCTTCTGGCCGGAGGTGTATCCCTTGCCGGTAAAGTATGCGGGCGAAAGCTGGATCCAGACGGCGTATTTATTCTGGTTGGTGACAAACTGCACGCCGTCGAAGAGCAGGTGGCGGATGTTGGGCGCGCCGCCGTAGCCAATCGCAATCGATGCGGTGTAGGTGTAGTTGACGAAGTTGCGGACCGTCACATCCTCGACGGTAGAGCTCTTGCCGCCATAGAAGGCGAAGGTGTCGTCCATGGTCATGGCGAAGCTTTCGGCGATGAGGACGTGCTTGCTGTTGCCGGTGATGTCGAAGGCGTCGTCGTGGTACTGCTGCTTGCGGTTGACGATTTTGATGTTGATGGCGGAGAAGTTTTCGGTGTCGCTGACGGTGGTGGTCCAGTAGGCGGAGCGCAGCAGAAGCAACCCCTGGAAGGTGATGTTCTTGCAGTGGTTGACGATGTAACCTTTCACTCCGGTGCCGTGCGGATCGTTGACCAGGCCCTCGTCGGAGCGCGCCTTGCCGTCGCCCGTGTCGGGCTGGAAGTCGTGCCACAGCCATGGGTAGCCCTCCATGTCGATGGTGCCGCGTCCAGTAATGCCTGCATTCTCCACATTGTTGAAGACCACCATGGCGCGCAGGCCGCGACCTCCGCCGGTCATGGGCGGCGATACGTAGTCCGCGTTCTTGCGCGAGCCGCGAATGACGGCTCCCGCATCGATATAGAGCTTGACGTTGCTCTGCATCACGATCTCGCCGGAAAGATAGATTCCGGCGGGGAAGAAAAGCACTCCGCCGCCGGGCCGGGCAGAGACGTCGCCGATGGCCCGGTTGATCGTCGCTGTTTCCAGCGTCTTGCCGGTGTTGTCCACCTTGTAGTCCATGATGTTGACCACATTGGCGTCGCCCAGTTTGGGTGGATTCTTTTCGGCAGGCTCGGCAAACAGAAGCAGGCCGGGGCTCTGGAAGGTGGGCTCTTCGTTGAAGAAGATGACGAGATAGCGCGGCTGATCGAGATCGAAGCTGATGGACTTGCCGCTGATCTGGGGATGAATGCCATAGGCGGCGGGACGGATGTAGCAGGTGATGACATTGCGCTCGTTGACCAGCGAGGTAACGGTGACATGCACCTTGCCGGTCATGGCAAAGCTGGCGTGGTCCATCCACTGAAACTGGTTGTAGGTGGGCAGGCGATGCACGAAGACAGGCTGGCCATCGACGGTGACCCTGTAAGCAAGGCTCTCCGGCGCGCCGGGATAGGCCGGGTAAGGCGTGACCGAGGCGAATGCTGCCGTGGGCAGAAGCATGGAGAACGACAAGAGTATTGCCAACTGAAGCACCGGGCCTGCTAACCATCTGGATTTCATTGCGATCCTCTTTTCTATCTTTGAGAAGTGACACCAGCCGATAGCCCGTGCGGTGGACGTCTCTGAATTACGAAGGATGAACTATCGCAGAATCTTATATGAATCGCGACACAAGTGCCCACCATTGCGCTGATCGTTATGCTGGCCTCCTCGCTGAGCGCGCAGGACAAAGATAAGGCGCCCACCGATTGCGGCGGGCGCCTTTCCCTGTGCGAATGGGCATACTAGCGGTCGATCTTTAAATGATCGCGCCGGTTCTGCTGCCAGCACTGCTCATTTGAATCAGTGCAAAAGGGCTTCTCCTTTCCATAGCTTATGACCCGGATTCTGCTGGCTGGAATACCATCGCTCACGAGCGCTTTCTGAAGCGACTCAGCGCGTTTCTGTCCAAGCACGATGTTGTACTCCGCCGATCCGCGTTCATCGCAGTGACCTTCGATCAGCAGCTTGGTGTCTGGGTACTTGAGCAGGAAAGCGGAATCCTGTTCGACTGCGGACGCGTCCTGAGGTCGGATGTCGGCCTTGTCGTAGTCGAAATAGATGTCGCGTATATTTTGCTCGAAGAGCTGTTCTTCGGTGAGGGGCGGGGGCGGAGTCACCGGCTTGGGTGGAGGAGGATTGACCGTGAGTCGTGAGTTCACCTCCACTGTGCCTCCAGGCCCTTTGGCGGTGAGCGTGTAGGTGGCCGACCGGGTTGGCGAGACGGACTGGGAGCTGTTCAGAGCAACCGAGCCGATGCCCTCAATCGACGCTTCGGTGGCATTGGTTGTCTTCCATGCCAGCGTGGCCGATTGCCCCTGGTCGATCACCGACGGGTTGACCGTAATATTGGCGGTGGGTGCAGGTGCAGGCGCGGGCGCGGGCGTGGGAGGTGGAGGCGGTGGGGGAGGGGCAACTTTCTTGTGGCATCCCGCAAGAATAAAGACGATTGCAAGGCAGACAGTGACTGCATGATTTTTTTGCATGGAGTGGTTCATGGTGAATCTCCTTTCTCGTTATGCAACGTCGCGGCAATAATGACCCGAAGTCATTTCGGACGGCCATTCAACGTGATCGATGGTTAGGAGAGTTCAGGGGGCGCGTTGTCGATTCGCGCAAGAGATCGAATTGATCCGCAGCGCAGGAGACCCTGGAGGCGGGCACACTTGCGATCGCGGCGGGTCTTGCAGACGCACAGTATTCAGCGCATTGCTAGAAGCTGAGGTCGAATCTTCAACGAAGATTCGTCTGCTCAAGCAATGCGCGGCAGATCTGAGTGAAACGGTCAGAGCCGGGCGGAGGCAGGGATTGGTTGATACATGGAACCGGGTAACGAGTGGTGCTGCCCCCAGCATGGCCGAGTCGATGACAAAGGGCACAGTCTGCGACGGCGCCAGTTTTAGCTGAACCGATGCGGGGGCCGACATCGACGAAACTACGCCCAGCAGGCAGATGCCCGCGGTGCGTAGTGTCAGGCGTAAGCCGACGATCATACCCAAACATACTATAGAATCACCGAATCGATCTATCCGGCGGATGGCGCATGGCTACTTTTACTTGCCATAACATGAAAGCCTTGTAACGCGTTGCGTAGTCGCATCCCAACATCCTGAAATGTCGCGTCATCGGTTACTTTAATTATTCGCTTCAAACTGACCACCACCGCACTTCCGCCCGGTTTGACAGTCATTCGGTCGGGTGAATAGACTTCCGGCCATGAAGTTCAGAGCCCTTTTCCCCCTCGCAGCTATTGCTCTTCTTGCGTCTACCCTGCCGCTTTGGCCGGCGGATGCAAAGTTCGTGCCGCCCACAACGCCGCGCATCACCTACAACTTCAACTCCGACTGGAAGTTTATCCGCCAGGATGTACCTGGGGCCGAGGTGGTGAACTTCGACGACGCGCAGTGGGATACGGTGAGCACGCCGCACACCTTTAATGACGTCGACTCGTTCCGCATGATCATCGACCACAGCGGCGGCGATCGCGGCAAGTACCAGGGCGTGGTGTGGTACCGCAAGCACTTCCGGCTGCCCGCCAATATGTCCGGCTCCAAGGTCTTCATCGAGTTCGAGGGAATGCGACAGGCTGGCGATATCTATTTAAATGGCGTTCCCTTCGGCCTGTATGAGAACGGGATTACGGGATATGGCATCGACCTGACTCCCGGCTTGCACTTTGGCGACCAGGAGAACGTGATTGCGGTGCGTGTGGACAACCGCGGCGGCTACCGGGAACGCGCCACCGACACCGGCTATCGCTGGAATGCCAACGACTTCAATCCGCAGTATGGGGGGATTAATCGCCGAGTGTGGCTGCATGTGACGGGCACCATCTACCAGACCCTGCCGATCTACTACGGCTTGGGCACCACGGGCACCTACATCTACTGCAACAACTTTAATATTGCCGGGCATAGCTGCACCGTGAATATCGAATCGCAGGTGCATAACGCCACACAGGGCCGCGGGCGCACCTCGGCTAACGTCAGCCTCTCGGCTGCAGTGGTGGACAAGGATGGTGTAGTGAGGGCCACACTCAATGGCTCCAACGCCGACATCGTCGCAGGCGACAAAGCTGTTCTGACGGCCAGCGGCCCTTTGACCGGAGCGCGCTTCTGGAGCCCGGACGACCCGTATCTGTACGACGTGTACACCATGCTGACGGTTGGCGGGAAAGTCGTGGACGTCACCAAGATCACCACCGGCTTCCGCAAGGTGGAGTTCAAGGGCGGCGCGGGCACCGGCGGCGTCTATATCAACGATAAATTCGTCTACCTGAAAGGCTTCTCGGAGCGCTCGGCCGATGAATGGGCCGGCGTGGGCGTAGGCTACCCAGAGTGGATGCACGACTTCACCGCGCAGATGATCCGCGACGACCATGCCAACTACATGCGCTGGATGCACGTGACCCCGCAGAAGGAAGACGTGGAATCGTTCGACCGCTTCGGCATCGTAGAAATTGCCCCGGCGGGCGACAAGGAAGAGGACTCCTGGGGCACGCAGTGGCGGCAGCGCGTGGATGTGATGCGCGACAGCATCATCTACCTGCGCAATAGCCCAAGCATCCTGATGTGGGAGGCGGGCAATACCGGCGTCACCGGCCCGCAGATGCAGGAGATGGTGGCGCTGCGCAAGCAATACGACCCCAACGGCGGACGGTTCATGGGATGCCGCTCGCTGCAGCAGCCGGACGCGGTGGCCGCGGCCGAGTGGTTCGGCACCATGCTGGGCGGACCGTATAACGACAATGTGCGCAATCGCGAGCCGCTGATCGAAACCGAGGACTTCCGCGATGAAGGCGCGCGCCGCTTCTGGGACGACTTCTCCCCACCCTACTACGGCTTCAAAAAGGGGCCGAACGACACCTGGAACTACAACTCCGAAACCTTTGCCGTGGCGCAGGTGAAGCGTTACTGGAACTTCTACTCCAATCGCATCTCCAACACCGACCCGGCCCATGCCAAGTACTCCGCCTACGCTTCCATCTACTTCACCGACGAGGCTGCGGACGGACGGCAGGATTCCAGCGAAGTCTCGCGCGTCAGCGGTAAGGTGGATGCGGTGCGCCTGCCCAAGGAGGCATATTTCGTCGAGCAGGTGATGCAGAACGAGAAGCCCGACATCCACATCATCGGGCACTGGTCGTACCCGGAGAAGCAGCCCAACGGGAACCCCACGGTAAAGACGATGTACGTGGTGGCCAACAACGTGGACAGCGTGGAGCTGTTCGTGAACGGCGCATCCAAGGGCAAGGTCACGACGCCCGACAGCGGCTACCTGTACACCTTCCCCAACATTGCGTTTGAGCCGGGCACCATCAAGGCCGTGGGATACAAGGGCACGGCTGCGGTAGCCAGCTACACACTGACCACCGCAGGGCCGCCTGCGGCGATCAAGCTGACCCTGCACACGGCGCCGGGCGGCGTGCGCGCCGACGGCGAGGACATCGCCCTGATCGATGTGGAAGTGGTGGACGCCAAGGGCAATCGTTGCCCAACCGACGACGCCCGCATCGACTTCACCTGGAGTTCGACGGGCAGGGCTGTCTCGGCCACTGGCCCCGCCATCTGGCGCGGAGGCTATAACTCAGGCAAGATCAACTCCACCAACAACCTGTATCTCAACACCGAGGATGGCATCAACCGTGTGGCCATGCGTTCCACTCTACAGGCGGGATCTGTGACGCTGAAGGCAACACGCGAAGGCCTGACGCCGGCAACCATCTCCTTTGACACAAAGCCGGTCACGATTACAGACGGCCTGTCGCAGGAAGAGATCGTCACCCTTTCGCCAGCCGCGGCGAAGTAAACCAACCAGTCCGCCAAATCGCAAGGGGCAGGGTTTCGGCCCTGCCCCTTGCTGTGTTTGCACGCCGGCAGGGCGCGGCAGAGGTATACTGAAGCCTGGCCAGACACGCAACTGTAATCCTCAACGCTGTCAATCTTCCTATTAAGGAGACCTTCAAGTGAAATTGAATCTGGGTCGTATTGCGATACTTTGTCTTGCAACCTCCGTCGGCATCCCTGCATTCGCGCAAGGCTCCGGTGCGGATACCTATAAGGCACAGTGCGCCCTGTGCCATGGCGCGGACGGCCTGGCCGCCACTCCGGTGGGAAAGGCCTTCAAAGCCGCGTCGTTCAAGGACCCGGCGGTGGTAAAGACCCCGGACGCCGCGTTGATCACGATTGTGAAGAATGGCAAGGACAAGATGCCCAGCTTCTCAACTAAGCTCTCCGACGCTCAGATCAAGGCCGTGGTGGCATACATTCACACGCTGCAGAAGTAGGCGCGGCAGCTAGGGTTGTGCTGGCTTCGTTCCACTGAAGAGGCCGTAGCGTTTCAACATGACGAACCAGAAGGCTGCTCCTGCAACAAAGAGAACCAGGAAGATAAGGAACGGCGACCACTGCGTCTGCACGGCGAACTGCTGCGAGTTGTAGTACGGCTTGAGATAGACCATGCGCAACAGTTCCCGCATGACGGACATGCTGAGGACGATGAGCGCTGTGATGCTGGTGACGCCGAGTGCGGCGAGACGAATGTTGTTCTTCTTCAGGGCTGAGGACATCAGGAAGATTGAAACCAGCGCTGCTACCAGGCCGAAGCAGAGGAGGGTTGTGGCCAGCGGATCGGCTCCCAGGAAGATGCTGCGCAGGGCCTTGGGCAGGCTGAACAGGAACCAGAAGCCAATCACAACCTGGGTCATGGTGGCATAGAGGAAGGCCTTGCCTCCGAGCTGGAAGATGGCGCGCGCATACTCCGCATCCTGCTTCCACTTCGTCCATGCGATCAGGACCAGGTACAGGCCTCCAACGGCGACGGCCGCTGTCATGAAATGCAGATAGCGCGGGACCAGGGTGGGCTCGGAGAGATTGAGGTCCCAGCCTGAAGTGGAA
>Ga0326727_10012114_pt1 | contig 19759 bp, 17 predicted proteins | sample MB2enrmetagenome_FD_207643 | JGI IMG/M metagenome (GOLD analysis project Ga0326727, IMG submission 207643) | Lab enriched peat soil microbial communities from McLean, Ithaca, NY, United States - MB29MY | ecosystem: Environmental > Terrestrial > Soil > Wetlands > Peat | place: USA: New York...
AGGCAGCGGCGGCATATTTCGAGCCGATGCAGGGTGTCCAAGGCGCAGGGTCTTTCTTCGTTATGTGCTATCAAACATTCAACAATTTAACCTACGGCGTAACCACTGGCATAAGTAGCGATCCAACGATTGAAGTTTCGCATAATGCTGTTAGCTCCACGTCTTCTAATTCCACTACTAATTCTACTTCTCCATTATCCGGAAACGCTCCTGTGATTTTAGTGGTTATTGTGGCAGCAGCAATTGTAGGCGTCGCGCTCCTTTTTAAGCACAAACGAAGCCATATTCAAACAAAAGTATCTCCTCCAACGAACTAACACATCCACATTCAAGCCTGAAGTTCAATTACAGTTTAAGGTGAAGTTACTGATCCAAATGTAATGAGTTTTAGAATCATCTCCTTTTAAGAAACTTTTGCACATAATTAACTCAGTGGTTCGAAAATGTCGGAAGAAAAAGAATCGGAAAAGACTTCCGATGTTATAAATAGTTGGTAGCTCCTATAACTGAATGGCGATCACTTATGTTTAGACGAAGCAGGGCTGAGGAAATTGACAATTTTTTTGCTTTTGGGCTTTCTGAGAACCAGATTGCTGTTATATCTCTTGGGTCTTCAGGAATCCTTGCAAGAACCTCGAAACAAACCGTTCTAATAGACGCGGCAGGCTTTTTGAAGGACGACGAGACGGAGGCCCTCAAAGAAGTCAACCTTATGCTCTTTACGCACAGTCATATGGATCATTTCAATAAGGGTAAAACCTTAAAGTTATTCAAGAAGACAGGAGCGCCTGTGTTGGCGGAGGCAAGAGTTGCCGATGAATTGAAAGGAATCATGCCCGATGAAAAGTTAACAAGTGCAACGTCCGGTCAAACCTACGTTTACGGAGACCTCACCGTAAGGGCGGTTCAAGGGATTCATCGTGGTCCAATAATGCTTTTTCAAATAAAAATGGGGACCCTTCTCGTGTTCCACGCGGGCGATTCAGGATACGTACCTCTCAAAGACTATCAGTCACAAATAGCTTTTCTGCCTACAGGCGGCATGTCCCCAACGTCTTCTCCCGAAAACGCCTTCAAAATGGCATCTGACTTAAAACCAAAAGTTGTTGTTGTCATGCACGGATCCAAAGGGCAACACAAAAAATTCGAAAATATATTAAACGAGAAAATGCCTCAAACAAAAGTAATCATACCTACTCCCTACACTGTTCAAACCTTAGAAATTTAAGAAAGTTAAGGTTCCCAAAAAAAGAGGAGCTGGTAAAATCTCCATACTTGCAGGGGACCCAAATCTGAGGCGTTTTTCGAGCAAGGGTAGGAAAGGTTATTTAATTCTTAAAACAAAAGGTTCCACGGAGAAATAAATATGGAGTGGGGAATGAAAAACAGGTTAAGCAGACTTATCCAAAAAGACGGCAAAGCCCTCTTCTTACCCATTGACCACGGATACTTCCAAGGACCAACACACTGCCTTGAGAAGCCCGGAGAAACAATCAAACCCATCTACCAGTATGCTGATGCAATCATGCTTACCCGCGGGGTTCTGAGAAACTGCATTGACCCAGCGATTGAGAAACCAATCATAATGCGCGTTTCAGGAGCCGTAACCATGGCAGGCGAAGACTTAGCAAACGAAAGCGTAGTCACATCCATCCGAGAAATCCTACGATTAAACGCCATGGCAGTCTCCATGTCCGTCTTTGTCGGCACGAAATACGAGAACAAAAGCCTCAGCAACCTATCCAGACTCGTGGACGAATGCGAAGATTATGGTATACCAGTTATGGCTGTCACGTCCGTGGGGAGGGAACTTGAGAAGCGTGAAGCCCGTTATTTAGCGTTGGTTGCGAGAGTTTCAGCTGAAATCGGCGCACGTGTGGTTAAGACTTACTATTGTAAAGAGAACTTTGAAAAAGTTGTTGATGGCTGTCCAGTGCCAGTGGTTATTGCAGGCGGACCGAAAACTGAAACGCAAAAGGAAGTGTTCGACTTCGTCTATGATGGCATGCAGAAAGGAGCTATAGGCGTTAACTTGGGTAGGAACATTTGGCAAACTGAGAATCCAGTAGCTGCAATCAGGGCAATCAGAGCCATTGTCCACGATAACTTTACTCCTCAAGAAGCACTGGACCTGTTCAATCAGGTAAAAGCCGGCAAGACTTAACCCAGCACTTTTCTTTTTCTTGGTGAAGCCTCTTGCTTGCCGCCGTCTACTACAACAACCATGACGTCCGCATTGAAGAAATGCCCATTCCCGAAATCGGCGAGGATGAAGCGTTGCTTAAGGTTATGGCAAGCGGCATATGCGGCAGCGATGTTATTGAGTGGTACCGCGTGCCCAGGGCTCCCATTGTTCTGGGTCACGAGGCAACTGGCGTCATCTACAAAGTCGGCGCCAAAGTCAAAAACGTTAAAGTGGGCGACCGAGTTTTCGTTTCCCATCATGTACCCTGCAACAAATGCCGCTACTGCAAAAGAGGCTACCATACCGCCTGCCACACCCTGCACACCGCGAACTATTACCCAGGCGGCTTCTCCCAGTACATCCGAATACCAAAAATCAACCTTGACTTCGGCGTCTACAAGCTACCCAACGACATGACCTATGAAGAAGGCACATTCATCGAGCCGCTGGCGTGCGTTTCACGGGGGCAACGCTTGGCGAACCTAAAAAAAGACGACTCCGTGCTGATTATCGGCAGCGGCATCGCGGGAATCCTACACACACAGCTTGCCAAGTTCAAAGGCGTACAAAAAATCGCAGTTGCCGACATCAACCCGTACAGGCTGGAACTCGCCAAAAAGTTCGGTGCAACCGATGGGCTGAACGCCAAAGAAAACCTGCCAGCTAAACTCAAGGAAATAAACGACGGGCACTTAGCTGATCAAGTCATCGTCTGTACAGGAGCCACATCAGCCTCGCTTTCAGCCTTGGACTGCGTAGACAACGGCGGAACCATCCTGTTCTTCGCGGTACCCGACCCCTCTGTGAAGCTGCCAGTGCCGATTAACCAGTTCTGGAGAAACGAAATAAGGATGCAGACAAGCTACGGCGCCGCGCCAAACGATCTGGAAGATTCCCTGCGTGTTCTGGCGACGAAGCGGCTTGACGTTAAAGACATGATTACGCATCGGCTCCCGTTAAACGAGGCGCAGGAAGGCTTCCGACTGATGGCTGAAGCAGGGCAATCGCTCAAAGTCATTTTAGAACCCAACAGACCTTAGAAACCTTCTGATATGCGTAAAACTGCTAAGCTTTATTAAATTGGGTCTTTCATTTTGTTTAGGGGTTCCAATGAAAGCCCTGTTTGCTTTCCCTCAGATTCTTCTATCTCAAGCTTCGTCAATGTTTTCCAGTTTCAAAAGTATGCTTCCTGCTGGGGTTCAAATAATCCTTCCTAAGAAGGGAACCGAGGAAGAACTGGTGCAGCTTGCTGCGGATGTTGATATGATAGTCTGTGTTTCTCTCTCTGAGAAGGTAGCTTTGGCGGCTAAGGAGCTTAAATTTGTCCAAAAGATTGGGGCTGGCGTCGATGATATACCATTTGACGTTTTGAGAAAGGAGGTTGCTGTTGCAAATACGTCAGGTGCTAACCCCAGACCTTTGGCTGAGGGAGCAGTTGCCCTTGTTTTAGCTCTAGCCAAGCACATTGTTCGTCGACACAACCTTTTCCCGCAAGGAGATAGCACAACCATGGTGGGGGTCGAACTGCATGGAAAAAATGCTGGCATCATCGGCATTGGACACGTAGGAATGAATGTGGCTCGTCTCCTCAAAGCCTTCGAAATGAAGATTTATGCAACAAAGCGAGACCCAAAAGATACCTCAGAACTTGAGTTTATCCCTGACTTCCTCGGCGGACCCAGTGACCTTGACTATGTTCTCAGGGAGTCCGATTTCTTGGTAATTACTGCGCCCTTGACGCCTGAGACGCGGGGATTGATTGGTGAGCGTGAACTCCACTTAATGAAGCACACAGCATATATTGTAAACGTTGGCCGTGGTCCAATCATTCAGGAAGAGCCGCTTTACCGAGCTTTAAAAGAAGGATGGATTGCTGGTGCTGGGCTTGATGTCTGGTGGTCTGAACCCTGGTGGAACCCATCAGCAAAATCTAGCCAAACTCAATCATACGAGTTCTGGAAGTTACCGAACGTTATCGCCACACCTCACAACATAGCTCAAACAGATGCAGGCATGGATGCTGAATTGCGGATTGCTGCGGAAAATATTCGGCGGGTGTCAGAGGGCAAACCAGCGATAAACCAGGTTAACAAAGAGCTTCAATACTAATAGTGCCGATTAACCAGTTTTGGCACAACGAGATAAAAATGCAGACAAGCTACGGAGCAGCCCCAAACGACATAGAAGATTCACTGGCGGGTTTTAGCCCCAAACAACTCAAAATTAAAGACATGATTCCCCATCGGCTCCCGTTGAGCGAGCGCAGGAAGGCTTCAGTTTGATGGTTGAGGCTGGACTATCGTTGAAGGTCATTTTGGAGCCTAACAGAGCTTAAGTTTGTAAGAGATAAAAAGCAACACAAACATACACATTATCATGTCACACGTGATAGATGCGATTAAAGAGCGGCGAAGCGTCAGAAAATATTCAGCGCGTCCTGTTCCGCAAGAGATGATTGAGGAGGTTTTGGTGGCTGCTGGCTGGGCGCCTTCAGCGCATAACGCTCAACCATGGCGGTTCATAGTTTTAGCTGACCCATCAGTTAAACGGCAGTTAGCGGATGCTATGGCTGAATCTTGGGCTGCAGACATCGCTAAAGATGGATTAAACATTGAACCAGAAAAGTTCAAGTCGCGGATGGAAAGATTCGCAACCGCACCCGTGCTTATACTTGCTTGCTTAACAATGGATGGCATGGATAACTTTTCTGATGAAAAGAGACAAAAATGCGAGCGGGATTTGGCAATGCAAAGTTTAGCGGCCGCCATAGAAAACATGCTGTTGGCGGCGCACGCTAAGGGTCTGGGTGCATGCTGGTTCTGTGCACCGGGTTTCTGCAAAGAAACTGTCAGGCAAATGCTTAAAATTCCAGATGAAGTTGAGCCCGAGGCGCTGATTACGATGGGTTATCCTGCTGAGAAACCGCCTGTGCCACCTAAAAAACCACTTGGCGATTATTGTTTCAGGGATAATTGGGGCGTAAAGTTTAGTTAAGATTTTATCATTGTTAGAAGCATTTTGAACTTTGTTTTTGCGGTTAAAGCATGTGGTTCATTAGAAGGTAGGATGATCATTTCACCTTGCTTTAGCCCAACTTCCTTGCCCGATATGGTAATGTCTACTTCGCCGTCAAGCGCATAGATCATTGCGTCGTAGGGTGCAGTGTGCTCGCTTAAGCCTTGATTTTCATCAAACGCAAACAGTGTTATGGTTCCTGTTTTCTTGTCAATTATTGTGCGGCTTACAACTGAGCCTTCCTGATAATCAATCAAGCCCTCAAGGCTTGAGGCTTTTGCGACAAGTTTAGATGCATCTTTTTTGTTCATAGCTTAAAGGTTCAATCTCCTAATATTTAATTTTTTCAAGTAGAATTGCCTAAGACTCCCGCGTCAAAAAGGAGGTTCTATTCTTTGTCAGGGATAAAATTCATGGATATCGAGTTTACACAATGCCGAGTATCTTTTTCTGTGAAGTGTTCGCCAATGAAGACGTGTCCTAAATGGGCACCGCAGTTGACGCATTGAATTTCAGTTCGCACGCCATCAGGGTCAGGAAGTCGTTTGACTGCGCCTGGAATTTCCTCGTCGAAGCTTGGCCATCCGCAGTTTGCTTCAAACTTGTTTTCTGAGCGGTAGAGGGAGGCTCCACAGCGTTTGCAAACGTAGGTGCCTTTTTGCCAAAAAGCGAAGTATTTGCCGGTGAAAGGCATTTCAGTGCCTTTTTGGACTATGACGCGTTGCTCTTCAGGAGTAAGCTTGGTTTCTTTTTGAGAAGTAGACATAATTACCGTTATAACTATGCTTTGGGATTGTAAAAAGCATTCTGCCGCTATTGTTGCCGACAAACAAATATAGAGGTAACTTGTTAATTTAACAAGATCTTATATGGTTGAAATTACAAGACTATTTTGGAAAAAAGCTTTCACTTCAGACGCATTTATGCTAGGAGAAGTTGAAAGTGCTGATGTAGATGAGAATACTTGGCAGATTACGAGTTTTTACGTTGCTTTAACTGATGAAGCTACGAAGATGCTGGGGTTCAAGAGGCCTTATCTCGGCAAAGTACACGTTTGCTTGCCAGTCTCCACCATTAAAATGATTAAGGACACAGCCATCTTAAACCAAACTCTGCAGGAACTCCGCAACCTCAAAGAATGCAAAGAATAATGTTCTGAGCTTTTTGAGATAAACCAGTAAAGCGATGCCTGCAAGCGGCCCCATGAGAGCTGTTGGAAAACATCTGAATTTGTTGTAATTTTCTTTTTTCCACTGTTTTAACTGTCTGATTGCATCGAATCAAAGGGTCATGTCGACATTTCTGAGTAAAAAGCAACAGTCAATCAAAAACGATTCACTTTCACTCACCCCTCTACTAGGCAAATAATCCTATTCTTAGGTTGTTTTAAATAGCCCAACATTACATCATCTTCAAAGCGTGAACATAATGACTGAAGATGAAGACGTTGGAAACCAAAAAGAACCAGAAAATTCAGAAACAGAAACAACAGAATCAGAGCAGACAAAATACGAGTTCATAGAAGACCTTCCAGGAGTTGGTCCAGCCACAGCCCAAAAACTCCGAGAACTCGGCTACCACACCGTTGAATCTTTAGCCATGGCGACATCACGAGAGCTAGAGCCAGTTGGGGTAAGCGAAAAAAAGGCTTTCCAAATCATAGAAGCGGCGCGCTCATCCATCGGAATTGCCTTCGTCCGAGCAGATGAACTTTTTAAGATGCGCCAAAGCGTTTTACGATTAAGCACAGGCAGCAAAGCCTTGGACAAATTAGTAGATGGCGGCTTAGAAACTCAAACTATAACAGAATTTTACGGCGAGTATGGTAGTGGAAAAAGCCAAATATGCCATCAGCTTTGCGTAAACGTTCAGTTGCCTCCAGAACGAGGTGGACTCAACGGCGCCGCATTGTACGTGGATACAGAGAACACTTTCAGGCTTGAACGTATAGTGCAAATGTCTAAATTTTTAGGCTTAGACCCTGAAAAAGTAGCCAAAAAAATTATTTACGCTGAAGCATACACTTCAGACCACCAAATGTTCCTTCTTGAAAACGCTGATGAAATAATCAAGGCGAACAACATCAAACTAATCATAGTCGATTCGTTAACGGCACATTTCAGAAGCGAATATCTCGGAAGAGAAATGTTAGCTTCAAGACAACAAAAACTAAACAAGCACATGCATAAACTAATCGGTTTAGCCAGAGCATTCAACGCGGTAGCAGTCGTTACCAACCAAGTAATGGCTAAACCAGACCAATTCTTCGGCGATGCAATCCACCCGATCGGCGGAAACATCGTCGGTCACACAAGTCACACACGCATCTACCTACGAAGAGCCCCCCATGGCCCCACGCGAATTGCAAGGTTAGTTTCAAGCCCGTATTTGCCTGAAGGAGAGGAAATACTTAAAGTAACCGAGAACGGAATAGAAGATATCTCTGAAGAAGAGAGAGCAGAGAAAGCAAACAAAAGTCGTGGACGCTAAAACATGCCAACCCCGCAAGCCTTAGTCACACGGTACTTCCAACTTATAGTCAGCAGGCAATTCACCGAAGCTGAACGGGAGTTGGAACGAATTAAGCAGAAAATGCAGAAAACAGAGTGGAACAGAGGATACTTCCGAGCATTATATGGAATGTACCTTTCACGGAAAAATGGTGCTACTGACGACTACGCGTTCTTTTCAAAACTTGATTTAAGCGACAAAGTAGCTTTGCATGCTTACAGAAAAGAATTTCTTGACCACATGCGCAACGGCTTGCATGGAGATTTTGACCGCGGATACTTTTCAGCTTGGGCAGACTGTATGCGCATTTTAACACGCATGGAAATCCCCAGCCCACAAAATGATAATGACAAAGCAGCTGGAGAAGAAAAAATAGAAACCCTAAGAAGCGACAAGAGCCAAGCTACAATTGCTAATTTCATCGAGAAAAGTGAAGACGAATAAATTTATTTTAAAGCTTACACGTAAATTTTTAGCATCGTGTAAAATAGGACAAAGAAGGGTAACCAAGCGAAGAAATACATGGCTACTGCTGTGCTTAATATTTTTGATTGCTTCTCTATCTTGTTTTGGTAAACTGCTTTAAAAACGTAGTAGGATGCTAAGTAAATTATTAGGGCTATGGTGAAACCGTTAACAAAAGTGGTGATATCAGTCATGTTACCAATCAGAAAAGCTACTTCTGCACTTACTGCTCCCGCAAATATGCCTAACACGGTTCTTATCCAGTAAAGTTGCACTACAGGCGTCATGTCGTATCTAATCCTTTGCAGAGTATATTTTATTCTTGCTTAAAAAACATGCCTAGATATTAATCGTTTCTGCCTTCCAAATACCGTTTATTAGGCGCTGCGAAATTTTAGTGAAAAGATTATTTTATAATCAGGTTTCAGTTTAACAAGCACATGTGATGGTGTAAGCATTGCGCAAAAAAGAATTCACAAGCTTTGATATTGCCGCGGCAATCCAGATAGAGGTGAAAAGCATGCTTAGAAGAGATTGCGACGACTGCTCACGCCACTAAAGAAAACAAGTGAAATGAATGAATATTGAGCGTGCGTCCTTCGCGATATTTTACAAAAGCCTGTGATGCGAATAAAAAAGTGGCTTCTATCGTTTTAGGTTAGAATGTTGAGATATACTGTTGTGGCGTTGGCCATTTGTCGGGGATTTTCCTTGCGCTAGCTTCAATTTTTGTTGTACCGCAAGTCCTGGCAATTTGGTCTTGGATCGCGAATGATTGCGCAGTGTCTCTTATCATGGCTGATAATTGCAAATCATAATCACCGCTAGTTTTTGTAATTGCAATTACATCAGGTATTTTTGCAAGTGACTCAACCACGTGATTTGTTAAGCCATCATGAGACATAAAGGCAATGTTAAAATCTAATATCGATGTGTATCCAATCTTATTTGGGTTCATTTGAATTGAAACCTTCATCGTGCCCTTTTCATTCAGCTTATGATACTTTTTTATAACCGTGTCAGTCGATAAACCAACTTCTTTTGCAATTTTAGTAAATGAGGCTCGTCCGTCCAGTGTAAGTTTTTCCATTATTTGCTTATCTGATTCATCGATTATGATTCTTTCATCTGGTGTAATGATTGCGTGTTCTGAGTTTTGTTGATTGCTTTCGACGGTAAGAGTTCCAGTGAGGTTTAAGTTTTCAGGAATGTTTCTGATCCCAGTCCAGATGTAAGTTTTTAAACTCATGGTAGGCAGTTTTTGCTTGATTACATACTTTATGTGATCTAATTCATTTAGGTTCCTTAAAGCGGTAAACGCCCTAACATTGTAGACACTGTTATACTGTTTATAAGCGCGGATCTCGGTTATTTTTCCAATAAATTCCATAGCCTTGTCAATCTGCTGAGCCTCTACACTGATAAGCAGAGTCGCAAGAGCATCATAGCCGAAATGAGCAAAATTTATTTGAATGGTTGCGCCAGTAATTATCCCTTTTTTTTCCATAGCCCTGCAGCGTTTCCACACTTTGTTTTTCGAAACTCCGCATTGCTTTGCTATTTCACAATAACTCGTTCGGCCATCTTTTAGCAGATTTTTCAGTATCTTGGAGTCAAGCTCGTTGGTTGTACACACTGTTCTTTCCTTTCGTTTAAGATTTTCAATCTTTAACATTTAAGATTTTTTGTTTTCTAGCAGCTTACTTTGAAAGTGCAAATTTATGCAATTTTTTGCGATTTCTCCGAAAGAGTTGATTATTTAAAAAGTTGATATATACTGGCGTGGACTTGGCCATTTGTTCATATGATCTAATCTCCGTATTTCAGTATCCATCTTTATTATTCCTTGAGTTTTTCCAAGTTCTTCTTGGATTGAAAGGAATTGACGTATATCTTTTATCATTGCATATATTTGTAAGTCGTAGTCTCCTGTTGTTTTCATAATGCTTATGATGTCAGGTATTCTGCTGATTTTTTCAATAATTAAGGGTGAGTTTGCATTTGAGGTTACAGTGAAAAAGACGGCTAGGGCTTGGTATCCAATTTTGTTGGGGTTAACTTGAATGGTCACTTTTAATACTCCTTTTTTCTTTAGTTTTTCGTATCTTCTTTTAGCATTATCACATGAGATTCCTATTTCTTTACTTATTGTTTCCATCGGCACTCGTCCATTCTCGGAGAGTTTATCCGCGATTTTTTGATCAATTTCGTCGACAATTATGCTTTTAGAATTGTTTTGCCTCAGAATGTTAATCGGGCGATTGATTGCTTTCTCTTGTTCCTTCGCGTTACTATTTGTTATTGCCAGATTCTGGTTCATTTCTTTCACATCTATCCACATTGCAGTTTTTATTTCAAAAACCGAAAAATGTTTTTTAATTGAGTCCTTGAAGTCGTTTAATTGTTCCAGCGTTTTAAGGATTACAATCGCATCAAAGTTTCCTTTTATCCCCCTATTAAAGAAAGCGTAAACCTCTGGCATTTTCTTCAGGTATTCGATAATCTGCTCTGCTTGCCGTGGCTTAGCATTGATCAGAGTATACGCCACCGCTTTGTAACCAAAACTTTTATAGTTGATATGTATTGTCGCGCCTGTAATTACGCCAATTTCTATCATCTTGTTATAATTTTTTTCAACGATTTCTTTTGTTTCACCTATTTTTTTGGCAATTTCAGCATAGCTTTGGCGCCCATCTGCCAGCAACTCTTTGAGAATTTTTGCCTGAACTATATTGACTTGTTCTGTTAAGACTATTCCCCCTCGTTGATGCCCACGATAATTTTCCATTATATTTTGATGCTTCGAACATTTTATGTTTGCGGTTTATTATTAGGCGTTTGTCATCATTTTTTTAATCTTATATTATTGCCTTTTTTTGTTAAAAATAGCAATTTATTCGGTATTTTGGTTAATTTAACAAAACTCTTATATAAACAGTGGGAGAGTGGTTTGATTACCGAAAAAGGAGAAAAAACAAAATGAAAATTCTAAACAATAAAACTGTAGTTATCTTAGCAACTATGCTTCTGATACTTTCAATGTCGATATCACTATTCCCGTCAACATTAGCCCAAATCATCACTAATGGAAAAGGAACTGTACAGACATCATATCCTTATATTCAAGTCGGCCCTAACCCCATAGGCGTCGGTCAAACAGCAACCATCATCATGTTTGTCGCTAACCCCCCAGTAACCAGCGAAGACGTTAAGAATTGGACCCTTACAGTAACAACTCCCAGCGGCGTCACATCAACACTTGGACCCTTCGTGTCAGACGAGACAGGCGGCACAGACACAACATATGTTCCCGAAACAATAGGCAACTACACATTCCAAGGCTTCGTGGCTCAACAAGTATTGGTAGATGGCGTTACTTGGACGGCGGGCCAATCTTCAAAAGTTACGCTGGTAGTGCAATCAGCGCCTGTGACGCTTGGTTACTACCCGGTAACTGCGCTTCCGACTTCATGGTGGCAGACACCCGTTACCGCTGAGAACGTGCAGAATTGGTATGCTATCACTGGACCATGGCTTGGATTGGGCGATATCGCTTTTGCCTTCTCTGGTGGATTCAACAATACCCAAAACAACTACAATCCATACACTGAACCAGTGATGTCCGGCCACATCCTCTGGACGAAACCCTGGTTTACTGGAGGCGTCGTAGGAGGATCAGCTGGCGCAACTGAACTAAGCAACTTCTGGAGCACATCCCAATATTGGCCAAAGTACGCTCCTGTTGTTATGAACGGTGTAATGTACTCGACTTGGTTCACTACAGACACTAGCAATCCACACGGCATTCAGGCTTGGAACTTGTTCACTGGGCAGAGCATCTTTACAATCAACACCACAACCACTTTAATTTGCGGCATGGAAACATTCTTCAAGAATCCCAACATGTACGGCTACGTTGGCCCATACCTCATCACGGAAGGTTATGTCCCAGGAGTTCATGGCGTGAATGGAACGGCATACGACCTTTGGGATGCGACTAACGGCGATTACGATTGCTGTGTGATAAATGCGCCTGCCGAAGGTTTCGCGGCACCATTTGCAGGACCAGAGTGGGGTGCAGATGCTAACGGAAACGCGATCGCTTGGTACGTTGACAATTCAGTTACGGGATATCCGACGTTAGACTTATTCAACATGACGCTTGCTCTCGGCATGGGCCTTCCCTACCCGTTCACCTTCGGTTGGGCTCCAGCACAAGGCGGCATCTTCCAGTGGAATGCAGGAATAGAATGGAAAGCACCAATACCTACAACGGTTGATGGGCAAACATTGAACACGCCACTCGCAGTAGATGGAGAAACCGGCAACTCAGTAATACTCACAGGCGGATTCACCTTAGGACAATGGTCGGGCGGATTACAACAAGGCTACACTTACGTAGCTGCTATGAGCTCTATCAATGGTGCTCTGTTGTGGATTAAGAACTTCACAGCGACAGACTCAGCAGCATTTGCGCCGTGGACCAGAACACAAATGCAAATCGACGACGGATTATGGATTAACGTTAACATGGACAACGACGTAATATTCACGGTCAACGCTAATTCAGGCACGGAAGCATGGACGTCAACCCTGCCTGCAGGCATAAACACGGATGGTTACGACGTGTTCAACATGAGAACCTACAACGGCCCTGGCATACTCGTCTGTGTAGGCTTTGGTGGAGACATATGGTGTCTAAACGATACAACTGGCAAACTGATATGGGAAACGAACACTATCAGCATCTTAGGTAGCCCTGGACTTGAAACCCCGTACGCTACTTGGCCGCTCTGGACGTTCCTATGCGATAGCATAGGAAGCACGAACGGTGCTGACCCGGTAGGATACTTCGCTGTGGGTCACGAATATAACCCGCCATTGTTCCATGGAGCGCAGCTGATTGCAATTAACATGACAAATGGACAGCCAATATGGCATGAACTAGACTTTTCAGTTGATTCCACGGAGATCTCTTACGGAGTCGTTTTATCCTACAACGCATACGATGGCCAGATCTACGCTTTCGGCAAAGGACCAAGCCAAACCACAGTTACGGCACCCGACATTGGAGTCACAACCGCGACACCCATAACGATAACAGGAACAGTCATGGATATTTCGCCTGGCACAAAACAATCAGCAGTTGCATTGAACTTCCCCAACGGTGTCCCATGCGTATCTGACGCAAGCGAAAGCCACTATATGGAGTACGTTTACCAACAACAGCCGATACCAACTGACGTTACAGGAGTCCCAGTTACCTTAACTGAGACTGACCACAACGGCAACACCTACACCATCGGCACGACCACAACTGACAGCAGCGGCACCTGGGCTTACAATTGGACGCCTCCAATACCAGGAAACTACACCATCGTAGCAACCTTTGCAGGTACAAACTCATACTACGGATCATGCGCTGAAACACACATCTACGCAAACAGTCCAGCACCAACAGCGGCACCAACAGCTTCACCACCAACAGGCCTAGCAACCACATCGACGGTAGAACTAGGAATTGCAGTTGCAGTAATCGTAATAATCATCGCAATCGCCATAGTCGGCTTACTCTTACTAAGAAAAAAGCCATAAAAACAAAACAATAAAACAACAATCTCTCTTTCCCCTTTTTTAGTCTTAAAAATCAAACAGAGAATAGGATATGGGCTGAAAAGGCTCTGGTTAAACTTACAAGAAGCAATAGCCTTTAGCAAGCTTTGCGTTCTTTTCCTCTAAAAGTATTCCAGAGCCTCAGCAAACCCTCAAACTAAATTAGTAAAACCTTTTTTATAAGCAAGTTAAGTAGAATTTACTGCTAAAGGTAATACTGTTTTTATAATATACACCTTAAGCGTAGTTTGCTAATATCGAGCCTTCACATAAACGAGTTAGTTAAATAATTCCTTATCTTACTTATGAAAGCAACCTATGAAAAGTTTCAGTATAACAAGCACGTGTGATGGTGTAAGCATTGCGCAAAAAAGAATTCACAAGCTTCGATATTGCCGCGGCAATCAGTGAACTAAAAGGATTAATCGTTGAGTCAAGAGTTAACAACATCTACCAACTTAACGAGAAAACATTGATTTTCAAGCTTCACAAAATTAACCTGCCACCAATACGATTAGTCGTGGAAGCAGGACGAAGATTGCACTCAACCGTTTACGCGCAGGAAAGCCCAGCTGCTCCCCCAGCATTTTGCATGTCACTGAGAAAGTATTTGCGTGGAGCATGGGTAGCAGGCATTGACCAGTATGAGTTTGAAAGAATTGTAACGGTGAGTTTTAAGACTAAAGAAGGGCTGCTTAAGCTTGTTGTAGAGCTTTTCAGCGAAGGCAACATCATCTTAACAAACGAGAAAAACATGATTTTGCAGGCTCTATTCTTTAAGCGCATGCGTGACCGCAACATCTTACGCAACGAAGTCTTGGTGTTTCCTCCTCCAAGCGGCAAGAACCCCTTCAAAGTTTCCCTGCCTGAATTGGAGGAAGCATTGAAAAATGCGGGTGAAGCTGAAGTTGTCAGAGCAACAGCCCGTTTGTTAGGCATCGGTGGAGTTTACGCTGAAGAAGTATTGCTTAGAGCTGGCGTCGATAAAGCTAAGCCATGCAAAAACTTAACAGACATGGAAATCAAGGGGATTTTTGATGCCCTTCAAAGTTTGCTTTCAAAGGTTTCAGCGTGTAATTTTGAACCATGCATAATTCTCGACGAAGAGGGGGGCTTCTTAGATGTTGTGCCTTTCAAACTTAAGCGTTATGAAGGCTTCAAAACTCAAGTTTACAGTAGTTTTAATCAAGCGTTAGATGAATTTTACCTTCGAGTAACGACGGCTGAAAGCGCACTTGCCAGCGTTGAAGTTGATAAGTTAAAGCATGAAGCTGAACGTCTAAAGCGAATGGTTGCTGAACAGGAAAAATCCATACATGAAGAGGAAGCCAAAGCTGAACGGGACAAGCTAATTGGCGATACCATTTATGCTCACTTCAGCGAGCTTCAAACATTCCAAGACAAACTTCTGAACGCAAACATGGCAGGTAAAGACTGGAACACGCTAATCAATGAAGCATTAACGGCTAAAAAAAACGGCAGTATACCTGAAGTTTACATTGAATCGTTTGATGGACGCAACCTTGCACTTGACCTTTGCATGGATAACCTGCGGTTCAGCATTAACTTGCGACATTCACTTTTCGATAATGCTAATGAATATTATGAACGGGGAAAAAAGGCGAAGCAGAAATCAGCAGGCGCACTAACAGCACTTGAGGATTCAAAGAAAAAGCTTGCTAAAATTGAGAAGGAGTTGCGTGAAGCGGAAGAGTTGAAAAGTCTCAAGCCAGCGGAAATTATGGAAGCGCTCTCTAAACGTAAGGTGGAGAGGGAGAATAAGGAGTGGTATGAGAAATTCCGCTGGTTCACCTCTTCCGACGGCTTTTTAGTGGTTGCTGGCAAAGACACTGTGAGCAACGAAGTACTCATAAAGAAGTATACTACAGAGGAGGATGCGGTTTTTCACGCCGAAATTTCAGGTGCACCATTTACTGTTGTTAAATCTGAAGGCAAAACCATAAGTGAACAAACGCTTCGCGAAGCCGGCGAGTACGCAGCGTCTTTTTCGCGTGCATGGCGTGAAAACGCCGGTTCAGTCGACGTTTACTGGGTTAAACTGGACCAGCTAAGCAAGAGCGGTCCTTCAGGAGAATCTGTTCCCCATGGCGCCTTCGCAGTTGTTGGCAAACGCAACTGGATGCGAAGCATACCGCTAAAGGTCGCCGTTGGCATAATTGTTAATGAGGAAACCTGTTTTGTCGGCGGACCTATAGATGCCGTGAAAGCGAAAACTAAAACTTACGTTGTCCTTGCGCCCGGCGATTCAACTGGCAAAGAGTTTTTGCAGCAAATTCTCAAATCTCTAATGCTCAAGCTGCCTAAGGAGCAACGGGAGAAGACTGGAAAAACGTCGATTGAGCAGATTAGGGAGCTTGTGCCTTACACAAAAGGTACGATAACACAGAAAACAACATAACAACTTGGCATAAGAGAAAGAAAAATTAAAAAAGAAAGCGCTTTAAAAACGTAAATTGAGCTTATTTTGCTTTGGCTTCGGCTTCTGCTGTTTGGAACAGGTTCTTGACAGCTTTCTGCCTGTATTTCTGTGCCAGTGTTTCAGCGGTAACGTATGTTAATGCTTCTTCTGGGCACCATTGGACGCATTGAGGCTCTTTGGTGTCGTTGTCTGTGCAGCTGTTGCATGTGAAAACGACTTTCTTGTCTGGATGCATGTTCATGGCGCCGAATTGGCATGCGCTAATGCACCATCCGCAACCGTTGCAAGCGTTCTCGTCAACCCGGATTATTCCACTGTTTTCCTCTTGCGAGAGTGCGTCTCTTGGGCACGCGGCTACGCATGCTGGATCTTCGCAGTGCCTGCAGGTGACAGCAAGGTCCACGAGGGGTCCCAAGCGCATAGCGCGAATGCGAGATTTCGTCGGATTGAAGGTTTTCTCGTTAACCATCGAACAAGCGTACTCGCAGACACAGCAGCCGATGCATTTCTCCGGGTCTGCTGTTACGAATTTTCTGTCTTGTGGACGTACCATTTTAGTTTCCTCCCTGAGGAGCTTTATCTTCTTGAGCAACTTTCATCGCGTTCTCGGCAATGTAGGCTAAGTCGCCTAAACCTACCTGTTGCAAGCGTTCAACCGTTGGAATACCGTCAGCTGTCCATCCTCTTGAAGCGTAATAGTCATCTAAGCCTACAGCCATTTCTTCGTCGTTAACGCAGGCGCCTTTGGCTGGACCTTCATCTGGCACTGGGAAATTCTTTATCTTCCAAGGCACATCATCATATTTGCGTGTGCCTTTGCCTTCTCGAATGTTAAAGAGTCTTGCGAGGTTTTCGATTCTGTCGCCGTCTTTAGTCATTTCTTCAACTGTAATCGGGATGCCTGTGGCGAGTGTGTAGTAGTTGGTTAGGTCTTTCCAGCCGTCATAGTATGTGCCTCTGCTGAATTTACATACGATGAGTGAGTCGATGATGTTGTACATGAGGCTCTCATCAGTAATAATTTTGCCTCTTCCTTTTTCAATCTTGAAGCGGTTCGTTTTGCCTTTAACGTCAGGTGAGTAAGCTCCATTTCTGAGGTGGCATGCACCACGGAACGAGACACTAAAGCCGAGTGCCGCAGTCTTTAGCGTTCTAAGGTCATAGCCTGGGAGTTCTAAGCCTTTGATGTGGCAAGCGTACTTGTATGCGTCATCGCCGATTAATTCTGCAGCTTTAGCCACTCCTTCCGCGAGTATATTGCCTAGCCAGCCTTCGCGTTTGCCGATTTTATGGATTATGGCGATGAGTGCTTCAGCATTTCCGAAGCGTAAGTCAATGCCGTCAGTTTGCTCTTTTGTGATTATGCCGTGTTCATAGAGATCCATTGCAAATGCGACGACGACTCCGATTGATATGCCGTCCATGCCGTACTCATTGACGATTCGCATAGCTTCGATTATGGCGTCTAATCGGTCAATACCGCATAATGGCCCCATGCTCCAGAGGCACTCGAACTCCAATCGTGAAGTTGAGCCTTTGTATGGTCCTTCCGGCACAACTGCAATGTGGTCGCAACGCATGCCGCATGTTGCACAACCGACAATTTTCTTAACATAATGCTCGTTTAAGTATTCGCCGCTGACTTTGTCTGCGCCTTCAAAGGCGGCGTTAGTCCAGTTCCTAGTCGCCAAAGCTGAAAGCGCGTTTAGGACAAGAACGTTTTCGGGTGTTCCCAAGGTTTTGTATTTCTTGGTTGATGGACCTTTCATGCGTTCATGAATCATTTTGATAAATTCTTTGAACCCTTCCAGGTTTGCTACGTTAACATCATGTGTTCCGCGGACAGCGACTGCCTTGAGGTTTTTGGATCCCATGACTGCGCCCATGCCGCTTCTTCCGATTGCACGGAACTCATCATTTATAATGCACGCAAACCTACAAAGTTTTTCGCCGGCTTCACCTATGGCTGAGACGCGGATGTAAAAGTCGCCGAGTTCATCTCGGATTTTATGGTCGGTATCGTTAGGTGTTGCGTTCTTTAGGTATTCAGCGTTTCGGATTTCAACTTTGTCATCGTCAATCCAAAGGTAAGATAATTTTGGTGCTTTACCAGTGATAATAACTGCGTCGTATCCTGCCCGTTTAAGGTCTGGACCGAAGAACCCGTGTGCTTTGGCTTCGCCTACTCCTCCAGTGGCAGGTGACTTGGAAACAACAGCGTAACCGTTTCCAGCGGTTGGACCCATGGTGCCGCTAAGTGGACCTGTGCAGTAAATCAATGGGTTATCTGGGTCGAAGGGGTCTGTGCCTGCTTTTGAATTGTCCATAAGTAAGCGGATGCCTAATCCTATTCCGCCGATGTAACTTTTAGCCATATCTTCTGATAATGGCTCGGTTTTTATTTCTCCAGTTGTGAGGTTAACATGTAAAATTTTTCCTGCATAACTAAACATGCATTTTTCCCTCAATTCTATTAGGGGAAGTCAACTGAAAAGTATATTAAGTTAATGGCTGATTCGTTTAAAATTTCACGGTTAGAACCGACGTGTTTTTTCTTACATAACGCAAAAAAGAAGCGAAAACTTAAACCGACCAGAAAGCATTCCCTCTTTCTGACAGGCGAAAAACTTGAACAGAATAAACGACTTTAGGCAAGCAGCATTTAAAGACGGAAAATTTGATTTTTTCCTAATTTTTAACGGCGCAAACCTGACATACTTCACAAGCTTCCCAGGAGCGACTGCGCTGCTAATTCCCGAACAAGGCGAAAGCGTCCTATACGTTTCAGCAGTAAATTACGAGCAGGCAAAAGCAGAAGCCAGCGGGTTAACAGTGGAACTTCTAAAACGAGGCGAAAACCTAATGGAAAAAATCGCCAAACAAACAGCCTTCAAGAAACCAAGCAAATTTGCCGTGGACACTCTGCCAATTGAAAGTTGGCGTGCCCTTGCCAAGGCATTCGGCGGCGAAGAAAAACTCGAACCAGCCAACAGCTTAATCCTTGAGATGCGAAAAATCAAAGATAAACAAGAAATCCAGAGCATCCGTGAAGCCTGCAATTTGGCAAGTATAGGCATGCAAGTAGCGTTTGAGACCATCCGTCCAGGCGTAAGAGAGAAGGAAGTGGCAGCAGAAATCGAGTATGCTATGCGCAAGAAAGGTTCAGACGGAACAAGCTTTGACACCATCATTGCTTCAGGCGCCGCCTCAGCTTTCCCACATGGCTCCTGCTCAGACAGAACAATCCGTGGAGGCGACTTGGTAGTTGTGGATTTAGGCGCAACCTACAACTTCTACCGCTCAGACATGACCCGAACCTTCACAGCTGGAAAACCTTCGGAAAAACAAAGAAAAATCTATGAAACAGTCAAACTTGCGCATCAAAAAGCCTTCACAGCCATAAAACCCAACGTTGCAGCCAGAGAAGTCGATGCCGCAGCAAGGCATGCAATTGAAGCAGATGGTTACGGAGAGTTTTTCGTTCATAACCTTGGCCACGGCGTAGGCTTGGAAATTCATGAAGCACCAAC
>Ga0326727_10012115_pt1 | contig 19759 bp, 15 predicted proteins | sample MB2enrmetagenome_FD_207643 | JGI IMG/M metagenome (GOLD analysis project Ga0326727, IMG submission 207643) | Lab enriched peat soil microbial communities from McLean, Ithaca, NY, United States - MB29MY | ecosystem: Environmental > Terrestrial > Soil > Wetlands > Peat | place: USA: New York...
CGACGCCACCGCTGCCGCCGAGTTGCTCGACCGCGTCGTGCGGCGCGCGCCGCGGGCGCTCGTGACCTACGCGTCCGCGGCGACGATTCCGAGCGCGTTGTTCGACGCGACGCTCCCCGCTACCGAATTCGCGACGACGTGATTCGCGAACTCGCGCGCAAGGAGTACGTCGAGCGCAAGGCGCTGCTCGCGATCGCCTATACGCTCGTCTTGATCGTCACCGCGATCCTGCCGTTCTTTTTCGGCTTCTCGCTGCACCGCGCGCTGACGCAGGGTGCGAACGAGACGGCGACGCTCGTGTTGCGCAACTTCCGCTCGTATCCGGCCTTCGTCGAAACGCAATGGTGCGCGCGCAGTCTGCCCCGTCTCCTGTGTTTGCTGGCGTTGGTCGGCGGCGCCGGAGCGCTCGCCGGCGAGCGCGAGGGCCACACCTGGCCGTTGCTCTACCGTTCGTCGGCGCCGCTGCGCGCGGTGGTGGGCGTGAAGTACGGCGTGCTCGCCTTGTGGCTCTTCACGGTAACGCTGGCCAGCAGCATCGTTTTGGCGGTACACGGCGCGATCGCCCATCAGCCCTTTCCGCTCGTGCCGATCGCGGTGACTTCGACGCTCGCCTTCGCGACGTCGCTCGCCTTTCTGAGCGTCGTCTTCGCGGCCGGGGCGTTCGTTTCGCGCGCGGCGGTTGCGGCGCTGCTGGCGCTGGTTGCGGGCTTCGCGCTGGCGGCCGCGCTCGTGCCCTTCGGCTTGAACGCGACCGCCCTCGGCGCGGACCTCTTCGCCACCGACGGCAGCATCGATTGGACGCGCGCCGGCGTCGAACTGGGCGTCGCGCTGGCGATCGCGGCGGCGGGTTACGCGCTGGCCCTGTGGCAGACGGTGCGCCGCGCCGGGACGTGATCGTCCACTTCGATCTCGACGCGTTCTACGCGAGCGTGGCGCAGCTCGACGATCCGTCGTTGCGCGGTCGCCCGCTGGTCGTTTCGGGGCGCAGCCGGCGCGCCGTGGTGCTGACCGCCTCGTACGAAGCGCGGCCCTTCGGGGTGCGTTCGGCCATGCCGCTCTATCGCGCGCTCGAAGCCTGCCCCGAGTTGCTGGTGGTCCCGCCGACGTTCGAACGCTATCACGATCTGTCGCGCGCGTGCTTCGCCATCTTCTCCGACGGTGCGACGGCGGTGGAAGGCTTATCGCTCGACGAAGCCTTCGTGCAGGTCGAGGCCGACTTTACCGGCGCGATCGGCTTCGCACGGCGCGTGAAAGAGCGAATTCGCGGCGAAGTCGGCTTGACGGCGAGCGCCGGCGTCGCGGCGCAGAAGATGGTGGCCAAGATCGCCTGCGACGACGGCAAGCCCGACGGGCTGAAGGCGATCGAGCCGGGGGCCGAAGCCGCTTATCTCGCGGAGATGCCGGTGGGCCGGCTGTGGGGCGTCGGCCCGAAGACGCAGGCGAGGCTGACCGCGGCCGGCATCACCACCATCGGCGACGTCGCAGCGCTCTCGGACGAACGCGTCTTTCGACTCTTCGGTCGCTGGGGCCGCGAACTGCGCCAACTCGCGCGCGGTCACGACGAGCGCAAGGTCGAGGCCGGTCGCGAGACGCGCTCGGTGTCGAGCGAGACGACCTTCGAGTACGACGTCGCCGCGCGCGAGCAACTGCTCGAGGTGCTGCGCGAACTCAGCGACGAAGTCGCCGAGCGCTTGACCAAGCACGGCCTGCGCGGCACGACGATCGGCGTGAAGTTGAAGCGCGCCGACTTCACGATCGTCGGCCGCCAGACGTCGCTGGCCGAGCCGACGCGCGACGCCGCCACCATTCGAACGGCCGCCGAACGCTGTCTCGAACGCGCCCACGCCGACTACGCGCCGATTCGCCTGCTCGGCGTCCGCGTCGCGGGCATCACCGAAGACGCCGTCGAGCAAATCTCGCTCTTCGCGCCATAATCGTCGCTCCGCTCCGCGAGATCGCCGATGAGCGCAAATACGATCGCGCTCTACATGGCTCGCTAGCGCGCCAGCAGTCGGAGGTGCGCGCGGGGCGCGAAGTCCGCGTCGGCTTCGACGCGGCGGAAGGCTTCGGCGCGGGCGTGCGCGGCGAGCGCGCGCTTTTGATCGAGCGCGAGGCCGAGTTCGCGATAGGTCGCTTCGAGCGCGTCGCCGTGCTGTTCGGCGATCGCGCGTTTGAGACGTTCGATGCGGTCGTCGACGTCGGCCGAGAGTTCGTGCGTTACCTGCCGCTCGGTCTCGCGTAGCCGCGCGACCAACGCTTCCAACTCTTCGAGGGTCGGCAACGCGCGCGCGGGCGACCGCGCCGCAGCGACCGAGACGCCGCGCGGTCTGCCCGGCAGCCGTCCGTTGCCCGAGGCGGGTTTCTCGCGCGGCGGCGCGTCGAAATTGGGATAGATGCGCAAAATCGAAGCGATCTTCTGCGGCCCTTTCGGCGACTGCAAGCCTTCGGCGAGCCGCACTTCGATCAGCCGCGTGCGCAGGCTCGTGTCGCTGATGACGCGCAGGTGCTCGGGGTCGACGCCTTCGGGCGGGCGCCGACCGCCGTAGAAGTCGGTCTCGTGCGCGCGGGGCAAAGCCAACGCCCGCTCGAGCAAACGTTGACGATCGCTCTCTGCCATGAGCCGAGTTTTCGTCGGCCGGGCCGAGGCCCCCTCAGGGGCTAGACGTGGTCGGCGGGCCAGACCGGATCCGCGCGTCCGGCGAAGAGTTCGGCTTTGAAGGTTTGCAGCCACGAGCGCCCGTCGGCCGAAAGCGGCGCGAACATCGTGATCGCGTCCTTGCGCCGGCGGGCGGAACCGCGCGGCAACGCGGCGCGGGCGAGGGGAGGCGGAAGCCAGCCCGAGATGCGCCGCAGGTCGCCCGCGGCCGCGCGAAGCAGCGCGGGCAGGAGCGCGCGGCCTTCGTCGCCGTTAAACGCGAAGTCGTCGAAAACGAAAGCGTCGCTGCGCAGGACGCGCCGCCCCACTGCGTAGGCGACGATTTCGGCGTCGCGCTTGATGGCCAGACCCACGGGTTGCGTCGCCGTAGGCCCCGGCGCGGTCATGCGCCGGACCCAATTCCACTCGCGTGCCGTGCGGGTGAAACTCCACGGACGTCGCGCGTCGAGGGCGTCGAAGCAGCGTCGCACGCCCGGCCAATCGTCCTCGTCGATCGGCAGCGCCCCGGTGGGTCTGCCGTCGAGGGAGGCCGCGGCGAAGGTGACGTTGCGCGAGGGCAGGCCGACGAAGCCCAAGCGTTCGTAGAACAGTGGATGGATGTCCGAGAACAGAAAGACGAAGTCGCGCCCTGCGTTGCGTTCTTCGTCGAGCAACGCCCCGAGCAGTGCGGTCGCGTAGCCGCGTCCGCGCATTTGCGGCGGCGTGAAGACGGCGCCGATGCCGGTCGCGCGCAGACGTTTCTCGCCCCAGCGAAACTCACGCTCGTAGAGCTTGCACGAACAGGCGATGTCGCCGCCCGCGCGCAGGCCGACGGTGAAGCGCTCGGGCCGGCCGTAGGCCGAACGCGCGATGCTCAGAAAGTCGTCGGCGTAGGCGAGCAGGTCGCGCGTACCGCCCCACAACGGCAGCGTCTGCGGCAACACGACGCGCACGTACTCGTCGGCCGGTATGCTCGAGATCTCCACGGGCTTTACTCCCACGAGCCCGGCCGTTCGCCTGCCGCGATGAACGCGGCGAGTTGGCTGCGCGAGCGAATCCCGAGTTTTTGATACGCGGACGTCAGGTAGCGTTCGATGGCCTTCACCGAAAGCGAGAGTTCTCGCGCGACCTCGCGATTGTTCTTGCCCGTCGCGACGAGCCGCGCGACTTGCCGTTCGCGCGGGCTGAGCGGTGCGACGCCGTGGCCTTCGCTCGCGTCGCGTTCGAGACGTCGCGCGTCGGCCGAGCAGCCCACGCGTAAGTAGATCGCGAGCGCCGCGGCGCGGTCGCCCGCGGCTTCGAGCGACTGCGCTTCGAGAATGGGCCAGCCGATCGCGGCAAAGCCTCCTGCGGCCTCGCGTCCCGCCTCGCTCGCGGTCGCGAGATCGCCCGCTGCGCGCGCGGCCACACCGCGCAGAAGCGCATCGAGCGCGGCGTTCACCCGTCCCGCCGGCGGCCCCGCCTCCGCTGCGACGGTGCGGCGGAGCGCGTCGGCACGATGCGGGAGCAGTAATGCGACGTTGGCCACTTCCCACGGCGATTCGTAAGCGGTCGTCATCGAGGCCGCGGCGCGCTCGGCGAGTTCGCGAGCTTCGTCGAGACGCCCGAGCCGAGCCGTCGCCACCGCGAATGGAGCGAGCGTCATCGCGCTCGCGAAGTCGAAACTTCCGGCGCCGTCGAGCAAGCCGAGGTCGAGATTCGCGCGGAGCAGGTCGTCGTCGCCCAGGTCGAGCGCGAGTTTGAGCGCGACGATCGCGCGCGATTTGCGCACGAGGTACTCTTCGACCGGCACGATCGAGCGCAGGTGATCCAACGCCTTGCGCAGGTTGCCCGAGCGTCGCTCGATCTCGACGAGCAACGTCAGCGTATGCGCTTCGCCGCTGCGAATGCGTCGCGCCGTCGCTAGCGCGGCTTCGGCGTGTTCCCGCGCCTGCGCCGTTTCGCCCAACGCGAGGGCATCGATGGCGACGGTCATGCGCGCGTACCGTTCCACCATGGCGTGGTGGCTGCCGCGGCGTAGCGCTTCGAGGGCGAGCGGGTAACGCTCGGCCCAACGCTCCGCCTCGCCGCGCTGCGCGTGTAGTCCCGATTTCATCAGGTGGTACTCGACGGTCGTCACGGACGCGGGATCCAACGACGACTCGTCGACAGCTTCGAGGTGCGCCCAAGCGGCCGCGGTTTCGCGCATGGCCATGCGCAGCGAGGCCATCCGCACCAGGACCGCGTGAACGAGCTGCACGTCGTTCGAGTCGCGCGCCAACTCCAGCGTTCTCTCGACGACCCTCTGCGCTTGCTCGACCCGGTTCGCGTTGAACAGCGCGCCGGCGAAGTTGGTGCCCGTGCGCACCGCGAGCGCCAGGTCGCCGCATTCGACGAGCGCGTCGATCGCGCGTTCGTAATACGGAATCGCGCGCTCCAAGTCGGAGAGGCGGCCGATGGCCTCCGCCGCTTTCCGCAAAATCCGGCCCAGGTCGGCGGGCCGTCCGCGGCGGCCCGCGGCCGCACGGTCGAACCAGAGCGTCGCCTCTTCGTCGGCGTACTGCGCCACCGCCGCGTCGCCGGCGCGTTCGCAGTAGGGCGCGGCGCGCTCGATCATGCCCGCTTCCCAAAAGCTGTGGGCGAGCAACTCCACGTGTTCGTCGGCATCGCCGCGGGCCGCGAGACTTTCGCCGATGCGCCGGTGGAGCGCGTGCGCTTGGGGCGCGAGCAAATCGCCGTAGACGACGTCGCGCGTCAAGGCGTGGCGGAACTCGAAGGCGGGCGGCTCCGCGTCGACTTGGGCGACCAACTGTAACTCGAGCAGGCGGCGCAATCCGTTCGACACGTCGGCTTCGTCGAGTGCGAAGAACTCGGCGAGCAGATCGGCGCGAAAGCGCAGCCCGAATACCGAGGCGCCGTCGAGGACGGCGCGCTCGGCGGGGCTGCAGCGTTGCAAGCGTTCGCGGATCACTCCCTGCAGCGACAGCGGCAGCGCGGGCGCGCGCGCCGTGCGCGCGGTCGCGTTGCGTTGGTCGACCGCATGGCGTAGCAATTCTTCGGCGAAGAGCGGGTTGCCGCCGGAGCGGCGACGCACGACGTCGAGCGCCGATTGCGAGATGCTCTGCCCCGAATCGCCGAGGGCGCCTTGGAGCAGTTCGGAGAGGTCGGCGCCCGCGAGCGGTTCGAGGTGCAACGCGCTGACCGCCGGCTCGCGCAAGAGTCGCGCGAAGCCGGTGAACGCCGGCCCCGAAGGTTCGACTTCCGCCTCGCGGCAGGTGGCGATCACCAGCAAGCGCCGGCTCGCGGCGCTCTCTGCGACCGCCGCCAACGTCTGCAAGAGTTCGGCTTGCGCCCAGTGGATGTCTTCGACGATCACGGTCGTCGTGTGCCGCCACGCAGCGCGCTCGAAAGCGTCGAGGATGGCCGCCATCTGCTCGGTCTTCGAGGCAGCCCCGTCGACCGGCGGCGGCGTCGAACGGTCCAACTGTGCGAGCACCGCCGCGAGCGGTTCGAGCGGACGCTGGCCGAATTCGCGGCACGACGCGGACGCTACCACCGAACGGCCGCTGACGAAGCGTTCGCGGTACTCGCGCACCAGGCGCGACTTCCCGATGCCCGCCTCGCCGAGCACCAGCACGGCGCCGCCGCGCGACTCCCCCGCCGCCTTGCGTCTGGCGGCCAGGTGCTCCAACTCGGCGGCACGCCCGATGAAGCGCCGGCAGAGAACGCGCTGCGAAATCATAAGCGGCGAGGCGCACGTTCGGCCTCGAGAGTGGGGTTTCCCCGAATACGCCGGTGGCGGCCGCGGGAGTATGCTCGGCTCGATTCACCTTCGCCGACGGGAGCCCGGCGGAACCGCCGACCCCGCCGGCGGCATCGCGCCGGCTCCCGGCGCGGGGTATCGAGCCCTCGCGTCAACTCGCGAACCCCTCCGGCCGAAAGCAAGGATGAGCCGAGCTTGCGGCCGAGGGGTTCGAAATCGTGCAGCGCTGTCAGGTTATCGCCGTTTTCGGCGTCGTGATGCTCGTCGTGGCCGGGGGCTGCGGCGGTTCTTCGAATTCGTCGACCGGCGGTCTCCCGCCGCACCCGTCGCCCACTCCGACCTCGCGCCCCACCGCGTCGCCCACGCCGCAAGCCTCGCCGACCGCGACGCCTACCGCTACGCCGACCCCGGTCGCAACGCCGACGGCGAAGCCGACCTCGACGCCTTCGGCAACGCCCGGGTACGCGTTGCTCTACAGCTTCCAAAGCGGTACCGACGGCGCAAATCCGGCTTCGGCGGGATTGGCGGCCGACGGCGGTACGCTCTTCGGGACGACCCGCAACGGCGGCGGCGTCGGCTGCGGGGGCGATGGCTGCGGAACCGTCTACTCGATTTCGACCTCGGGCGCGGAGCGCGTGCTGCACCGTTTCCTCGGCGACCCCGACGGCGCCGAACCGGACGCGACGTTGACCGATGCCGGCGGAACCCTCTACGGAACGACGTCCGCGGGCGGCGTGACGAACGGATACGGAACGGTCTTCTCGATTACGACCGTCGGTCAGGAGAGCGTGCTGCACAGCTTCGCGAGCGGCACCGACGGTGCGGATCCCATCGGCGCCGGCCTGCTCTACGACGGCGGGACGCTCTACGGCGTTACCTCCGCCGGCGGAAGCAATTCCAACGGCACGGTCTTTTCGCTGACGACCGCCGGCGCCGAAGCCGTGCTGTACGCGTTCGGTAACGGAAACGACGGCGCTACCCCGGTGGCCGGGCTCGCGGGCAGCGGCGGCACCTATTTGGGCACGACGCAATACGGCGGCGCCAACCGCTGCGGCCTCACCGGCTGCGGGGCGGTGTATGCGGTGACCCCGCTCGGAACCGAGAACGTGCTCTACAGTTTCCGCGGCGGATCCGACGGCCGCAATCCCGACAGCCCGTTGCTTTCGCTCAACGGCACCTATTACGGCACGACGCCCAGCGGGGGCGGTGCGGCCAACTGCACCGGCGGCTGCGGTACCGTCTTCTCGATCTCGAGTTCGGGAGCCGAACGCGTCCTGTACGCGTTCAAGGGCGGCACGGCCGACGGCGCTGCGCCCCACGGCGGACTGGTCGCGCTCGACGGCGTGCTCTACGGCACCACCGGCAGCGGCGGCCGCTACGGCTACGGCACGATCTTCTCGATAACGACCTCCGGCACCGAGACCGTGTTGTACGACTTCGCCGGCGGAACCGATGGCGCCGAGCCGCTTGCGGGCTTGCTCGGCGTCGACGGAACGTTGTACGGCACGACGTCGCAGGGTGGCGGTACGGCCTGCGGCGGCAACGGCTGCGGCACGGTCTTCGCGCTCTCGCCCGCTTCGCAGGCGCGCTTCCCGGCGGCGCGGCCGCGCGCGGGATTCAGGCGCTGAACGCCGCCGGCGCGAGGTAGAGTCCGAGCGCGAAAGACGACGCCTACGCTCGACTACACGAAGGGAACGTGCGGGAAACCGTCGCCGACGATCGGTACGGCGTCGCGGCCGAGCCAGCGTTCCAGCACGGTTGCGTACACCGAACGGAAATCGGTCGCGAACTTCAGATCGCCGTTGTCGAGATCGGTCAACGACGGTTGTTGTCCGTAGATTCCGCCCTTGACGCCGCCGCCGATCGCGAAGAGCGGCGCGGCGGTGCCGTGATCGGTGCCGCTCGACGCGTTCTCGCCGACCCGCCTTCCGAATTCCGAGAAGGTCATGGTCAGCACGCGGCGCGCGTTGCCGTGTTCGGCGAGATCTTTGTAAAAAGCGACTAGCGCTTTCGAGAAGAAGCCCAAGAGTTTGTCTTGCTGCGAACGCTGCCCCGCGTGCGTATCGAACGAGCCGATCGAGACGAAGACGATCCTGGTTCCGAGGTCGGAGCCGATGATGCGCGCGGCCAACTGCAACTGCTGCGCGAAGGCGTCGCCCGGATAGACGACGGACGTTTTGTAGCCGGCGATCTTGCCGCGCAGCAGGTCGCCGCCGTGCAAGGCGGCGCGAGCCGTATCTTCGATCAACTGGAGATACGGCGATTGGCCGGGCCTCGCGCCGTCGTACAGCGTCCCGGCCGCGGCCTTCGACGCCGCGTCCTTGCCCGTATTGTATTGGAACGCGTTGAGCGCGCCGATCGCCGGGACGTCGACGTGCTGCGCGAGCAGTGCGGCGGGAACCGTGTCGCCGAGGGTCACGCCGGCGAACGAGTTCGTCCCGTCCGGGTTGCGTTCGAGCCGGTCGAGGTAGCGCCCGAGCCAGCCGGTCGAGACGGGACGCGTGGGCGAGGCGGTCTCCCAAATTTGCGTCGCTTCGAAGTGCGAGCGATTGGGGTTGGGATAGCCGACGCCGTGGATCAGCGCGACCTGTCCGTCCTTGTAGAGTTCGTTGAGCGGGGCCAACGCCGGATTGAAGCCGACGCGGTCGTCGAGCTTCAACACGTTGGTCGCGGTGACGCGAATCGTCGGCCGCGCCTTGTGATAGGCGTCGTCGGAATAAGGAATCACCGTGTTGAGCCCGTCGTTGCCTCCGGCGAGTTGCACCACCACCAGGACGTTGGCCGGATCTGCGGTACCCGCGGCCGCGGGCAACGCCTGGGCGAACGCGGCCTCGCGAACGAAGCCGGGCAGCGCGCCGCCGAGGGCGACGGCGCCGAGCGATCCCGAGATGAAGCGACGGCGTGAGGCCATGGGCGACTCCTAGGCGAGCTGGTTCGCGGGCAGGTTGAGGGCGAGCGCGAGCGCGCCGCGGATCTTGGTCTGGTAATTTTCCGGACCCAACGGCACGGGCACGGCGGCGTTCTTGGAGTCGAGAAAATCGCGGAGCGTTTGGCGCACGTCGCTGGTGACGTCGTCTTGCAGCGCGCCCGCCACGATCGTTTCGAGCACGTTTTCGGCGTTCATTCCGCCGGCCGCGGCCACCAGCGAATCGGGCGTGAGCGCCAAGGCGGGCGAGCCAACCAGCTTGTTGACGAGATTGAAGCGCGCCAGCAGGGTGGCGGTCGAAATCCACAGGGGGCCGCCGTCCCAGCCCTTGACGCTGGGCGGCTGCAGAATGTCTTGGCCCATGCGCGAGAGCCAATAGGGCATATCGTCGGGAACCGCCGTAAAGCCCAGATAGCGCAAGGTGCCGATCGCAAACTCGACGGGACTCTTGGGCAGCGCGCGATAGGCGCGCGGCGAGAAGAAGACGTTCGAGCGCAGGATCGTGCCCACGGTCTTGGCGACGTCGTACCCGGAGAGCGCGTAGACCGCGGCCAAGCCGTCGACGAGTTCGGGTTCGGGATCCGAGTAGACGAAGTATTCGAGGAGTTTGCGGCAGATGAAACGCTGGTGGACCGGCTGCTCGACGATGACGGCCACGACGTCTTCGCCGTTGAACGGACCGGTGCGCCCGAGAAACGTCTTGAGGCCCTGGTCGTGCGCCTTTTCGTTGTAGACGAAGCGCGCGTTCTTGTCGAGCATCCAGCCGGTGAAGGCGCGCGCGGCGGCCTTGACGTCGTCCTCGCTATAATTGCCCAGGCCGAGCGCGAAGAGTTCCATGATCTCGCGCGCGTAATTTTCGTTGGGATGCGCCGCGACGTTGAAGCGGTTGTCGAGCCAGATCAGCATCGCCGGATCTTGCGAGACCGCGAGCAGCAGCGCGCGGAAATTGCCCAGGGCCCGCGCTCTGAACAGGTCGATCTGCTGCACCATCAACTGCGGCGGAACTTTGGCCATGCTCGTGGCGAAGTGCCCGTGCCAGAAGAGCGTCATCTTCTCGGCCAGCGGATGCTTCGTCCGCAACATGCGCTCTAAGTACCAGAGCTTCGTCGCTTGGTATTTCTTCTTGTTGTCGTAGAGCACCGCGGCGTCGGGATATTCGGGCAGCGCCGCTTCGGCTTCGGCGGGATGCAGGTACGCGTCGAGGGCGCCGTCGAGCCCGCGGGCGACCAACGCGTCGACCTCGGCCGGGGTGGCCCCGAACCCGGCACGCCGGGCCAGATGCGCGGCGTGGCGCTTGCCGAACGGCCCGCGGTAGCGTTGCAGGGCGGAGCCTGCGTCGAGCGTGCCCGGGGGCCGGTATCCGACTTGCGGATCTGTCGACGTGTCGAGATGCATGACGTGCCCCTGAAACGCGCGAAATCGCGGCGTCGTTTCTCAGAGTCGCATGCGGCGGCTCACACGACGTCTTCGAGCGCGTCGGCCGGCGGCTTCGCCGGCAGCGGCTTGGCGGATTCGGCGTTCCGAACGGAGTCGCTGGATTTCATGGTCGTCCTCGTTCTACGACGTCAGCGTACGTGGCAGCGCTCGCGGCGGCCATCCGTACCCGTACGGAGAGCGCCCGCCGCGAGTACGCAGTCGCGCTAGGAGGTGGGCGACAGCAGCGCGGCCAGTTCGGTTCGCGACTTGACGCCGAGCTTGCGGTAGACCACGGCCAGGTGGGTCTCGACCGTGCGTTCGCCGATGCCCAGTTCCGCGGCGATGAGCCGATTGGCGTAGCCCCGGGCGGCGAATTCGGCCACCTCGCGTTCGCGCCGCGTGAGTTCGGTCGCGACCGGGAGGGTGGCCGACGGTGCGGCGGAACCGGCCGGGGCGGCCTTCGCGCCTTCGAGACGGCGTACGGCGCGCGTCGCGCCGGCTGCGGCGTAGAGGCTTCGCGCCCGCTCGATCGCGCCGCCCAACTCGAAGGCGGCGGCCGCGTCGATCGGGCGACCGAGATCGAGGAAGGCCTGTCCGGTTGCGAGCGCGGCGCTCTTGCCCGCGGCCGGGTCGCGCCGCATTGCCGCCCGCGCTTCGAACGAGCGCAAGTAGGCGTCGGCCGCGGCGTTGCCGGGAAAGCCGCAGGCGCGTTGGAGCAAGGCGCGCGCGGGAGCGGACTCGGCCTCGTCGAGCACGTCGGCCGCCGCTTCGCAAAGCCAATACGCATGATCGGGTTCGTTGAGCGCGGGCAGCGCGCGCCGCACCAGCGTCGCGGCCCGTTCGCGTTCGCCGACGTCGAGGGCCGAACGCGCGGCCGCGCCCGCGACGATTGCGATCACTTGGGACTCGCGCAGGTGCAACGCGTTCTCGAGCGCGGCGTCGGCATCGAGCGCGTCGAGGTCGGCGACGCCGTCGAGCAGGCCGCGCAAGCGCAGGCCGATCGCTCCCGCAAAGCCGAGCGTCATCGCCACGATCGAGCGCGCCGAGACGACCGAGCGGAACGCGCGCAACGCCGCCTCGAGGTCGCCGGCGAAGAGCGCGGCGAGCGCCGCGGCGCTCTCGAGCGTCGCGGCCTGACGGTGCAGTCCTCGGCCGCGCGCCAACTCCAGCGCCGCGGAACAGACGCGCGCGGCCTCGGCGTCGCGACCGCTCAAGAGCGCGGCGTTGGCCGCGTTGCTCAAGGCGTGAACCTGCAGTTCGGCGTTGTCGAGCCGCTCGGCTACGGCCAGCGCGGCGTCGTATTCCGCTCCCGCGCCCGCGTAGTCGCCCAGCGAGCAGAGCGCGTTGCCGCGCGCGTTGTGCGCGCGAAAACCGTCGAACTCTTCGCGTTCGCAGTCGAGCGCTTCGGCCTCGTCGAGCACGGACAACGTTTCGGCGGCACGACCGAGCGTGGAGAGGATGCCGGCCAGGGTCATCGCCGCGGTATAGTGCACCGGCGTTGCCGCCGTACCGCGTTGTTCCTCGCGAACGGCGGCGATCGTTTCGAGCGAGCGCTCGACTTCGCCCGACTCGTAGAGCTGGCGCGCGACCCAGAGCATCATCGTTTGCGCGGCGGCCGCGTCCCCGGAACGGCGTAGCGCGCCGGCGCCGTCCTGACACCATTCGCGCGCGCGCACCATTTCGCCGACGGCGCAGAATGCGTAGGCGGTCTTCTCGACCAAGCGGTGGCGCGCGCCGCCCTCGGCCACGCTGAGCGCGCGTTCGTAGAAACGGGCGGCGTCGGCGTACGCGAAGATTGCGCCGGCGCGGTCGCCGGCGGCTTCGTTGGCCGCGACCGCGCGGTCCGCGTCGCCGGCGGCCCACCAATGGTAGGCCGCTTCGTCGCCGCCCTCGCCGGCTTCGAGCCGTTCGGCGATGCGCCGGTGCAGCACGCGCACTTCGCCCGTCAACAGTTCGCGATAGAACACCTCGCGCGTGATGGCGTGGCGGAAGCGGAACGCTCCGCTGGCGGGGTCCTCGACGATCAATTGCAGATTGCGCGCGCGCCGTAGCGCGCCGAGGATCGCCTCCGCTCCGGTGCCGGTGAGTTCGGCCAGCAATTCGGCGCGGAACTCGCGGCCGAGGACGGCCGCCGTGAGGAGCGCTTGTTGCTCCGCTTCGGGTATTTTGCGCAACCGTTCGAGCAGCGTGGCGCGGATCGAGACGACCGGAGTCGTCGCCCCCGCAGTTCCGCGCTGCAACGCGCCGAGCAGCAACTCCTCGGCGACGAGCGGCTTGCCTTCGGCGAGTTCGACGATGCGTTGGATTTCGACTTGGCCGATCGGGGCGTCGCCCGCAGCCTCGCGGACGAGCGCGGTCACGTCGCGGTCGCCGAGCGGCTGCAGGCTGAGTTCGCTCGCGCCCTCGCGCAGCGCGCGAGCGAGTTGCGCCGAACGCGTCGGGTCGAGCGCCAACTCGTCGCTGCGATAGGTCGCGATCATCAACACCGGCGCGTCGCTCAACCGGCGCCCCAAGTAGCGCCAGAGTTCGAAGGTCGCGGCGTCGCTCCAGTGCACGTCTTCGATGACCAGCACCAGCGAGCCGACCGCGTTGGCGCGGCGGCGCAAATAGTCTTCGACGAGCCGGAAGCGCCGCAGACGCTCCAACTCCACGTCGGACGCGGCTTCGCCGGCCGTGCCGCGCAACTCGCGTTCCAAGCTCGTACTGCGCTCGTCGTCGAGCAGCGCCTCGATGAACGGTTCGTAGGGCGTCGAGAGATACTCGACGCACGCGCCGCGCAGCACGAGGCAACGTTCGCGCCGGACGAGCCGCTCGAACTCCAGCAGCAAGCGCGTTTTGCCCACGCCCGACTCGCCGGCGACGAGCAGGCGCGCGCCGGCCGAATCGGCCTTCGCCCGCCGGAACGAGGCCAGCAGAAACTCGAGTTCCGGGCCTCGCCCCAGGACGGTGGCGAATTGAGCGTTGGTGGGGAGCGCTATGGCACCCCGGGCGTGAAGGTGATCGTGCACGGCGAAGTCTTTTGATCGCCGACGACCCCGAACGTGCTCTTGGGCAGGACGATCGTGAAGCCCAACGTCGTCGTGTTGTTCTTCGATTTACCGGCGCTCGTGATCGAACCGTAGGCGCTGAAGTCTTGGGTGCTGCCCGCGGTCAGGGCCGTGAGCGTAAAGCCCGCGAATGCGACACCGTTGTATTCGAAGACGAATTCGCTATTGGCCGGCAGCGGCTTGGTGCACTCGTTGGCGATCGAGCCGGTGAGCGTAACGATGTTTCCCGAGGGCTCGTACGCTTCGGTAAAGCCGTTGATCTCCATGTACCCGTCGGTGCCCCCGCCCGCTCCCGCCGGGTGCGGCGCCGCGCTCCCCAGGGCGAGGGTGGCGATCGCCGCGAGCATCCAGGGCCGCACGCTCGTAAACTTCACGAGGAACCTCCGCAAAAGAGAACCCGGCCGGCGCAATAATCGCGGTCGGATTGCGCACTTACGCAGAGGTACCGAGCGTCCCTACGTGCCGCCCTAGGGGCTGCGGCGGATGCTCAGGATCTTGACCGGCGGTCGCAACTGGTCGCCGACCGAGGGCGAGTGCTGGATGCGCCGCACCACGTCCATGCCCTTGACCACCTTTCCGAATACGGCGTAGCCGACGTGGTCGGGGGTGCGGTCGGCGTCGAGGTACGTGTCGTCGCCGACGCAGATGAAGAATTCGCTGTTGGCCGAGTTGGGGTCCATCGTCCGCGCCATCGAGATCGCCCCATCGGTATTGTGCAGCCCCGTCGTGCTCGTCTTCTCGACCGCGATCGAAGGCAGCCGTTTGGTTCCGGCCGGCCCGAGGCCGCCCTGGATCACCCCGGGGGCGTTGGCCGGCCCGCTCGAGTCGGGCGGCAGGACGCGGTAGAAGACGCCCCCGTCGTAGCGGTGGGCGTCGACGTACTTCAGGAAGTTGCGCGTCGTCACGGGCGCCTTGCCCGTCTCCAAGTGCACGACGATTTGTCCCGCGGTCGTCCGGATCGTAACGTTGACGCCGCGGTCCGAGGCGGCGAGCGCCGGCGACGCGGCGAGGAACGCGAGCAGGAGGGCGCGGGCGGCGATGGTCTTCAACACGCCGCTCCGTTCGGCTCGCGCGGCGCGAGTTCTTCCAGCAATTCCGGTGCCGCGACGCCGCGGGTGGGCCGGCCGGAGGCGCTGACGTAGACGCGTTCGCGCGCGCGGGTGAGCGCGCAATAGAACGCGCGTCGTTCCTCGGCGTTGTATTTACGGCGAAAGCCCTGGCGGAACTGCGCGTAGGTGAACTTTGCAGTGCGCGCGCTGCGCGCGCCCGTCCCGACGTTTTCTTTGGGAATCATGCCCAGGCTCGGCGTGAAGAGGAATGCGTCGGGGACGTAATAGCGCGGAAAGGCGCCGGCGCGCACGTCGACCACGAAGACGTGATCGAATTCGCGGCCCTTGGCGGCCTCGACGTCGAGCACGCGCACGCAGTCGCGCAACTCCGGTTCGATCGAGAGAAGGTCGGCGTCGACCGCTTCGATCGCGTCGGCTTCGTCGAGGAAGTCGCGCAACGTGCCCAGCGGTTCGCGCGCGGCGTAGTGCTCGATGCGGCGCAGCAGCCGGGCGGTCAGGCCGCGTTCGAAGCGCCCGCGCGCGTCGTCGCGCGATGCGGCCAGCACGGTCTCGCCGAGGATCGTGCGCGCGAGTGCGGGCAAGTCGAGGTCGCGCTCGGCGCTTTCCCAGCGCTCCAGCGCCGCGCGAAAGGCTTCGATGCGCGTCCGTGCTTCGTCGGGGAGGGCCGCGTCGGCATCGCCTCGCGTGAGGTTGCGGGCCAGGCGCAGATCGCGCAGGCGATCCCAGCGGCCGCGAATCGCATCCTCGTCTTCCGCATCCTCGGGAAGCGTGAAGAGGAGCGGCTGCGTCTGCTCCGGCGGTTCGGCGCAGAGTGCCGCGATCGACGCGTCGCAGAGGTTGAGCCACGGCGCCTCGAGGTTGCGCATCAGGTAGTCGTGGCGATAGGGATCGGCCTGCGCCCAGAGCGCGGCCAACCCGTCTTGGACGACCGGAAACTCGTACAGGCTGGCCTCGCCGGCCACGTCGAGCGGGACGCCGCGCCCGAGCAGCGCGTCGACGTACACGTGCGCCGCCGGCAGGCTGCGCGTGATGACGGCGATGCGTTCCGGCCGCACGCCGTCGGCGAGCAGGCGTGCGACGCCGGCGGCCACGTAGCGCGCCTCGTCGCGCGCGTCGGTGCCCCGGTAGCAGACGTACGCCTCGCTCTCGCGCGGGTTCGCGCGCCGCGCGGGGTCGAGCACGCCGCGCGCGATCGCGAGCGCGGCCGGCGAGCAGCGCTGCGAGCCGGTCAAGGCGAGCGCGCCGGGCGCCTTCAGTTCGTCGAGCCCGCGCGCTCCGGCGAACGTGCGCGTCGCCTGGTCGGGATCGCCGGCGAGCGTGACGCCGGCCAAATCCGCGCCGAAAGCGGCGCGCAGAAAGGCCAATTCGCCCCCGGTAGCGTCCTGGGCGTCGTCGACGAATGCGACGCGGTAGGGCAGACGCCGCGCGCCTCCGCGCGCCTGGAGCAAACGCGCGGCTTCGTGCAGCGCGTCGTCGGCGGTCAAACAACCGCGCTCGTTCAAATAGGCGGCGTAGGTGCGGTAGAGTTTGACCAGGATCTTGGCCAAGTCGACCTCGCGAGCGTGCTGCCGTTCCAACTCGGCCGCGTCGACGCGCAGCGAGTCGCGATACTTGCCTTGCGTCTCCATGATCAGGTCGGCGGCCGCGAGGTTGGGCGTGAACGCGTAGAACTTGGTCGCGCCCTTATCGCAATACGCCTTGAATTCGTCGGGCGAGATGCCCGCCCGGCGCAGCTTGCGAATCAACCGGAAAGCCGCGGCGGCGAAACGTTGCGGCGAACGCAGTCCGGTGATTTCGGGATCGATCTCGGCGGCCACGATCTCGCTCCACTCCAGCGAGAACAGCGGAGCCGCGGCGGCTTCGAAGATCTGCGCGGCGCGCACGTCTTCGATCGCGGTCGCGTCGCGCGCGGGATCGCAGGCGCGGATCGCTTCGAGCGCGACCTCGCCGAGCGTCGCGCAGCGCACGCCCGCGGGCAAGGTTTCGAACGCGTCGCGCAGATGCTCGACGCCGCGCGCACCGGCGGCCGTCAGCAGCGCGGGAACGCCCATGGCGGCGGCGCGCGCGGCGCGACGCGCCAACAGCGTCGTCTTCCCGCTGCCGGGCGGCCCCGTTAAGCGCAGCGCAACGTCGAACGGCGCGTCGAGCGCGCGTTGCTGCGCCTCGTCGAGCGCGAACTCGAGACGTCCCTGCGTCATCGGCCGAACCGGTCTTCCCGCAGCAGGGGCCGATGGCGGCAAGCGTTACGGTAGGAGCAGAAGGTGCACGCCTCGGCGTCGCGAGCGGGCGCGAAGGCCGCGATCGGTTCGTCGGAGAGCCGGCGCGCGAGTTCGATCATCTTGGCGCGCGCGCGTTCGAGCGCGTCGATGCCGATCGTGCCGGTCGTCGCGCTATCGAAGCCGCGCGCCGGCGGCGCGGAGAGGGGCACCACCTCCAGCTCGACCGGACGCACGTCGAGCAGCGCGTCCTTGAGCGGCACCAGCGCCAGTCGCGAGACGCGTTCGCCGCGCTCGGTCTGCGCCCAATAATAGAAGGGCAACTGGAAGTCGAGGAAGTCGGCGACTTTCTTGCGGTACTCCGCCGCGCTTTCGGCGATGGTGCCGGTCTTGTAGTCGACCACGGTCAGCGCGCCGGTCGCGTCGTCGCGGTCGAGCCGGTCGATGTAGCCGATGAAGTCGTAGCCCTCGAGTTCCAGCTTGGCCTCGGCCTCGGTGCCGATCACGCTGAAGGGGCGCGTCGCGCCGCGCTCCACGAACCATTCGACGTAGCGCCGGGCGGTGCGCCGGGCGCGCCGCGTCTGCAGCGCGAACTCCACCGCGGTGCTAAAGCCCGACCGGTAGCGCTCGAAAGCGGTTTGAATCCAGCGGTCGAGTTCGCTCTCCAAGACCGCCGGCGGCGCGGCGTCGGCGCGGGTGAAGCGTTTGTGGAAGTTCTCGAGCGCCCAATGGAACGCGCTGCCGTAGAACGAGGCCGACGAGCCCTTGTCTTCGACGGAGGCGCAGACGTAGCGATAGTACCAGCGCCGTTCGCATTCGGCATACGTGCCCAGCGACGACGCGCTGTAGTGCGTCTTGCGCCGTCGCACCGAGCGCGGCGTCTCGGGCTCGCGCGCGGCCAACGCTTGCAGCGGCGGCGTCGCAGGCGATGCCGCGCCGTCCGCGACCGAAGCGAGCGCGTCGAGCGCCGTCGCGACGCTCCACGACTGCCCGGCGCGTTCGTCGAACGCGTGCGCCGCCGCGTCGAGCGCTTCGAGGGTCGAGGCCGTGCGGAGCGTGGCGCCGTCTTCGAGGCCGAAGGCCAAGGCGATGCCGTCGACGACTTCGCCCAGCGTCGCGCCCTGCGCGCGGTAGGTGCGTTCGATCTCGTCGAGCGCGCGGACGAAGGCGTGGGTTCGCGCGAGGCGCTCGCGCGCCAGCGGAACGCGTTCGCGGGCGATCGTCTCGCGCAGCGTGCCGCGTTCGCCGGCCGCCACCAGCAACGCGCAAGCGTCGCCGCGGCTCACGCCGGAGAACGGAGCCACGATGAGTCTGCGGGCGTCGGCGTCGCCGGCGCCGTCGGCGTAGCGCAGCGCGTCGCAGACGAAGGCTACCAGGCGCGGAGCCGGCGGCACGACGGAGTCGGGCCGGGCGGCGTCTATCTCGGCGATGATCGGTTCGGACATCGAACAGGTGGTGGTTCGTGACGGCCGACGCGGGACCCGCAGGCAGGCTGCGGAAGGGGAGTTCCATGGCTCGCAAACTCGTCGTGGGCGTCACGGGAGCGAGCGGCAGCGCGTACGCGCTGGCCGCGCTGCGTGCGCTGCGCGCCGCCGAGATCGAGGTCCATCTGGTGATGAGCGCTCAGGCGCGGCGCACGGTCGAACTCGAGACCACTTCGACCGCCGCCGACCTCGAGGCGCTCGCCGCGCACGTCTATCGCGACGACGACTTGGCCGCCTCGATCTCGTCGGGCTCGTTTCTGCACGACGGCATGCTGGTGATCCCGTGCTCGATCAAGAGCGCCGCCGCCATCGCCTACTCGTTGAACGGCAACTTGCTGGTGCGTGCCGCCGACGTCAGCTTGAAGGAACGCCGTCGCGTCGTGCTGGTGGTTCGCGAGACGCCCCTGCACCTCGGCCACCTGCGCACGCTCACCCAACTCGCCGAGATCGGCGCGGTGATCCTGCCGCCGATTCCCGGCATGTACGCCAAACCGCAAAGCGTCGAAGAGATCGTCGCCCACACGGTGGGTAAGGCGCTCGATCAATTCGGAATCGAGCACGCGCTCTTCAAGCGCTGGAAGTAGCCGCGCCGACGAGCCGCACCGCAAGCGCTACGTCGCTGGGACGGTCGACGTTGACGGCGATTTCGGGGTGGGTGCAGACGGCTGCCGCGGCGGGCACGCCGAGCAACTCGCCGGCGCGGCGCTCGAGGTTGACGATGCCGAGGCGGCCGAGCGAATAGCGCAGCACCACGTCCCAACCGAAGATCGCGGCGAGCTGTAGCGGGTTCTTGCGCGCGGAGCCGAGCCGGTCGAGAAAACGTTCGAGTGGTTCGAGCGCGCGCGGCCGCAGCAGCACGCAGCCGCCGCCGCAATACGTGCCGTCGCGCAGTCGCGCCCAGGTGTGCGGCACTTCGGGATAGCGCGCTTCGTGGGCGCCGCGTTCGACGCAGGCGTAGACGATGTCCGCATCGCGCGCGGTGGCGATGTCGAGAAATTCGTGGACGGCCGCGAGGCTCAACACGGGCAAGTCGCCCGCCACGACCAGCAGCGGTTGGGCCGGATCGAAGCCGCGCACGCCCGAGCGAAGGCTATCGCCGATGCGCGGCCCGTCGGGCCGGATTTCGTCGGCGTCGGCGAGCGCGGCGGCCGCGCGCGCGCCCGACGGCGCGACCGCGACGATCGTCGCGATGCGTGGCGAGGCGCGCAGCGGCGCGAGCGTTC
>Ga0326727_10012116_pt1 | contig 19758 bp, 18 predicted proteins | sample MB2enrmetagenome_FD_207643 | JGI IMG/M metagenome (GOLD analysis project Ga0326727, IMG submission 207643) | Lab enriched peat soil microbial communities from McLean, Ithaca, NY, United States - MB29MY | ecosystem: Environmental > Terrestrial > Soil > Wetlands > Peat | place: USA: New York...
CCGCCGCGGGCTGGGCCGAAAAGTCAAAGCGATTGTCGAAGGGTCAGTGACCGATTTGTCAAGGTTCGCCGATAACAGTTTCGATGCCGTGCTGTGTCTGGGCGGTCCGCTCTCCCACGTCCAACCGAAATCCGCGCGGCAACACGCCGTTGCCGAATTGGTCCGGGTCGCCAAACGAAATGCGCCGGTGTTCATCTCCGTCATGAGCCGATACGGCGTCATGCTCGCCACCCCCGGCGGCTGGCCCCGCGAACTGCTCTACAAACGGCACTACGACAACCTCGCGTTCAACGGTGACGATTATAAGTTCTGCGGCAACGCCTATGGCCATTTCTTCACGTCAACCGAATTGAAGGCCTTGGTGCTGACCAAAAAAGTGAAGCTGTTGGAACTGGTCGGCCTCGAGGGCTTGAATATCGACAAGGATGTAACCAACCGGTTTGCCAAGGAATTCCCCGGCGCGTGGCGCAACTGGATGGCCCTGCATCGCAAACTGTGTTCCGACCCGTTCGTTGTCGACGCCAGCGGCCACATGTTGATCGTCGTGCAGAAGCGGTTGTAGGAACTGTGTGAACTGTCGAGAGTCAATCATTGATCCCTTGAAACGAAATCGCGTGGACTGAATCGCACGGTAAATGGAGGTATTTCGGGCGCAATCAAGCCCCGGATGGCCTTGCCGTTACCACCGCAAATACATGCCGGACACCGCCTTGACAAGGTTCGGCAATCCTGTTACGTAGATTGTGAAAAGTGGAACAAGGGGTTGCAGTTGGGCTGTTTTTGGTATCGGTCGCGTGAAAGATTTATACATAAATCAGTACCTTTTCGTCATCGTGTTCCTGCTGGTCGCGGTGGCGTTCCCGTTGCTGCCGCTGGCCATCGCGTGGCTCCTCGCGCCGCACCGTCCCGCCCCTACCAAGAACGACACCTACGAGTGCGGGCTGACTTCCAAGGGCGACGCGTGGGTCCAATTCCGCGTCGGCTACTACATTTACGCCCTCGTGTACGTGATTTTTGCCGTCGAGACGGTCTTTCTGTACCCGTGGGCAGTGGCGTTCCGAGGGCTGGGCTTCGGTGGCTTCCTCGCGATGATGGTGTTCGTGCTCCTCCTGGTGGAAGGGCTGGTTTACGCGTGGGCCAAGGGCGCGTTGGATTGGAAATAACATGGCTGTCGACGAAGGTCTAAAAAGCGAGCTTCAGAAACAGGGGATTTTCGTTCTCACCTTCGAACAGCTTTACAACTGGGGCCGCAAAAGCTCGATTTGGCCGTTGCAGTTCGGGTTGGCCTGTTGCGCCATTGAAATGATCGCCAGCGCCGCGGCCCGCTACGATTTGGCGCGGTTCGGCGCCGAGGTCTTTCGCGCCACCCCTCGTCAGGCCGATTTGATGATCGTTGCGGGCACCGTCACCAAGAAAATGGCCCCCTTGGTCGTTTGCCTCTACAACCAGATGCCCGAACCAAAATACTGCATCGCGATGGGCGCCTGCGCCATTTCGGGCGGACCGTTCAAGGACGGTTACAATGTGCTGAAGGGCATCGACCGCTATATTCCCGTGGACGTGCATATCCCCGGTTGCCCGCCGCGTCCCGAGGCGTTGATACACGCGATCATGACCCTCCAACGTAAGATCGCGAATCAGCACCTGGAGAAGGAGAACCGTCTGCGCTGGTACGATAAGAACGCCGAGACCGAGTTTCCGATCCCGTCCTACGGCGACCACGATTTGCAGCCGCCCGCGAATCGCGAAGTCTGGCAGCCGCCGCGCGACTATCGCGACGTGACCCTCGATGAGGTCAAGAAAGCCTGATGGAAGCCATCGAGAAAATCAAAGAGGTCGCGGCACAGGCCGTTCCCGGCGCGCAGGTTGAGATTGTCAACTCGACACCCGCGGCCCAGCAACCGGCGCTGCTCGTTGATCGCGAGCATATCTATGCCATCGCGAAATTCTTCAAGGAAGATCCGCGTTTCCAGATGGACTTTTGCTCCTGTGTGACGGGCGTCGATTATCTGCAAAAAGCTGACAAACCCGGTTTTATCGAGGTCGTCTACCACCTGTATTCCGTTGCGCAAAAACACGGGCCCGTCGTTCTCAAGGTGCGTGCACCGCGCGAACTCGACCAGTGCCGCGTGCCATCATTGACCCCTCTCTGGCGTGGCGCCGAGTTTCAGGAGCGCGAAGCGTACGATCTCTACGGCGTGAAGTTCGACGGTCATCCCAATTTGCGCCGCATCCTGATGTGGGACGAATTTACGGATCATCCCATGCGCAAGGACTACGTTCCGCCGTCGGATTACGAGTGGGAGCCGACCCCTCACGACGACACGCTCCAGCGAACCGTCCAGACGGGTGGCATCACGCCGCCGACGGCCCGCGAAGAGTTGGAAAAGGCGAAGAAGAAATGATCCAGCCGCTGACAGACGAGAAGCGGTTCACGCTGACGCCCGGGTCGGAAGGCTTGATCGAAACCCAGACGCTCGAGGTTTCCATCGGGCCACAACACCCCAGCACCCACGGTGTCTTTCGCATGGATTGCGTGCTGGACGGCGAAACGGTCGTTGCGCTCAAGCCCGTCATGGGCTATCTGCACCGCAATCACGAGCAACTGGCCGAGCGCATGGCCTGGCTCGGCTCGATGCCCTACACGGACCGTCTCGACTATTTGAATTCGATGAGCAACAACTGGGCGTACGCGTTGGCTGTCGAAAAGCTTGCTGGCATCAAGGTCCCCGAGCACGCCGAGTACGTTCGCGTAATCATGTCCGAGTTGACGCGTATCCTGAACCACTCCTGCGTCATCGGGTTCATGTTGCAGGATCTCGGCGCATGGGGCACGCCGTTGCTCTACGCCTTTCGCGAACGCGAACGGATTCTCGACCTCTTTGAAGCCGTCAGCGGTTCGCGCATGATGTGCAATTATATGCGCTTCGGCGGCGTCCGCGTCGACATGACGGAGAAAGATTTGGCCGTCGCGAAAGATATCGTCACCCGCTTCCCGCGTTTCCTCGACGAATTTGAAAAATTGCTCACGGGCAACGAAGTCCTGCTCGCCCGCACGCAGCGCGTCGGCATTCTGCCCAAGGAACTCGCCATCAACGCCAGCATCAGCGGTCCGATGGCCCGCGCCAGCGGTGTGGAATACGATGTCCGCAAAGTCGACAAGTACGGCGTCTACGGTCGCTTCGATTTTCGTGTGCCCGTCGGCGACGTCGGCGACGTCTACGACCGTTATTACATCCGCATCCTGGAAATGCGCGAGAGCATCAAGATTCTGCAGCAAGCGCTCCGCGATGTTCCCGCCGGACCGCACGTCGCGCCCGAGGTGAAGCTCCGCAATTTCAAAATTCCGCCCGGCGACGGCTATGGCCGCATTGAGGCGCCCAAAGGCGAACTCGGTTTCTACCTCGTCTCCGACGAAGGGGGCAAACAGCCGTACCGCTACCATGTGCGTCCGCCGAGCTTCATCAACCTGACCACGCTCGAGGACATGTGCCTCGGCCACAAGGTCGCGGACGTCGTCATCATCCTTGGCAGCATCGATATCGTGTTGGGGGAGGTGGATCGCTAATGGGTTTCATCGGCAAAGGCTTGTTCGAGGGCATGGTCGTCACCGCCCGGAACTTCGTCGGCAGCTACTTCAACAAAGAGCGCATGGTCACCGTCCAGTATCCCGAAGAGCGTGTCCAGACGCCTGAAAATTCGCGCACGTTCCCGTTCCTCGTGTATGACGATGACAAAAGCCCGGTCGACACGATGCGTTGTGTCGCGTGCAAGATTTGCGAGGTCGAGTGCCCACCGCAGTGCATTTACATCGTCATGGACCGCGATGAGAAAGGCAAACCGCGGCAACGCCCGAAGGTGTTCGACATCGACATTAGCGTCTGCATGCAATGCCAGATTTGTGTGGAAGTCTGCCCGTTCGACGCGATCAAGATGGACAACGACTACGAGAAGTCGCAGTACGACCGCTTTGACGACCTCGTCGAACACCTGCCCGACCTGCTCAAATCGAACGAGTATTACAATCGCATCAAGCCGACCGAAGCAACCGGCGTCGATGCGAAGCTCAAGGCGGAGAAGGAAAAGAAGGCAAAGAAGGCTGCTCCCGCTGCCGCCGCCAAACCGGCAGCGACAGTGCCGAAGCCGGCCGCACCGAAGCCTGCGCCAGTCGTTGCCGCCGCTCCGTCCGCAAAACTCACGATTCCCGAAGACGCTCCGTTCACGCCTGAGCAACGTCAATGGCTCAGTGGATTTCTCAGCGCCGTTAGTGTTGGCGCCGCGCCTGCCGCCGGTGCTGCAGCGCCGTCAGCGTCAGCCCCAGCCGAGGCACCGGCTGCGGCCGCTCCCGCAGCAGCCTCAGCCGCGCCAGCCGCAGAAGCACCTGCGGGCAACTGGCCGTGGCACGACCCGGGTATGGGCATGCAGCAACGCCTCGATTCGGCGAAGAGCGCGCCGTTGGCGGATAAACTAATGGCCGCGATGGCGCAGACCGACTGCCACGCGTGCGGCTACGATTGCCGCGGCTATGCCGATGCGATTGCCGGCGGCGCAGAGAGCGATTTATCACTTTGCCTGCCCGGAGAAGCGGAGACCGCCAACATGCTGAAAAAGCTGATGGAGGAGGCAGGCAAAGCGTAAGAGTCGTGTGAGGTTTGACACGCGTTCGCTGTTTACTTATAACCAGCGAGCTTGGGGTAGGGGATTCACTTGGTTTGGAAACGACTTATCAACAACTGCATACTTGGTTCCTGAACGCGCCGGACAGCGTCTTGCTGTGGGTGTCCATCGCGATTCCCATTCTTTTCGTCCTCTCCGTCTTCCCGGGCATTTTCGCCTACACGACGCTCGTCGAACGCAAGGCGCTGGGCCGAATCCAGAATCGCATCGGCCCGAACCGCGTCGGACGCTGGGGCATTCTCCAACCGATTGCCGATGGGCTGAAATTGCTCATAAAAGAGGACATCGTGCCGCGGCGCGCCGATCAAATTGTCCATTTCCTCGCGCCGGTTATCGCGGTGATCCCATCGATCCTGCTTTTCTCGGTAGTGCCGGTCGGCACCAAGCTGGTCCCCGTCGACCTGAATATCGGGATACTGTTCGCGTTCGCCGTCAGCACCGCGAGTGTGTTGGCCTTGTTCATGGGCGGGTGGGCGTCGCGCAACAAGTTCTCGCTCCTCGGCGCCATGCGCGCCGTGGCGCAGGTCGTTTCCTATGAAGTCCCGATGGTGCTGGCGGCGGTGGCGGTGGTGATGGCCGTCGGCTCGCTCTCAACCCTGCGCATCGCCCGGGCGCAGAGCGGGGGAATACTCAACATCACCAACTGGTTCGTCTTCCGACCATGGGGATTTGTTGGGTTCGTCCTGTTTACGATCGGCGCGATGGCGGAATCGGCCCGCACGCCGTTCGACATTCCCGAGGCCGAATCCGAAATCATCGCCGGCTATCACACTGAATACAGCGGCTTCAAATTTGCGCTCTTTCAGATGGGCGAATATCTCGCGTCCATCGCCATGGCGGGGATCACGGTGACAATGTTCCTCGGTGGCTACAACGGCCCCGGCAGCGGCCCCGGCTGGATGGGCGGCTTGATCTCCATGTTCTGGTTTTTTATCAAGCTGGCGTTCATGATCGTGCTCAACATCTGGATCCGTGGCACGTGGCCGCGGGTGCGCGTCGACCAGTTGCTGGGATTTGCCTGGAAAGTCCTCCTGCCGATGTCGATCGTCAACATCGTTGCGGTGGGCATGTGGCATTATCTGACGTTCCGGCCCTTGGCGTGGGTGGCGACGACCTTGTGGCTCGTTCTCTGGTTCATCACACTTTCGAAACTGGCCGCCACGGAAGGTGTCGCGCCCCGAACGTATCGCTACGCCTCCTGATCGCCATGGAAGCCATCTTCTGGATTCTTTCTGCCATCACGGTGCTCGGCGCGCTGTTCGCCATCACGCTCCGCAACCTCATCCATTGCGTTCTGTCATTGATCCTGTTTTTCCTCGGCATTGCGGGACATTACTTCCTGTTGCGCGCGGATTTTCTCGGAGCTGTGCAGATCCTCATTTATATTGGCGCGGTTGCCGTGCTGATGCTGTTTGCGATCATGCTGACACGACACGTGACCGGCGACGAAGGGCCGCGCGAGGTTCTGGGCGGCAAATGGTGGGCGGGCATGGGCACCGCCGTCATCATTGCGGGGTTGCTGTGGGCGATTATTCGCAAAGACCAGCTTGCCCAGATTCTACCGGCTGGCGGAGCGCAAACCTCCGTGGTGGAAATCGGCAAGGCGCTGGTCGCGGATTGGGTCGTCCCATTCGAGGCGATGGCCGTGCTGCTGACCGCGGCGCTCATCGGTGCGGTCGTCATCGCGCTGGAGGAGGTCATCCGCAGGCGATGAACATTCCCCTTGGCGATTACCTCATGCTGTCGGCGTTCCTGTTCGCCATCGGCTTGTGCGGAGCGTTGTCGCGCAAGAACGCCATCATTGTCTTGATGGGCATTGAGATCATGTTCAACGCCGCCATCCTGAACCTGATCGTCTTCTGGCACTACAAGTATTTCGCCACGCCGACCGCCTACATCTTTGCCATTTTCGCCATCTCGATTGCCGCGGCGGAATCGGCTGTCGGCTTGGCCCTGGTTATCGCCATCTACCGGCAGTACAAATCCGTCGATGTCGACGAGTTCACGAGCTTGAAGGGGTAGGATGGATCACACCGAATACCTTCAGCATCTCGCGCAGCAGCAGTGGCTGATTCCGTTTTTCCCGCTGGTGGCTGCGGCGATTCAGTCGTTGATGAAACGCCCGTCGCGCAAAGCGTCGGGCGCGCTGACCATCATCGCGATGGGTCTCTCGTGTATTTTCGCGCTCCGGGCATTCTTTGCGACCATTGGCAGTGGCGCCGAACACCACGAGGTCGAGCGGACAATCTTCAACTTTACCTGGTTCAAATTCGGGACCACGAGCCTCGACCTCGGGTTCATCCTTGACCCGCTAACCGCGGGGATGGCGGCGATGGTTGCGTTCGTCGGGTTCTGGATTTTCGTCAACGCGACAGGTTACATGGCGGAAGACGAAAACTTCACGCGGTTCTTTTGCTTCCTGTCGCTGTTCGCCGCCTCGATGCTGGGCCTGGTGATTTCGAACAATCTGCTGTTGCTGTTCATGTGCTGGGAACTCGTCGGCCTGTGCAGCTATCTGCTGATCGGCTTCTGGTATTTCAAGCCGTCGGCAGCCGCGGCGATGAAAAAAGCGTTCATCACGACCCGCATCGGCGACGTCGGCTTTCTGCTCGGCATCGTGATGTTGTATTGGAAGACCGGCACGCTGACTATGTACACCCACGACGCACTACACCCCGGCGCGTTGGAGCAGGTGGGGGCGCTGGCTCTGCGAAATGGCTGGTGGGGCCTGTCGACGGCAAGCACGATTGCGTTTCTCCTCTTTATCGGCGCAATGGGGAAGAGTGCGCAATTCCCGCTGCACGTGTGGTTGCCGGACGCGATGGAGGGCCCCACACCCGTGAGCGCGCTCATCCACGCGGCCACAATGGTCGCGGCAGGCGTGTTCATGGTGGGACGAATGTATCCGCTCTTCACTGCGGAACCGGGTTCGTGGGTACTGGATTTCGTCATGTGGATCGGCTGCATTACAGCGGTGTTTTCCGCGACGATTGCCGTGGCGCAATTCGACATTAAACGTGTCCTGGCATATTCAACGTGCTCACAGCTTGGCTTCATGGTCATGGGCCTTGGTGCGGGCAGTTTGGTAGCGGGACAGTTTCACCTGTTGACACACGCGTTTTTCAAAGCGCTTCTCTTCCTCGGCTCTGGCTGCGTCATCATCGGCACGCACCACGAGCAGGACATGCGCAAGATGGGCGGCCTGCGCAAGTACATGCCCATCACGTTTTGGTGCTATCTCTTCGGCATGCTGGCACTGTCCGGCGTGCCGCCATTCGCGGGTTTCTTTTCGAAGGACGAAATCCTTCTGTCGACGTTCCATCGCAACAAGTATGCGTGGGGCCTCGCAACGTTTGCCGCGTTCCTCACGGCTTTTTACATGACACGCCAGATGTACATGGTTTTTGCCGGTAAATGGCGTGGCGGAGAAAATGATCACGGCCACGACAAACACGGCAAGCACGATGATCACGGGCATGGTCAGCACGGCGGCGAACCGCACGAAGTGACCTGGAATATGTGGCTACCGATCGCGGTGCTGAGTCTGTTCGCCATTGGACTCGGTTTCTTTGGCCACAAATACGGGGAATACCTCGGCGTCGCGGGGGCTGAATCGGAGGAAGGAATGGCCGTTGTCATGGGTGCTTCCCTGGCGGTGGTGGCGCTGGGTCTGTTGCTGGGTTGGGCGGTTTACGGCCGCAAGACCATGGAACATGCGACCGATGAAGACCCGCTTTCGGTGGCACTCGGAGGTCTGTTCACGTTCCTGAACCGCAAGTGGTACATCGATGAACTGTATGACGTGACGATCATCCGATTTACGGCCACGTGCGGCGTGTTTTTCCGGCTGGTGGACAAATTGATTATCGATGGCGCCCTGCACGCCATCGCCTGGACGGCCTGGGGCATCTCACAATTCTTTCGTTGGATCGGTGACGAGTTCTTCATCAACGGCGGCTTTGACGCCGGCTGCGAGAGCGTGCGGTGGGAGGGCAAGGAGTTTTCGAAGTTGGAGAACGGTCGCATCCAAAACTATTTCCGCGTGTTGAGCCTGGGGGCAGCAGTTCTCTTGCTGATTTACTTCTTCACATGACCCAGTCCTCGATCCCCTTGTTATCGCTGATCACGTTCACGCCGCTGGTCGGGGCGGCCCTGATCTTGTTGGTGCCGAAGAGCGGCGGGCGCGAAATCAGACTGATCGCGCTGGGCGCCAGCATCATCTCGCTCCTGACAACTCTTTGCGTCTGGAGCCGGTTCGATCCGAACGCGGGGTTGGCATTCGAAGAGCGCTGGTCGTGGATCCCCGCGCTCAACGTCGATTATCGCCTGGGTGTCGATGGCCTCAGCATGACGATGGTCCTGCTGACGGCCATCGTCACCCCGCTGGCGTTGCTGGCGCATTGGAAGCAGGACCAGAATGTGAAACTGTTTTTCATTCTGTTCCTGCTCCTGCAGACCGGCATGTTCGGTGTCTTTACCGCCCTGAATTTCTTCCATTGGTTCATCTTCTGGGAACTCGGGCTGATCCCGATGTATTTCCTCATCAAAATCTGGGGAGCCGAGGACCGTACGTACGCTTCGTTCAAGTTCTTCGTCTACACCCTGGCGGGCAGCGTCGGGATACTCTTGGCGTTTGCGTTTATGTATCTGGCGACAAATTCCCTCGACTTCCTGGATTTGCGCCAGAAGGCGGCTTCGGGGGAACTGAGCGCGGCCATCTCCAGGCTCGTGGCCAGCATCCACGAGCGGACGGGTTTCCATATCAGCGCGTCGTGCTTCGGATCATTGCTGTTTTGGGGAACATTTCTCGGGTTTGCGATCAAGGTGCCCATCTGGCCGTTTCACACCTGGTTGCCCGACGCGCATACGCAGGCGCCGACCGGCGGCTCGATGTTGCTGGCGGCCGTTTTGTTGAAGATGGGTGTGTACGGTTTCCTGCGAATTATCCTCCCGATTTTCCCCGATCAGGTCCACGCGCATGTGCACGTGCTGCTGTTTTTGGCCCTGGCCAGTATTGTATTCGGCGCCTACGCGGCGCTGGCACAAACGGATTTCAAGAGGCTCGTCGCGTATTCGTCCATCAATCACATGGGCTACGCGATGCTGGGCATTTTCGCCACGGTCGCTTCCGCGCCGAACGTGGCCGATATCGCGAGCGAAAAATCCGCGGCGCTTAACGGCGCGATGTTGCAGATGTTCAATCATGGCATCAGTTCCGCGGCGTTGTTCTTCCTGGTGGGCGTGATTTATGAGCGGACGCACACGCGCAAGCTTGAAGAATATGGCGGATTACGCCGAATTATGCCGATTTATGCCGGAATTCTGGGCATCTCGATGTTTTCATCGCTGGGATTGCCCGGACTCAACGGGTTTGTGGGTGAATTCCTCGTGTTCAAAGGCGCGTTCCCCATCGTCACGCTGGTCACGTCCCTGGCGACCATCGGATTGGTCATCACCGCCGTGTTCCTGCTCGGCATGATGCAAAAAGTCTGTTTCGGCCCGCTCAATACGAAATGGGCCGGTCTGCCTGACATGACAGGACGGGAAATTTTCATCGGAGCGGTGTTGATGTTTTTCATGTTTTGGATCGGGATTTACCCGGGGCCGATGCTTAACGCATCCAACACGGCAGTGAAACAGTTGGTCGACATTTTCCAAGCGATGACGGTCGCGAAATTCTGACAGAACCATGCAAGTTGACTGGACAATTTACCTGACGTTCCTCGGTGTGGGGCTGATCCTGCTGCTACCCCGCGATTCGAAGAACCTGATTCGGTGGGTCGCGTTATTGACGGGTGTGGCGGCGCTGTTGGTCGCACTCAAGGATTACTTCAACTACAACGACTGGGTCAACGCCCAGATCAGCGCCCATGGGGCGCTGCAGGACGGCTTTATCCAGATTGTTAACGTGTCCTGGATTCCCGCGATCAACACGAACTACCATCTTGCAGTGGACGGCATCAGCTATCCCCTCATCGTGCTGAACGGTTTCGTATGTGTAACGGGCATCCTGTTCAGTTGGAACATCGAAACCCGCGTGAAAGAGTTTTTCGCGTTCTTCCTGACCCTGATTGCCGGCGTGTACGGCGTATTCATGTCGATGGATTTGTTCCTGCTGTTCGTGTTTTATGAACTGGCGATCATCCCGAAGTACTTCGTCATCGCGATTTGGGGCTCGACCCGCAAAGAATACGGCGCGATGAAACTCGTGTTGTACTCGTTCGTCGGCAGCGCCCTGGTGTTCATCGGCATCCTGGCCGTCTATTTCAGTGCCGGCGGACAAACCTTCGACATTCTCGAACTGGCGAAGCACCCAATTGCGCGTGACGTGCAGGTGTGGGTGTTTCCGCTGATTTTTGTGGGTTTTGGCGTGCTGGCCGGCATGTGGCCGTTCCACACGTGGGCGCCGACGGGCCATGTTGCCGCGCCGACCGCCGCGTCCATGCTCCTGGCAGGCGTTGTGATGAAACTCGGTTCGTATGGATGCTTCCGCGCCGCGATGCTGCTGTTCCCCCAGGGTCTCGAGCACTGGCGATGGTGGATCGCGTGGATCGCGGTGATCGGAATCGTGTACGGCGCGGGGGTCGCGTTGGTCCAGAAAGATTTCAAGTTTATCATCGGTTACTCGAGCGTCAGTCACATGGGCTTTGTGTTACTGGGTCTGGCAACGCTCAATCTGATTGGCATGTCCGGAGCGATTCTCCAGATGTTCTCCCACGGCATCGTCGCCAGCCTGCTGTTTGCCGTTGTCGGTCGCATGGTCTACGACCGAACCCATACACGCCAGTTGGATGAATTGGGTGGACTGGCCAAGGTCATCCCGTTCGCCTGCGTGACGTTCGTCATCGGGGGCGCAGCTTCCATGGGCATGCCCGGGTTCAGCGGGTTCGTGGCCGAATACCAGATTCTCGTCGGGGCGTTCCATATGCACCCGATCCTGGCGCTCGCGGCCGGGTTGAGCATCCCGCTTACCGTGGCCTACATCCTGAACGCCAACGACAAGGTGTTTATGGAACAGGATCAACCCGCGGGTGGCGGCGGGCATGGCCACGACCACCAGGCGGGCAGTGGCGAGTCGCATCCGGCCCTGCCTCCGATCACCCCGCCCGAACGGGTGGCGGCGATCATTTTAATGGCGTTACTGGTGATTGTGGGCGTGTACCCATCCATCATGTTGAACATGATTAAGGCGAACGTACAGTTGTTCCTGCGGGGTGCGCCATGATGCCCGTACCGGTACCGTATTTCGAAGTCCTGAAGGGACTGGGCGCGGAAGTGATCCTGACGCTGACCGCGTTTATCGCGTTGACACTCGATCTCGCGTCGGTGCGCCGTGCGGACATGACCGTGCGGTCGCGAACCATTGGCACGGCCGCCGTCGTTGGCTTGCTGGCGTCGATCCTTCCCCTGTGGCAACAACTGGGTGGCCCGCGCACCGTGCTCCTGGGCGGGACACTGGCCGTGGATGACCTGATCATATTCTTCAAGCTGGTGATCGTGGCGCTGGCGGTGATTACCGTGTTAATTTCCATGGACTACGACATCGGGCGGCACGTTGGCGAGTATTACGCCGTGTTGCTGTTCGGCGCGGTGGGAATGATGCTGCTGATCAGCGCGGAGGAATTGATAACGATTTTTGTGGCGCTCGAACTGACGAGCGTCTCGTTGTACATCCTTACCGCGTTCCACAAGGGCGAGTTGCGGTCGCAGGAGGCGGCGGTCAAATACTTCATGTTCGGGGCAATTTCGTCGGCATTTCTGCTGTTCGGGTTGAGCTATGTATTCGGGGTGACCGGCACGACCGGTTTACGAGCGATCCAGGACGCCGTGAAACATACGGGCGGATTGGGGATGAGCCCGCTGCTGGCGGCAGGCTTGCTGTTTACGATCATCGGATTTGGATTCAAAGTGGCGATTGTCCCGTTTCACCTGTGGGCGCCGGATGCGTATGAAGGCGCGCCGACGCCGGTTACCGCCTATATTGCGACGGGTTCGAAGGTAGCCAGCTTCTTCATTCTGTTGAAGGTGTTATTCATTGGGTTCGCGGGTTTGCAAGGTTCAGCGTACTGGGGCAACTTTGCCTCGGGATGGACGATGCTTCTCGCGATTACGGCCGCGTTGAGCATGATCCTGGGCAACTGCGCCGCGATCGTGCAGCACAATGTGAAGCGCCTGCTGGCGTATTCCAGCATCGCGCACGCGGGCTACATCTTCATCGGTCTCATCGCCGCCACGAGAATGGGAGCGACCTCGGTGTTATTTTACATCATCGTGTACGCCCTGACGAATCTCGGCGCGTTCGGGGTTGTCGCCGCGTTGTCCAGCCGGGCCGGAGGAGATGAAATGCAGAATTTTGACGGCATGGCGAAGCGGGCGCCGTTTCTCTCACTGTTGATGTTGATCTTTGTGCTGTCGTTGGCGGGGATTCCCCCGTTGGGCGGATTTTTTGGCAAGTTTTACCTGTTCGCATCCGCCGTTCAGAAGGATGCGCAGCACTTTGGTTTGCTGTGGCTCGTGGTCCTGGGAATCGTCATGAGCGCCGTGTCGTTGTACTACTATCTCATCCTACTGAAACATTTTTACGTGATCGACGCCTCGGACCCGAGTCCGATTATCACCCCGACGTATCTCAACGTCGCCCTGGGGATTGTGGCATTGGCCGTGGTCGCGCTCGGCGTCTATCCGAAGCCGATTCTTGAGCTTCTGAACACCTTCAGCTACTCTGTCGTAGCCGGGTTGGTGCGCTAACGGGCCACCGGCGCACGCAAGTCCGGATCACAGTCACAATGCATATTGACGGCTCAACGACAATTGTTGGAGTCTTCGGCGCGCCGATCACTCACACGGCGTCACCCGCGATGCACAACGCCGCATTTGAAGCGCTGGGGATGAATTGGGTCTATCTGGCATTCCACGTTGACCCGCGCAACTTGCGCACGGCGCTCCAGGGCGCGAGAGAGATGGGACTGGTCGGCCTCAATCTGACCGTGCCGCACAAGATTCTGGCCCTGGACTGCGTCGATGAAATCGACCCTGAAGCCCGCAAGGTGGGTGCGGTCAATACCATCGTGATCGAGAAAGACAAGACGCGCGGGTTTAACACGGATGGCCCCGGTTTTCTCAAGGCCGTCAAAGAAGATTTCAACCTTTCGATCAAGGGCAAACGCGTGCTCGTGCTCGGCGCGGGCGGAGCAGGGCGGGGGATCGCGGTGAAATGTGCCCTGGATGGGGCCGCGAAAGTCATCGTGGCCAATCGCACGCTGGCCAAGATCGAGCCCATCGCCCGCGAGATTGCCGGCACCAAGAGCGAATTTCAGTCGCTGCCACTCACGGCGGACGCGATCCAGAAGGTGATCCACGAAGTTGACCTCGTGGTGAATGCCACGTCGGTCGGGTTGAAGAAAGGCGATTCACTGGGACTGGGCGCCGGACTGTTCTCGCCGCGCCAGCACGTGTACGACACGATCTATCGTCCTGCGGAAACCGAACTATTGCAGGTTGCGGGGAGCGCAGGCGCCAAGGTGGCGAACGGGCTGAGCATGTTACTGCATCAGGGTGCGAAGGCGTTCGAGATCTGGACGAAACGGAAGGCGCCGCTGGCCGTCATGCGGCGGGCGTTGCGCGCCGCAATCTACGGGGACAAATCGTGAGCTGGTTGCGGCTCTATCTCGATTTCGTCGTGTTCACGTTCGGGGCCGTGATTGGCAGCTTCCTGAACGTGTGTGTGCATCGCATGCCACTTGAACAATCGATTGTCACCCCCCCGTCGCATTGTCCACACTGCAACGAGCGCATCCGCTGGGTGGACAACATTCCCCTGGTCAGCTACCTCGCGCTCCGGGGCAAGTGCCGCACCTGCGGCGCGAGGATCAGCGCCCGGTACTTCCTTGTCGAACTGCTGACGGCTGTGCTGTTTCTCCTGATGTGGCTGAAGCTGACGGAGTGGGACCACCCGCCGGTCCAGGGCATTTACTTTCTGAAAGGCCCGATCTACTGGATGGTCATTGCCGGATTAATCGTTGCAACCTTCATCGACTTTGAGCACTATATCATTCCGAACGAAATCACGCTCGGTGGGCTGATTGTTGGGCTGCTGTTGAGCGCGGTTTACCCGCCGCTGCACGATGCGGATACAATCAAGTTGTCATTGTTGCGGTCGTTGCTGGGTGCGGTCGTTGGGGGGGTGTCTCTGTTGACCGTGGCGGTGGTCGGTAGATTGATTTTTCGGAAAGAGGCGATGGGCATGGGTGATGTGAAGCTTCTGGCGGCCATCGGCGCGTTTTTTGGCTGGCAATCGACGTTATTCACGATTCTGGTTTCGTCGTTGCTGGGAGGCGTGGTCGGGCTGGTCCTCGTCCTGGGAAGCAAGAAGGGCTGGGAAAGCCGCATCCCATACGGCCCGTACATCGCGTTCGGGGCGATACTGTGGATGTTTTGCGGGCATGAAATTGTCAATTGGTACCTGAGTTTCATTCGAGGATAGGATGCCACAATTACGTTACTTCACAGCAGGCGAATCCCACGGCCCGTGTCTGATTGGCGTGGTCGAAGGCTTGCCGTCCGGTCTCAAGATCGACCTTGCGGCCATCAATCGCGATCTCGCGCGCCGTCAACAGGGCTACGGCCGAGGCGGAAGAATGCGGATAGAGGCGGATACGGCCGAAATATTGTCCGGCGTGCGGCGCGGAGAGACCATTGGTTCACCCGTCACGTTCACGGTCAAGAACCGGGACTTCAAAATCGACGAATTGCCGGCGGTGACGAAGCCGCGCCCCGGCCACGCGGATCTGGCGGGCGTGATCAAGTATGACCGCCAGGACGCTCGGGATATCCTGGAGCGATCCAGCGCGCGGGAAACGACGATGCGGGTGGCCATTGGCGGGGCGTGCAAACTTCTCCTGGGGGAGGTCGGCATCGACATCGTGGGACACATCGTCAGCCTCGGCGTTGTCCAGGCGAAGACAGATGGCCTGACGTTTGCGCAAATCCGCGAGCGTAGCGAAGCCAGCGAGGTGCGCTGCGCCGATCCGGTGGCCGAGAAGCAAATGATTGAGGCGATTGACGCCGCCAAAGCCCAGGGCGATACGATTGGCGGCGTGTTTGAAGTGATCGCCGTGGGTGTCCCGATCGGGCTGGGAAGCCACGTCCAATGGGACCGGAAACTGGATGCCAACCTGGCGCGGGGCTTGATGAGCATCCAGGCCATGAAAGGCGTGGAGGTCGGGCTGGGGTTTGAAGCCGCGCGGCGATTCGGCTCGCAGGTGCATGACGAAATCCTACCGGCGCAGGACGGCATCCTGACCCGCGCGGGCAATAACGCGGGTGGATTCGAGGGTGGGATGACCAACGGTCAGCCCGTCGTCGTCCGTGTGGCGATGAAGCCCTTATCCACATTGATGAAACCGATGCGGTCCGTGGATATCCAGACAGGGCAGGAAGTGAAGGCGACCGTGGAACGCTCCGATGTGTGCGCCACGCCTGCCGCAGCGGTCATTGGTGAAGCGGTGGTGGCGTTCGAACTGGCCAACGCGCTCCTCGACAAGTTCGGCGGCGACAGCGTCCGCGAACTCAAGCGCAACGTGGACAGCTACCGCGAAGCCTGCAAGCGGTGGTAGTGCCCCGCTGGGTTACAGGTTCTTCTTCAGTTCCAGTTTTGCCACCTTGCCGGTTGCCGTACGGGGAAGCGTTTCCATCACGCGGACTTCGCGCGGAATTTTGTAGTCGGCGAGCCTGTCGCGACAGAACTGCAGAATCTCAGTCGGATCGAGCTTCGCGCCATTGACCGCGCTGACGAACGCGATCGGCACCTCACCGCGTTTCTCGTCGGGCTTTGCCAACACGGCGGCCTCCCGCACGTTAGGAAACTGATGGAGGACTTCTTCGATTTCCCGGGGGTACACATTCATCCCGCGCACCAGCAGCATCTCTTTGGCGCGATCCACAATGTAAATGTAACCGTCGTCGTCCTTGTGGCCCATGTCGCCGGTGTGCAGCCAGTTGTTCCGCAACGCCGCGGCGGTTTCCGCTGGGTGGTTGTAGTATCCGCGCATCACGTTCGGGCCGCGTACGACGATTTCGCCAATCTGGCCGGGCGGACGCTCGCGTCCCTGGTCGTCGAAAATCTTCACCTCGATGTCGGGCAACGGCAGCCCGACCGAGCCCGGCTTTTGGACGCCGCGGATTGGATTGAAGGACACCACGGGGGAGGCTTCACTCAAGCCGTATCCTTCCAGCAGCGGGAAGTGAAACTTCCGGTCGAATTTTCCGAGCGTTTCGCCCGGCAGGGGAGCGGCACCCGAGACCGCGAGCCGCAGCTTCAGTACCCAGTGCAGCCAGAACGGGATTTTGGCATCCGCCAGCGCCTGGAACAGTTGCGGGATGCCAACCAGGATCGTGGCACGATTGCGAATGATCTCGCGCATGGCCGCCTTGAACGGCTGTACGGACCTAATGAGCACGATGCCCGCGCCCATCGACAGCGGCGTAAAAATGCACACGGTCAACATGAAACTGTGGAACATCGGCAGCAGCAGCGTGAGGCGATCGTCTGAGGTTTCCTCCAGGGCCTTGATGCAACTGCCGACATTGGACGCGACGTTCCCGTGCGTGAGCATCGCGCCCTTGGATTTACCGGTGGTGCCGGACGTGTAAATAATCACCGCCAGATCGTCGGGCAACACCGCCGGCCACGTCGGCGCCGCCGCGGCCGCGCCCCGCTCGAGTTCGGGGAGAGGGATCGCGGTAATGTCCGCGAGCTTCGCGATCGTTTCGTCGAAATCCGCCGATGTAATCAGGCATTTGATCCGGCAGTCATCCACGATGTGCTGGATTTCGGGGGCTTTGAGAAAATTGTTGATCGGCACGACGGTCGCACCCGATTTCAGCACGGCATACAAGGCGAAGATGAACTCGGGGCAGTTTTTCAACAAGATGCCCACGCGGTCGCCCCGGCCGACTCCGTAACCGGCCTGCAACCGCGCCCCGTAGCGGTGGATGTGGCCGGCCAGGTCCGCGTTTGTAAACCGGTCGCCGCCCCAGTAGATGCAGACCTTGCGCGGCTGCCTCGCCACGACCGCATCAAACTGGGCAATGACGGTTGACTCTGTCATGTCGACGCGTGGATGGCTCCTACCACAAGACTGACTTTTCTTCCGCCACAACCTTGTCGCCGTCCCACAAGGTTACGCGCCAAGCGGTAATCACACCGCCCGAGCGGAACTGTTCCCCGCGCACTACAAAAAGGTTCCGCTCGTCCCCATGTGGAACGCAGGTCTCCTCGAACATCTCGCCGGGCTTTCCCACCTGGCGATATTCGAACTTTACCAGGCTGATGGTCCTGGGCGTCCAGCGGACGTAGAATTCCTCGCGCTGGTCGTCAATGCTCAGATCCTGCGGTTCATGGCGAATGAGCGACGCGCGGTCCTCGATGAAATACTGACGGTCGGCGAGTTCCACATCCTGGAGGCGGGTACGGTTGGTGACCTCCAGCACGCGCGGTCCGGTATAGGTGGAACAAGCCGAAACAAGGCAGAACAAGGCGGAACAAAGAACGCGGCACGGTCGCGCAGGAGCACGACCCTCCAAACGAACCTCCTCACGGAGCGCTGGATTTAGCGGCATATTCATTCCTGTCGACCCTCGACGATCACGGTAATTTCGCCCTTGATCGAGCGGTTCTCAAGCTTTTTCAGGACGGACTCGAGATCGCCGCGGAGGAACTCCTCGAATTTCTTGGTCAACTCGCGGGCGACGACCACGGCCCGATTTCCCAGCACGTCCCGCATGTCCCCGAGGCTCTTCAACAGGCGGTACGGGGATTCGAAGAAGACGAGGGTGCAGGGCAGGGGAGCGAGGCGAGTGAGGGCGGTGCGGCGTTGCCCGGATTTGTGAGGAAGAAAACCGAAAAAAAGAAATCCTCCTTCGCGGCTCCAGCCGCTTCGGCGGACGAGCCCGCTTCCTGCAAGGGCCGCCGTGATGGCGGAGACTCCCGGAACGACTTCCACGGCGACTCCGGCGTCGATGGCGGCCCGAATCAAGCGCTGTCCGGGGTCGGACACGGTTGGCATACCCGCATCGGAGACAAGAGCGATCTGGCGGCCTTGCTGAAGCTGTACCAGCAATTCGGGAGTCCGTTTGGCCTCATTGAACTCGTGGTAGCTGACAAACGGCTTCTTGAGCCCGTGGCGGGCGAGCAGGAGTCCCGTGTGACGGGTGTCCTCGGCGGCGATGAGATCGGCCTCGTGCAGGACGCGGAGGGCGCGGAGGGTAATGTCCTCCATATTCCCGATGGGGGTGCCGACGATGAAGAGTTTGCCTATTCCTGAGGGCATGCGGCGACTCTATTGGGCCGTGGGCCAAAAGACAAGCTGATGGCAACGACGGGATACACGCGGGCACCCCATACCTACAATACGGAGCAGCCTGCCTACGACAACCCGGGGACGGCGGAACCCACCCCCAGCCCCTCCAAGAAGGGGAGGGCGGCACAGGGATGACGCGGCGGGATACCTGGACCCTTCGACTTCGCTCAGGGCAGGCTCTCGGCATCGCGCCCTACAATGCGGATTGGAAACGGCGCGGCACGCGGCTTATTGGTAGGCGCCGATGGCCCACGGACCCGACGTGGGGCGGGGGTTGCCATCCTTGTCCGCCGTGAAACAGGGTGCCGGCCAGTTCGTCCCGTTGCCGACTGCTCCGGTATCATTCGGAGCGAGGTGGAAATCATTGTTTGCGGCATACGGCACATAGGAGGTGAACGCGGCCTTTCCCGACGTGGCTGGCCCGGCCAGATTCGCCGGTGTGACCGTGTTCCCACCAGCTTTGTTGTCGAAGCAGACAACATTGTTCGTGCTAGCGCCATTGGTACCGACGCAACTGATTCCGGCCTGGCTGTTGTTGGTGCAGAGGTTGTTGACTACGACGACATTCGAGTACGAGGCCACTGTATCGTAGGGCCCGATCTGGAGACCGTAGTTGGCATCGGCGAAGGTGTTGTTCGCAATCAGAAAATTGTACAGCAGGTTGGTCAACCCGCCTTCGCCAATGATCACGCAGACCGAGGCACTGCCGTTGGTGAACAGC
>Ga0326727_10012118_pt1 | contig 19757 bp, 16 predicted proteins | sample MB2enrmetagenome_FD_207643 | JGI IMG/M metagenome (GOLD analysis project Ga0326727, IMG submission 207643) | Lab enriched peat soil microbial communities from McLean, Ithaca, NY, United States - MB29MY | ecosystem: Environmental > Terrestrial > Soil > Wetlands > Peat | place: USA: New York...
CAGGAAATAAAATATTGAATGCAAATAGACTTTATGATGAGAGTATGTATGCTGCATATAATCAGACGACTGCAGTGTTATCCCGCTGGACAGGACCCGGAACCAGTAATTCCATGCCTCGTGCCGTATACAACGATCCAAATGAGAACACCCGTCCATCCGACAGATATATTGAAAATGGTTCTTATTTGAGAATTAAGAACGTAACGCTTAATTATTCTATTCCGCAGAAACTCTTAACCCCTCTTTCAATTGCTTCTGCCCGTGTCTATGTGTCGGCTGAAAACGTTTATACGTTTACAAAATACACTGGCTTTGATCCAGAAGTCGGGGCAAGTGGAATAGATAATAATGTTTATCCTGTTACGCGTACTATAAGTATGGGCATTAATCTTGGCTTTTAATCTATTAAACACGAATTTATTATGAAACACATAGTGTATTTCTCAATTTTTATATTATCCGTCGCATTTATCGGATGTAGTAACGGCTTTTTAAACAAAGCACCTGAAGACTCTATTAATACATCCAATTTTTTCCAGACAGAAGATGATGCCATTTCTGCCATTAATGGTGCGTACCAACCTTTGCAATGGCCAAAACTTTATAACATGCGTATGTGGACATCTGATATCTATGCCGGTAACAGCGTTGTCGGAGCCGGTGGCGGAACAGATGGAATAGAAACACAGGAAGAAGCCAATTTTGTCACAGCTCCCGATAATGCGGGTGTTCTTGATTTATGGCGTGGTCCCTGGCCCGGAATACTTAGTTGTAATCTTGTGTTGCAAAAAGTTCCCGGAATTGATTTTAATGCAACCACCAAGAATCGTATATTGGGAGAAGCTCACTTCTTGCGTGGTCTCTATTATTTCATCCTTGTGCGGTATTTTGGAGACGTGCCTTTGATTTTGGAACCTGTTAATCCGGGAGATAACCTTCGCCCAACAAGAACAGCTAAAGCAGAAGTCTATAATCAAATCATTTCTGATTTCTCTGATGCGATAAAATTATTGCCTACTCGTGAAAGTTATTCGGGTTCTGATGTTGGTCGGGCATCTCAGGGTTCGGCTGAAGGGATGCTTGCCAAGGTTTATCTCACTCTTGGTAACTGGCAACGAGTCGCAAATCTATGTGATTCGGTGAAAGCATTGGGCTATACGTTGGATGCAAACTATGCGGATAATTTTAACCCGTTGACAAAAAATTCTTCAGAGTCATTGTTTGAAATTCAATATTCCGGAAGCGTGGCGTATGATTTTTGGTCAAATCAAAATCAGGCTTCCTGGACAAGTACTTATATGGGGCCACGTGGCTCAAATATGGTTGCCGGAGGTTGGGGTTGGAATCAACCCACACAAGAATTTGTTGATTCTTATGAGGCAGGTGATTTACGCAAGGATGTAACCATTTTATACCAGGGATGTCCGCAATTTGGCGGTATGGATTATTCAAGTAGCTATTCAACAACGGGATATAATGTGCGTAAATTTTTAGTGCCCTTGTCAGTAGCATCGTCATATAATAATAGTCCAGAGGATTTTCCAGTGTTGCGTTATGCGGATGTCCTTTTAATGAAAGCGGAGGCTTTGAATGAACTGGGACAGACTACACAAGCTGAAGAACCTTTGAATGAGGTGCGGACGCGTGCAGGATTAGGAGCTGTAAGCGGGCTGTCACAAAGTGATATGAGAACTAAGATTCTGCATGAACGTCGCATGGAATTGGCTTTTGAAGGTCAACGTTGGTTTGATCTGATCCGTATTAATAATGGCCAGTATGGTATTGATTTCTTGCATTCCATAGGGAAATTAAATATGAATACAAAATTCCTTTTGATGCCTATTCCACAAGTAGATATAGACGCCAACCCAAACTTAGCGCAAAATCCCGGTTATTAATCATATGTATTTTAAACACTATCATAAAATGAAAAAACACACTATCATGCACATTCGTTTTCAACGTGTGCCTATAAATCTTGCATTGTGGTTCCGTAGCATTCCATATCTAATTATTGCGGTAATGATGCTGGCGTCTTGTCAGGATAGTCTGATGAACAATATAGCCGTGGCCGGACCGTTAGCCATTTCGAGTTCGACAGATAATCTTGTTTTGGCTCAGAAGAATGATAATTCTACCGCTCTAACTTTGAATTGGACAACCGGAACGAATCATGGCACCGGTTCTTCAATCTCATATGTGTTGCAAATCGATAAGAAAGGGAATAACTTTGCAACGGCGATTCAGTATAATATGGGAAAGGGAATTTATACAAGGAGCTTTACCACTGCAGAACTTAACGATTCGTTGTTAAGTCATTGGCAACTTCAACCCGGGGTAGTTACCCAGCTTGAAGCTCGTGTCATTGATACGGTATATTCTCAACCGGTAGTAAAAGATGTTTCTACTGCAGTGGCTATTAGTGTAACGCCCTATCAACCGGTAAGTAAAACCTTGTATTTGATTGGTGATGCTTCGCCAAACGGATGGGATGCCGGTAATGCTGTTGCTTTAACTCCAAGTGTGACAGATCCCACCATATTTACTTATCAAGGTTTATTAAATGCCGGTAACCTGAAATTTATCACGACTTTGGGACAATTTCTGCCGTCGTATAATAAAGGTGCGGATTCTACTCATATTGTGTATCGTACGGAAAATAGCCAACCTGACGGTCAATTTACCATCTCGAAATCCGGAGTTTATAAAATAACAGTAAGCCTCTTAGATTCAACAATTTCGATTGCTAAGGCTTCGGCACCTCCTTTTAGTACGATATATCTGGTGGGTAGTGCGGCTCCAAACGGATGGGATATTGCAAATGCAACGCCATTGGTTGAGAATAGCAGTAATCCGTTTATTTTTACTTATCAGGGAGTTTTGAATGCCGGTACATTTAAATTTCCGGTAAATCGTAATACTGACTGGAATCAAGATATGTATATGCGTACGGATGATTCGCATATGTATCTTCATCAGGGAGGTAACAGTGATGATAATCAATGGACGATAGCAAAGAAAGGGTATTATACGCTAACACTTGATTTACTTAATAATACGATCAATATTCTGCGCACCGAACTATATATAGTTGGAGATGCCACTTCTGTTGGATGGAATATAGATCAGGCCATTGCATTAACAGAGGACGCAACAGATGGTTGTATCTTTACTTACAGCGGACCCATGGTAGCCGGTCAGTTTAAGTTTCCTGTAAACCGTGATACCGACTGGGGGCAAGATATGTACATGATGGTTGACAATACACACATGTACCGTCACGTAGGTGGTGCTTCAGACGATAACAAATGGACTATTGCTACTGCAGGCAATTATGTGATTACAGCTAATGTGGAAACGCTGTCAATAAACATTCAAAAACAGTAATTCAGTTGTATCTTACAAGAAGGGTTGCTTTTTGAAAACAAAGTAACCCTTCTATTTTTATTTCTTTTCTAAATTAATTCGAATGAGATTTTCTCCCTTTATTTATTTATTTCTTGCTTTTTCAATGCTAGCTACTTCTTGCAGTAAAGGCAATAGCGAACCCATATCTTCTGTTCAGACAACAGTCACGAGTGTGTCAATGACTACCGATAAGGCGTGTTATTCACCGGGCGATGTGGTGATATTTACAATTGACAATTCATTGCCTGCGACGGCAAAGGTGAGGTATCGTCATTTATCAGATGTTGTAGCTGAAAACACCCTTTCAGGAACCACATGGCAATGGACAGCTCCGTCTGCTGATTTTACGGGTTATATGGTGGATGTTTTCGATACAGTGAATGGTCAGGAGGTGATCTATGGTAGTATCGGAGTGGATATCTCTTCGGATTGGTCTCATTTTCCCCGTTACGGGTTCCTGTCAGCCTATCCGCAAATGACATCAACTGCTATTGATTATGTTATCAGTGATCTTAACAGACACCATATTAATGGCATTCAGTTTTATGATTGGGAATATGAGCACCATCAACCCCTTGCGGGTACGGTAACAAACCCTGCCGGCGAATGGTTGGATATTGCTAATCGTGATACGTATTTTTCTACCGTAAAGGGTTATATCGATGCTGCACATGCTTGCAATATGAAGGCCATGTCATATAATCTGGCGTATGGAGCGTTGAGCGATGCGGCGGCTGACGGGGTTGCCGATCAATGGTATATTTATAAAGACGCTTCGCATACGACAAAAGATGTATGTAACCTTGCTGCTCCTATGTTCAAGAGTAATATTTGGATTCTTGATCCATCAAACACTTCGTGGCAACAATATATTGCTGCTAAAACACAGGATGCGTATACCGCCCTTGGATTTGATGGTTATCATATTGATCAATTGGGTGATCAGGGAACCGTGTATAATTACTCCGGACAAACGGTTAATTTATCCATTGCATTTGAGAGTTTCATCAATGCAATGAAAACCGACCAGCCAAGTAAACGTTTGGTGATGAATGCTGTGAATCAATTCGGTCAGCAAAATATTGCCAACTCTCCGGTCGATTTTCTTTACACTGAAGTTTGGAGTCCTAATAACGGATATGCAGATCTGGCAACTATTATTGCCAATAACAACAGTTACAGCAGTAACGCCAAAAAAACAACGCTTGCAGCTTATATGGATTATGATTTAGCCAATTCGACAGGTTTTTTCAATACTCCCGGTGTTTTGTTGACCGATGCGGTGATTTTTGCTTTTGGAGGTTCTCACCTTGAGTTGGGAGAGCACATGTTAGACAAAGAATATTTTCCGAATGATAATCTGCAAATGAAGGGTGATCTGCGGGATGCATTAGTTCATTATTACGATTTTTTGGTGGCTTACGAGAACTTGTTGCGAGATGGAGGCAATATTAACACCCTAACAGTTGCTTGCTTAGATGGGAAAATGACTCTTAACCAGTGGCCACCCCAAATAGGAAGCGTAGCGGTATCGGGACGAGACATGGGGAGTGAGCAAGTAATTCATTTGTTGAATTTTTCCAATGCAAACAGTCTGGCCTGGTGTGATACGAATGGGACACAGACAGCACCCAATACCATTGTCAATACAAAGATTTCGTTTTCAACTGCTAAAACAGTGAAGGATGTATGGATGGCTTCTCCTGATTATAATGACGGTACACCACAAACGGTATCCTTCTCCCAAACAACAGGGAATGTTTCGTTTACTTTACCAAGCTTGCAATATTGGGATATGGTGGTTGTGGAGTATAAGTAACCACAAAATGGAATGCTATAACTTGTAAAACTTTTGGCATTAATGGCAACTAAAATTTCAAAAACAGTGCAACATAATTTATTCCCAGTAATACTTGCCTGTTGTTCCATGCATGCATCAATGGGACAGTCCCTCCAAACTATCTATCAGTCTCCATCTTACAGCATTTATGGCAATCGGGTGGAGCAGGGAGAATTCAAAGCAGAGGCTCAGTCGGGCACTTCGTTAGTTTCAAATTATCAAAGTCCTGAATCCGAAAAATATAGTCCGACCATTTGTTTCAAATTCAGCATTAACTCGCGTGACAACGAAATGCGTTTCGGCCAAAATCATTGGGTGACGCTACAACCGATGCATGGGGAATGTGTAACTGATGTTGAATTCGGAAAGCTGTCCATTGATACTTTGTCGGTGGCAAGGGGAGTAAACCTTGCCCCTAATGCCAAGTGGATTATTCGCCTGGATATGCGAGAAATGCTGAAAGCCTTTAAAGAAAAAGGGTTTTATACGTTTTATAATGGAGACAGATTGTATCGGACCGACTTTAAAGGAGTATATATTGCCGGAGGAACACGTCCTTTGTCATGGGATTTCAATAACCTTGACAAGCAGTCTGCATATCAATTAAAAGATTCCGATGGTGATGGCATTTATGAAACGACACTGATTATGAATGCCAAAACCGACGAAATGAAAACAGGTGTCCAATGGTCACTATCAAAAGATATTTCGGCTTTCCCGCAGTATAAATCAGACTATCCGGTCTCTGATGCTCTTTATAATCTGGCATTGGAGGAAATGACAAAAGCTATTGAACCTGACAGTACATTTCGTACAGGTAAAGAATGGGCCGGCGTTTGGACACGTGACATTAGTTACAGCATTATTTTGTCGATGGCTTATTTGCAACCTAAAGTAGCAAAATACAGTTTGTTGCGAAAAGTGAAAGACGGGAGAATCATTCAGGATACAGGTACAGGCGGTGCTTATCCTGTTTCTACAGATCGTATGATTTGGGCGGATGCTGCCTGGGAGCTTTATAAAACTACAGGTGATACATCCTGGCTAAAACAGGCATATGTCATCATCCGTAACTCCGTGAATGATGATATGAAAAATGCGTATGACAATGCTACAGGACTTGTGCATGGTGAATCGACGTTTCTTGACTGGCGTGAACAAACCTATCCAAAATGGATGCAACCGGCTGATATTTATATGTCGGAAGATTTAGGAACCAATGTGGTTCATTATCGTGCCAATGTTGTTCTTTCAGAAATGGCCGGTTTGCTGCATGATCCAAAAGCTGCTGCTTTTTATAGTCTGCAAGCCGGGAAAATCAAAGCGGGGATTAACAAATGGTTATGGATGGATGATAAAGGATATTATGGGCAATACTTATATGGTCGAAACTATAAGATTCTTTCGCCGCGATCCGAAGCGCTTGGTGAAGCTTTGAGCGTGTTGTTCAATATTGCCGACTCGCAGCAAACAAAATCGATTATTGAAAACACTCCTGTTACCAACTTTGGTATTTCGTGTATCTATCCACAAATACCTAACATTCCTTCTTATCACAATAATGCAATATGGCCTTTTGTGCAGTCATACTGGGCACTGGCCTCTAAAAAGGCTGGTAATGAAAAGTCAGTATTAGAGTCGATGGCTGCGGTTTATCGTCCTGCAGCTATGTTTCTTACCAATAAAGAAAATTTTGTTGCAAGTGACGGCGATTTTGCAGGTACGCAAATAAATTCCAGCAATATGCTATGGAGTCTTTCCGGGAGTTTAAGCCTTATTTATAAAGTTATTTTCGGAATTGAATTTCAAGAGGATCAATTAATATTTCATCCTTTTGTACCCAAAACATTGGCAGGTAAACGCTCTCTGACTAATTTTAAGTGCCGCAAAGCTGTTTTGAACATCGAAATGCAAGGTTATGGTAATGTAATAAAATCGTTTGAATTAGACGGAAAAGTTGCTGAACCTTCGATTCCCTATACATTGAATGGAACACATACCATAAAAATAGTGTTGGCAAACAATGAGACGGCGAATTCAAAGATTAATAAAATTGCTAATTATACCAGCCTGGATCTTCCTGTTGTAAGCATTGCTGATGGAGTTCTTTCATGGACTGCCGTGAAAGGAGCTGTCAGCTATGTCGTTTTGAAAAATGGTCAGCCAATAGTTCGGACAACAAAGCTCTCATGTAAAGTGGCGGGTCATAATTATGCGGAATATCAAGTGATTGCTGTTGATACAAGAGGGGTCGGGTCTTTTGCCAGTGAACCAGTTGTAAATAAGGGTGCTAATTCATCACAGGTATTTGAAATAGAAAAGTATGCTCCAAAAGCTACAGATGATTACAAAAACTATTCGGGTACAGGCTTTGTGGAAATCAGCAAGACAAACAACAGAAGTGTCTCTATACCTGTAAGCATAAAACATACAGGTAAATATGCGATTAGTTTTCGTTATGCTAATGGGAACGGACCTATAAATACGGAGAATAAGTGTGCAATTCGAACGCTAAAGATTGACGGCATTCAGGCAGGGGCAATCGTTTTTCCACAAAGAGGAACCAACGAATGGTCAAACTGGGGCTTTAGTAATGCTGTTCATGTATCGTTGAGTCGAGGAACTCATTTGATAACCATATCTTTTGAGCCTTATAATGAAAATATGAATGGTAAGATCAATCAGGCAATGCTGGATGATATGATTATTAATCAATTAGAATAATTTGTTTTGGCTTGCGAAATTTTGATAATGATATTGATACGTTAAAGGGTTATAGGGTATATTTTCAGATCATATTTGTTATTTATTTGTTCAACAAGAACGGGAAAATCGTAACTTCGTAGGTTCCTTTTTGCGGAATTATCCGGATATACAAACATAATTAAACGAATTATGTCAAGGCGCATAAAGGATATGTAATATCATCTCTAAAAAATTAATCATGATGAACTTACAACGAAAGTATGGTAAGACAGCCATGGTTTTAGGTGCTTCCGAGGGTATCGGTGCTGCTTTTGCAACTTATTTAGCTGCTGAAGGGTTGGATCTGGTGCTTGTTGCCCGTCGTCTTGTGCCTATTCAGCAATTGGCTGATGTGTTGAAAGGCACCTATGAAGTTGAGGTTACGTGCATTTCTTGTGATTTAACAAGCGCAAATGCTACACAAGAAATTGAAGAAGCATTGTCAGGCAAAGAAATTAATCTGTTAGTCTACAATGCTGCATTGTCGTATATTGGTCCGTTTATTCAAAATTCCGTGAGGTACCATGAGCAGATGGCTCAGGTGAATATGCTCACGCCATTGCATATGCTTCATACATTCGGGGGAAAGATGTTGACCAAAGGACGAGGTGCCATTGTATTAATGGCTTCTTTGGCAGGCTTCCAAGGGAGTGGCTTTTTAACCATGTATGCTGCTACAAAAGCCTACAACCGGGTGTTGGCGGAAAGCCTTTGGTATGAATGGAGAAACAGTGGGGTGGATGTCATTGCCTGTTGTGCAGGTGCCACGGCTACTCCCAATTTCATACGTACACATCCTGAGAAAACAAGTTTCTTTGCCCCCAGAGTGCAAGCTCCCGAAGAAATTCCTGTAGCGTGTTTTAAAAAATTGGGTAAACGGCCATCCTATATTGTCGGCACAGGAAACCGATTTGCATCGTTCATTATGCAAAAACTTATGACACGAAAGATGGCAGTGACATTGATGGGTGATAACACGAAAAAGATGTATCGGTTATGACGTGAGTCTGGCTTTAGACGGTTGACAGTAAGCCGGGTTTTATAAGTTTCCCAGATTGAACCCATCCATGTGCTTCGTTTCATCCATAACAAAAGTACTTTGCAGTGACGCCAAGCTGCTTACTGTACCGAGACGTTCCATGATGAACGTGCGATAAGCCGCCATGTCGGTTACATTGATCTTCAGCAGATAATCAAACTCTCCCGAGGTATTATAGCACTCGACTACTTCGGGCATTGCATTGATTGCAGCAGTGAATTCCTGCGCGATCTGTTTGTTAACCTGTTTCAGCTTTATCTGGCAGAAGACAATAAAACCGCAATGCAGCTTGTCTGCATCGAGAATGGCGATATATCGCTTTATATACCCTTCGTTCTCAAGTCTTTTTAATCTCTCGAAAACAGGCGTTGTACTCAGATTGACACGCTCGGCCAGCTCTTTTGTAGTCAGATTGGAGTTGGTTTGCAATATGCGAAGGATTCTGAGATCTGTTTCATCTAACTTATTCATAGAATATTTTTCTTTGTGACCTTGTATCTGTAAATAATTACAAAAGAATAAATCTGTTCTGATTGCAAATATAGTTTTTTATTCTGTTTTTAAGAACATTATTTCATATTATATTCTATATAACTAACTTTGTGCCATAAAAAATATCTAACACATTACGATTATGGGAACAAAAAAACTTCATTTTGAGACGTTGCAACTTCATGTTGGACAAGAAAACGCCGATCCGGCTACAGATTCACGTGCTGTACCTATTTATCAAACGACATCCTATGTGTTTCATAATTCTGAGCATGCAGCCGCACGTTTTGGATTGCGTGATGCGGGTAATATCTATGGACGGCTGACCAATTCCACGCAAGGCGTGTTTGAAGACAGGGTAGCTGCTCTGGAAGGCGGAGTGGCAGGACTTGCCGTTGCTTCAGGTGCGGCAGCTGTGACTTATGCCGTCATTAATATCGCAAAGGCAGGTGATCATATCGTATCTGCAAAGACGATTTACGGTGGTTCATACAACTTATTCGGACATACATTGGCAAATTACGGCATACAAACTACTTTCGTAGACCCGGATGATCCAAAGAATTTTGAAAAAGCTATCCGGAACAATACAAAAGCATTGTTCATTGAGACTTTGGGCAACCCAAATTCCAATATCATAGATATTGAAGCGACATCGGCCATTGCTCACAAACACGGCATTCCTCTCATTATCGATAACACTTTCGGAACGCCTTATCTGATCCGTCCTATTGAACACGGTGCCGATATTATTGTGCACAGCGCTACTAAGTTTATCGGTGGTCATGGAACTTCTCTCGGCGGAGTGATTGTCGATTCGGGAAATTTCGACTGGGTAGCTTCGGGTAAATTTCCTCAACTCACAGAGCCGGATCCGAGTTATCACGGAGTACGTTTTGTCGATGCTGCAGGTAAAGCCGCTTACGTTACGCGTATCCGTGCCGTGTTGCTGCGCGATACCGGTGCCACTATCAGCCCTTTCAATGCCTTCATTTTGCTGCAGGGCCTGGAAACATTGTCATTACGTGTTGAACGTCACGTATCGAATGCGTTAAAGGTTGTTGACTATCTGAGTCATCATCCGAAAGTAACCAAGGTTTACCACCCGGCTTTACCCGATCATCCCAATCACGAACTTTACACGCGTTACTTCCCCAATGGAGGTGGTTCTATCTTTACATTCGATGTGAAAGGTGGTGAGAAAGAAGCACAGACCTTCATTGACCACCTGGAGATATTTTCGCTTCTGGCAAATGTCGCCGATGTGAAAAGTCTGGTCATTCATCCGGCAAGTACGACACACAGTCAGCTCAGTGCAGAAGAACTAGAAGATCAGGGGATTCATCCGAGTACCGTGCGTTTGAGCATTGGTACGGAACACATTGATGATATCATCGATGACCTCGATCAGGCATTTCAATATATCTGATAAGAATCTGCGTTCTCGCACGTGATGAAAAATTACAACAATCAAAAAAGATGACATCAGCAGATTTTGCTATGTCTCCTTTGAATCACCTTGGTAGAACCGATCGATAGGTCGTTCATCCAAGGTGGTTTCATTAAATTACATGACTATCTGATGTTATGCACATTCAGTCCTGCGGATAAATTTGGCAAATGATTGTCTAGAAATGACTTTCGGATACATAAGTAATATGAACAATATAATGTCGTGTTTTGAATTCTGGTCGTTGGTTTCCTTTTAAAATAAGTTTTATGTTTTCAACGGTCTCGGATTGGCGAAATTTAAGAGCTAATATATAAACGGAATAATACGGTAAGGTACTTTTTGTTCGTAGATGTTCCAGAGTTCACCATATTTAAGCGCACACCGTTTATCATCGTCTTTTTGACGGGGGAACAGGAGTAGTACATAATACAGAGGATACAACCATGGCCAAAGTAGCATGGGGTAACCTGTACAAAGAATAATACCTACACCCATAAGGATCTCACCTAAATAATTCACATGTCGGCTCATTCCCCAAAATCCATTAATTAACAGAGTTTTACTGCCATCGGTAATGGTTTCTGGCATAATGCCCAGAAAAGGTCTCTCAGGATTCTTTTTAAAGGAATATTTTTGCAAATTGGCACCACGGGATAACCCCCAGCCGATGATGAAAATAAGCACATAGATGACAAATAACCACGTTGGTGTATAAGGATTGGGCAAGTTGACTGTTGACCATAATGAAACTGCATAGAAATAAGGATAAAAGACCAGACATCCCCATCCTAATTTGAATCCAACTCTTTCGGCAAAAAGATCATACGTATACAGATGAACTTCTTCGAAGGTGAGATAATCAATCACAAAATAGGTGATTAAAAGGGCAGTTAAATAAATACCCGGTGAAGCGTGTGTCCCATATAACAACCAGTGATGTGCGGTGAAACTCAATACATTCAGTTCTAACAATGTTGCTCCGGCTAAATACAGCCACATCTTTGCATCAATTCGTCCACCCAATAATTGCAGGTTTTCGACTCTCCCCAAATAGAAATCAGGCAAAAATGACTTTTTTATACGAGGGTAAGGCAGCACAACAGCTAAGCTAACGATGATTCCAAAGGTGAAAGCGCCTGCTAATTCGTACCAACGGTATTGATAGAGCCAATCGTAAGACACGACATGGGAACATCCTAATAAAATCCATAACAGAACCATAACGAAGAAAACGAAAATACCATTAAGGTGATAGCGCATTTTTTCGTTAGTGTTTGGTTTCGTTACATAACCTGTTATCCAGCGACCAGGTAATATTGTGTTTAAGATGAATATTACCAGATAAATGAACGTTGGAACGAAGAAGGCAATTGTTTTGTCCATTGAGGATGGTAATTATAGCGAAGCCTTCACCTCAAGTGAGGGCTTCACTACTTTTGAATTACAAGCTTAAAAACCGAGATTTTGACGTATGACTGCGGGAACAGCTGCCTTATTGATGGCTATGTCAATGGTTTTGTAACGTACATAGGCTTCGGACACATACCATATGCCTTTATACTTGTTTTGAGTGCCCCATGAGTTTTTGACCATGTAATACTTTGTGCCGTTTTGATCTTTGGCAATGCCGAAGATTTGCATGCCGTGATCATCGGTTGTTTCGTAATTGTCAAAAGCTTTTTGGCGCATTTCCTGAGTAATTACTTTTTCCGGAACGGGGTTGGTTATTTTATAAACCAGGTCTTCGCGTTCTTTTGGCGTCATCCCGATCCATGTAGCTTCATCGGTGCCTTTAGGACAAACAGTTGCGTTGACATCCGGTACTATGCCTATACCTTGACGTGTAAACCCTTTTTCGCTTACATCGGATGCCCAACCTACTGTGTATCCATTATTGATGGCATTGTCGAGGATTGCAATTAAACTATCCAAAGGCACATTGTATGATTGTTCCCATCGCCAGTTATCTTCAATCTCAAGCGCAAAAGGTTTGTAAAATGGATGGTGTGTAAATGAAGTGATGGAAACGTAGTCATCCATGTTCAGACCTAAAGAAGCAGCAAAAGATTTTGGTGTGTATTGAACGCCTTTATAGGTGAAGGTATCCGGAATAGCTCCAAGATAGGCATCTAATATGCCTTTAAACCCATTAAACCAGGCTGTTGATAAGTGTTTATCGGGATTTTCGATGATTGCATTAACGTATGCAGCCGTAGTGGCATCTAATTCGCCGTGGTTATTCAATGAATCTCCGTAATTTAAACCTGTCATTACCGATTCGGGAACAATGCCATACTGCTTGACGATATCAAACACGTCCCAAAACTCACCGCCTCCACCAAAGTTGGTTTTACCGTGCATTCGTACATACTTGACGGCTTTGTCCTGATATTCATGATTGACAACAAACATTTCGGAAAAATCATAATCAGGTTTACCTATTCGTAATAATTCGGATTCTAAAAAGCCAAGACCTGAATAATCCCAGCAAGTGCCTGAATTTGCTTGGTTTTTTACAGAAGTAATGGGATTTGCTTTTACGGTGGTAAACACGAATCCTTCTTTTAACGGAGCTTTCTTTGTTTCACGTGCCATCATAGTGCTGACAACAAAAGTCAATACTATGAACAAGGTCATTTTTTTCATACGATTATTTTTATTTTTCACATTAAGGATGTATGGAACTCGCAAATAATCATGTTCTTAGGTTTAATTGTGATTTAATGTTCGTTTCATTGCATTTGTAAATAATTTTGATTTTAAAGGATAAACGAAATTCCCTGCCACCTTATTTTAACTTCGTTGATCTTCGATTCATGTCAGTTGGCGTTTGGTGAAACATAGGAATTTCATAAGCAATTGGAAATTAAATGGAATAAAAAATGTTGATACTTAGTTGATTTGTCAAAAGCAACAAGGTTATAACGAGTTCTTTCTGTCAGTTATTCTGTTTGAGACGCATGATATGAACAGACAAAGATAGAATTTCCTTTTGAAAAACAAGACGGATTGAATTTTTCAACGATGTTAATCATAATAAATAGAGTTGTTTTTCTGCATTTAAGACTGCATTTTAATGAGAAGGAATAATATTTAATTGGATGTGTATCTGTGTTATACAAATTTTTAACTGTTGAAGATAAAAAAGTATGTCTATGGTTAGGCATTGTATAATTAATCACTTAACTTTGCACACAAGGAGTGAATAAAGAAATTATTCCGTAAATACAATTCAATTAATCGGTTAGTTATGGAACCAGTCCCGAATTATCGGTATAAGTTTCATGTGACCTTGTTGTAAAAAAAATTTACCACATGAATCCATCACACATTGAGCACATTGGTATTGCTGTCAAAGACCTTGACGTTGCCATTCAGTACTACGAAAAATTGTTAGGTAGCAAATGTTATGCTGTTGAAGAAGTTGTTGATCAGAAAGTAAAAACGGCTTTCTTCAAAATCGGACAAACAAAGATTGAACTTTTAGCTTCCACCGATCCTGAAGGGGCAGTCGGGAAGTTTCTTGAAAAAAGAGGAGAAGGCGTGCATCATATTGCCTTTGCCGTTGAAGGTCTTCAAGACCAATTGAATCTTTTGGCTGAAGATGGTATGAAGCTTATTGATAAGACTCCGCGGAAAGGAGCTGAAGGATTAAACATTGCTTTTCTGCATCCTAAATCTACTCTTGGTGTCTTAACTGAACTTTGCGAACATCCTGAATAAGTGTCGCATCGGATACAATAAGGGTTATTCCCTGTTTTTTATTACGAATTTCATTTCTAATCAAAAAATTATTTCTTATGAGCAATCAACTCAATAAAGTGCAAGAACTCATTGATTTGCGTGCTAAGGCACGTTTGGGTGGTGGTCAAAAACGAATTGATTCACAACATAAAAAAGGAAAGTATACGGCTCGCGAGCGTATTACTATGTTACTTGATGAAGGTAGTTTTGAAGAGTTTGACATGTTTCTTCAGCATAGGTGTACCAACTTTGGTATGGAGAAAGAGAGTTACTTGGGTGACGGTGTTGTTACCGGTAATGGAACTATTGACGGTCGTTTGGTGTATATCTTTGCACAAGATTTTACCGTATTTGGAGGTTCTCTCTCCGAAACCATGGCGTTGAAAATTTGCAAGGTAATGGATCAAGCCATGAAAATGGGTGCTCCTGTAATTGGAATTAACGATTCAGGAGGAGCACGTATTCAAGAAGGTATCAACGCATTGGCTGGTTATGGAGAAATCTTTGAACGTAATATTTTAGCGTCTGGAGTAATCCCTCAGATCTCGGCTATTTTCGGACCTTCTGCCGGTGGTGCTGTATACTCTCCGGCACTGACTGACTTTACGATTATGGCAAAAGGTTCCAGCTACATGTTTCTAACCGGCCCTAAAGTGGTGAAAACCGTAACCGGTGAAGATGTGTCTCAGGAACAACTCGGTGGTGCAAGCGTGCATGCTTCTAAATCAGGAGTAGCTCACTTTGCCGTTGATTCCGAAGAAGATGGTATTGCTTTGATTCGTCATTTGCTGAGCTTTATACCTCAGAACAATTTGGAAGAGGCTCCTTTGAAACCATGCGAAGATCCGATTGATCGGATGGAAGATGCGCTGAATGAGGTGATCCCAGACAATCCAAATAAGCCTTATGATATGTACGAAGTCATTGGCGGCATTATCGACAATGGTGAGTTTCTTGAAGTTCATCGTGATTATGCAAAAAATATGATTGTAGGGTTTGCACGTTTCAACGGTATGTCAGTAGGAATTGTTGCTAATCAACCAAAAGTACTGGCTGGTGTGCTCGACTCAAATGCTTCGAGAAAAGCTGCCCGTTTTGTTCGTTTTTGTGATGCTTTCAACATTCCTTTGGTTACGTTGGTGGACGTTCCGGGTTTCTTGCCGGGTACAGGCCAAGAATACAACGGTGTGATTTTACACGGTGCTAAATTGCTTTATGCTTACGGCGAAGCTACGGTGCCAAAAGTTACTGTAACCTTGCGTAAAGCTTATGGAGGTGCATACATTGTCATGAGTTCGAAACATCTTCGCAGTGATATGAACTATGCTTGGCCAACTGCTGAAATTGCTGTAATGGGAGCTTCCGGAGCTATTGAAGTGCTTTATGCTAAAGAAGCTGCAGGTGCAGAAGACCCCGCAGCTTTTGTTGCACAAAAAGAACAGGAATATCGTGATGTGTTTTCAAATCCATACTGTGCTGCCCGTTATGGTTACATTGATGATGTTATTGAACCTCGCAATACCCGGTTCCGTATTATTCGAGCATTGCAGCAATTAGCTACTAAAAGAGTGGTTAATCCTTCGAAGAAACATGGTAATTTACCATTGTAATATTTCTAATTTGAAGAATCTATGAAAAATGTAGAAATAGAAGGTGCTGTTTTGGCAGCCATCGGGCTGGCTTTGCATGAAATGGCTGATGAAGTGCACGATATTGAAAGTAACGTACTTACTATTAAATACAACAACTTTGGTTATTCTCCGTGGAGTGCTAAAGCATTGCTGATGCGTCAACCATTACCAGTTAAAAAACATTGATTTTGTCTTGTTTTACCGATTCGTTTTTTTAGTAGAAACAAGGAAATGAAATCAATCCAAGTGTAATCACTCATAAATTATTTTCGCATGAAACAATATTCGTATAAAATTAATGGACAGGAATATAAGGTCAATATTGTAAATGTTGACGATTCCGTAGCCTCGCTTGAAGTAAATGGAGTTGCTTATCAGGTTGAAATGGAAAAACCAGTTAAAGCTGCACCTCAAGCCATTGTTCGTCCTGTATCCTCAGCACCAAAAGCATCCTCTGTTGCAGCAGGTGAAGTAGCCGGCACGATTAAATCGCCGCTTCCTGGTGTAATTCTCGACATTCCCGTGAAAGTAGGTGATGTTGTGAAAATGGGACAGAAAGTGTTATTGCTTGAAGCCATGAAAATGGAAAATGTGATCAATGCCGACCATGATGGTAAGGTACTTGAGATTAAAGTGGCTAAAGGCGATTCTGTACTTGAAGGTGTTGACTTGATGGTCATTGGATAATCCATTTGTTGCCGGATTATTTTAGGTGAGCAGTCTACGCTCAGAATTAAAAGAGGAGCTTTGTCTTCTCTTTTTTTATATATAGCCATACTTTGATTCTGATGATTTTACCTGACCCCAGGCCATTGAAGATATAGTAATTATGACTGTTCTTTACTGTTGCTCAAAAAGAGAATGTGCTTTTATGCGAGGTTTCTATGATTTAAATGAATAATAATAAAACAAATAGGCATGCATAAGTCTTTTTTTTATGCACTGATTGGGTGGGACAAACATCTTTTGTTAGCCATCAATGGGTGGCATAGCACATGGGCGGATTCATTTTTCTGGCTCATGTCGGGTAAATTGTTTCCAGTAGTTTTAGCAATTTTGTTACTCTTTTTTTTATGGAAGAACAATGGGTTCAAGACGTTTGGATTTGTGTTGTTTTTAGTTTTAACTATTGTGATTGCAGATCAGATCGCTTCCGGAGTTGTTAAACCATTAGTAGCACGTTTGCGTCCAACACATGATCCATCCATTCAATCGATGGTTCGTTTAGTACATAATTATAGCGGAGGTTTGTATGGATTTGTATCTTCTCATGCTGCTAACACAATGGGGGCTGCTTTTTTTGTCACTTTGTTGATACGAAAAAAACTCCTTTCGGGGCTCTTTTTTGCATGGGCATTGATTACTTGTTATTCGCGTATATATCTTGGCGTGCATTTTCCGCTTGATGTATTATGCGGAGCTGTTATTGGCATGTTTTCCGGTGGATTCTGTTATTATCTTATGACATCAATTGCTCATCATTGGGATAAGATTCAATGGATGGCCACTCCTGCACGTATGATGCCCAAGAATGTTCGTTATTTCTTTTGGATTGGCACCGGATTTTTTGTTGTAGTGCTTGTTGCTTGTATATTTTGATATAGGGAAAAGAAAAACGGCAAAGATTGAATTGTCTTTGCCGTTTCCTGATTTATATGTTTTTCTGATTCTATTAAAGACGAGGTAATGCGTGAAAATCATTTAGTGTAATAGGAATAATATCCAGTGAGACTTCATTTTTAACGATGTTGATAACTTTTTCGTTTAATACCTGTTCAAAATACTTCTCAGCTTGACCTTCTTTTTTGAGCATGTCTTTTGCATAATCCGCTAAAAGATCTTCAGGGAAATTGGTAATACCATATTGAGCATACTGGGCTTTGATGGTTCGTATTGCATACGCTTCCAGGTCTTCTTGTTCAACTTTAATCTCGTTTTTTTCGGCAAGTTTATTCCGAGTAAGTTGCCATCTTAGCGTGTCGAGCATATTACTAAACTCTTTTTCGATAATTTCTTCAGTTACTTTTTCGTTAGTTGCCAATAACCATCTTTTCAGAAAGGCTTCAGGAAAAGCAACATTGGATAGTTTACTTATCAAGTAATGACGTGCGTCTTCTTCAAAGCGGTAGAAGCTGTTTTCTTCCATAATGGCTTTAAGTGCTTCTTTTTCTTTATCACGAGCTTCCGCTTCAGTAGTGACTATATCTTTACCATATATTAGGTCAAATAATTCCTGATCTAATGGATGAAGCTGATGACGAGAAATATTTTCGATAGTAAATGTAAAGTCGGATTTGAAATTTTGAATTTCATCCTTTGACACTTTCAGCAATGAAGCTATTTCTGTTTCGTTTGTAAAGGCTTTAGAAGGATTGAATGTTACAACTTCGCCGACTTTCTTGCCAATGAAAAGATCTTTTTGTTCCGGTGTCATGAGCGAAGGAGTAAATACTGCATCGGCGACACTAAGCTTTGAGTCCAGATCTTTGATTTCTATCAGGGAGCCTTTGACTAAATCTTTTTCTTCAACTGTTTCTGCATCTATATTAGAGCTTAGCCTGTCTTGCAGACTTTTAATCTGATCATCAACCAGCTTTTCTTCAACTTCAATATCATAGTAAACGATTGAATCATCTTTGCTAAGTGATAGTTCAAATTCAGGAGCAACGGCAAAATCAAAGAGAAGTTCTACTGTTTCGTCGCTGTCAAAGTCGATGGAAGCTTGTTCTGTTTCGTTGGGCAAGATTTCTCCTAAGAGATTAAGGTTGTTGTCACGAATATACCCATTAAGTGCATCACTCACCACTTTATTAACTTCTTCAGCCGTAATGGCTTTACCATACATTTTCTTGAGTAATCCTATAGGGACCATGCCGGGGCGGAAGCCGGGAATATTTGCTTTCCGTTTGTAATCTTTTAATGATTTCTCCACTTTTTCGGCATAATCCGAAGATGTAATTTGTACTATAAGTTGTGCATTTAGTGCATCAATATCTTTTCTGACAATATTCATTTGTTTATATTTTGTTTTTTAATCAAGAACGAATGTAACTTCATGTCAACAGATTATCATTTTCTTGTTTGTGAAAATGTTGACATATTTGTTTCATTATGTGTGGTTTGGAATAAAATTAAAGTAAGCGGTATGGTGTTACAACTTTCGGGACGGATTGTTGAATCAGCTGCGCAACATATGTCTATTTCTTATTTCTTGTTGACATTTCAACTCCATCATACGCCCAGATGATGTAAGCTGCTCCCCAGGTAAATCCTCCTCCGAACGTTGTGAGAATAATTTTATCTCCTTTTTTTAGTTTGGGTTCCCATTCTGCAAGACATATAGGTAAAGTTGCGGCAGTGGTATTTCCAAATTTTTCGATATTCACCATAACTTTTTCTTTA
>Ga0326727_10012119_pt1 | contig 19756 bp, 10 predicted proteins | sample MB2enrmetagenome_FD_207643 | JGI IMG/M metagenome (GOLD analysis project Ga0326727, IMG submission 207643) | Lab enriched peat soil microbial communities from McLean, Ithaca, NY, United States - MB29MY | ecosystem: Environmental > Terrestrial > Soil > Wetlands > Peat | place: USA: New York...
CGTCCGCCGCAAACACGGGCGGCTTCCTTCAAGTCGCTGTATCGAAAGCGCGCCGTGCAGCAGTGTCTCCCACTCCTCCACCCGATTGCAGACGGCGCGCTTCCGATACAGCACTAAGACTTGACTTCTGGGGACTCAGGGGTTGCACTTCTATGAGAGGGCGTTTCTCGTCAAAGTGCCCGGCGTGGCGGGGCCATCGACGATTACTAAACGCTAGGCGACTCTCGTTAGTGATGCCGAGACCCATGGGAGTCTGGCCCACTTTCAGATTGCAGTCGTTCTATTTTCCGGGTAGGGCGTCCATTCTGAATCCAGCTTAGGCAACCGGCGTTTCGCTGGGTGCACCGCGACCCCTCGGAATCTTTGGCTAGACTCGTGATTCTGCGGGGACCCCTCCTGAGAGTAGTGTGATAGACTTGAATTATTGGGCCGTGACAAAACCGATATCATGCCGTGGGGAGTGAGTCCGTGGAGCGTTCACCCGCTCAAGCTGTTCGTTTCGGTGGCTTCGAACTCGACACTCGCGCCGGTGAGCTGCGCAAGGGTGGGCGCCGCATCCGTCTGCAAGAGCAACCCTTCCAGATTTTACTCATGCTGCTGGAACATCCCGGAGAAGTGGTGACCCGGGAAGAGATCCGCAAGCGCTTGTGGCCGAACGATACCATTGTCGAGTTCGAGCACAGCATCGGCACCGCGATCATGAAGCTGCGGCAAGCGCTGGGGGATGATGCAGGAACTCAGCGCTTCGTCGAAACACTTCCACGCCGCGGCTTCCGGTTCATCTTTCCCCTGGATGACCCGGGCGACTTGGCGGCAGAATCCGCAGCGGGTTCAGAAGTGATGCCGGCGCCGAAGCCTGCCATTGAAGAAGAGGTGGCGGGCGCGCCCATAGGGATCGCAGCCGGAGGCCAGCCCGCCGGCGCCCCTCCCGAATCCGCAGCCGACTTCACCCATTCCGAGCTCATCGGCCGCACCGTCTCGCACTACCGCATCCTCGAGCGGCTGGGTGTGGGCGGCATGGGGATCGTCTACAAGGCCGAGGATGTAAGACTGGGCCGGAAAGTGGCGCTGAAGTTCCTGCCCACGGTCCTGGCCGATAATCCTGTGGCGCTGGCGCGCTTCGAGCGCGAAGCGCGCGCCGCCTCGGCGCTCAATCATCCGCACATTTGCACGGTCTACGAGATTGAAGAAGTGGATGGGCAGCCCTTCCTGGCGATGGAGTTGATGGAGGGCCAGACGCTGAAAGACCTTCTAGCTGCGGGGCCGGTCGAAGTCGACTCCGTAAGGGAAAGCAGAGAAGAGTCCGGCGCTCGCCGCGCGCCGCTACAAACCAACAGACTGCTCGATCTCGCCCTTCAGATTGCCGATGGGCTGGAATCGGCGCACGCCGCTGGCATCGTCCACCGTGACATCAAGCCTGCGAACATTTTTGTGACCAAGCGCGGCGAAGCGAAAATCCTCGATTTCGGCCTGGCCAAACTGAATGCAGGGCCGGGGCTTGCTCCGGCTGCCGACGACGAGGCGCCACGGCCCCAAGGGGCAGCCGTACAAGACGCACCCACGGCGACGATCGACCTCAGCCAGCTTACCATCGCCGGTGCAGCGATGGGGACGGCGGCTTATATGTCGCCGGAGCAGGCGCGGGGCGAAGAGGTGGACGCGCGCACCGACCTGTTCAGCTTCGGTGCGGTGCTCTACGAAATGGCCACGGGGCAGCAGGCGTTCAGCGGCGCGACCTCGGCCGAGCTTCGGGAGGCGATTCTGAGGCGGGAAGCGACTCCGCCCCAGCGCCTGAATCCCGCCCTCGACCCACGGCTCCAACTGATCATCGAAAAGGCTTTGGAAAAAGACCGCGACGTGCGGTATCAGCACGCCTCGGAGATTCGCGCCGACCTGAAGCGCGTGAGGCGCGACACGGATTCGAGGCGTGCTATACCTGCGGCCCCGCAGCGCAAAGGGCCAAGAAAGCTGGTGTTGGCCTCGCTGGCTGCGGTTCTTATCCTGGCGGCGGGATTGAGTTACCGCTACTACTTGCGCGGGCTCCTGCACAAACCCGCCTTAACTGAGCAGGACACAATCGTCCTTGCCGATTTCACCAACACGACGGGGGAGCCGGTTTTTGACGACACCCTGAAGCAGGCCCTGCGAGTGCAACTGGAGCAGTCGCCCTTCCTGAACGTTCTCCCGGAAGAGAAGATAGGTCAGGAACTCGGTTACATGGGTCGGCCGCGGGACACCAGGCTAACGAGGGAGGTGGCGCGGGAGGTGTGCCTGCGGACTGGGTCAAAGGCCATGCTGGTGGGTTCGATTGCCAGCCTGGGCGCTCACTATGTGCTGGGATTAAACGCGGTGAACTGCCAAACCGGAGATTCCCTCGCCAGCGACCAAGTGGAGGCGGAGAGCCGCGAGAGGGTGCTCGGGGCATTGGGGCAGGCGGCAACCAAGATGCGGGGAAAGTTCGGCGAATCGCTAGCGAGCATTGAAAAACATGACGCCCCCGTGGAGCAGGTCACGACCTCGTCGCTGGAGGCGTTCCACGCCTACAGCCTGGGTCTCAAGGAGGTGTACGCGGAGAAGGATGATAAGGCGCTTCCCTTCTTTCAACGCGCGACGCAGATCGATCCCGATTTTGCCATGGCCTATATGCGTCTGGGAGGTGTGTATTACCGCCAAGGTCAGCCGGGCCAGGGAGACGCAGCCACCAAAAGGGCGTACGAGTTGCGTGGGCGGGTGAGTGAGCGAGAGAAGTTTTTCATCGACTCTCTCTACTATCGAAACGTCACCGGGGAACTCAAAAATGCCCTCTCAACATGCGAAATTTGGCGTCAGATCTTTCCGGGCGACCCGACACCATATGGCTACCTCGGGGAAATCTTCAATTTGATGGGGCGGTATGAGGAAGCCCGGGAAAACCTTGTTGAGGCTGTGCGCTTGGAACCCAACGACGTCGGCAATTACTCCGAACTCGTGTGGGCACACCTCGGACTCGAGCGGCCTGACCAGGCCCGAGAGGTTTTGATGCAGGCGCAGGCCCGCAAGCTCAGCTTTCCTTGGTCGACCGAATTCCTGTACTACATGGCCTTCCTGCATAGGGACGTTGGAGAGATGAACCGGCTCGCGAGCGAATACTTAACGCATTCAATGCTGGATAAAGAGGCGGCAACGGCGGCCTACTACGGGTGCCTGACCGAGGCTCGAGAGTTGATGCGCCGGACAATTGACCGCATCCCGGCGGAGGTCAGGCGAGAGTGGGGCGCTGATGTCGACGCGGTGGAGGCGATGTGGGAAGCGGAATTGGGCAATGCGGAGCAAGCAAAAAAGAAAGCGGCGGAGGCGCTGGCCGTTGTGGGAAACCCTGAGGCTCAGAGCCATGCGGCTCTGGCCCTGGGGCGGGCCGGCGACTCGGCGCGAGCCCTCGCCACAGCTGACGAACTGAATCGCGAGCGCCCTTTGGATACAATGCTGAACGAGTATTGGTTGCCCACGATTCGTGCCGCCGTCGAATTTAGTCGCGGCAATCCTTCGCGAGCCATCGAGCTTCTGCGGCCGGTTACGGCCTACGAACTGGCTGCGCCGTACGTACCGGAGGTTCCCCTCTTGCCAGTGTATATGCGCGGCGAGGCTTACTTGGCATTGCGCCAGGGCAACAACGCTGCGGCAGAGTTCCAGAAAATCCTCAACCACCCGAACATCGTGCTGAACTGCCCCTTGGGCGCCCTGGCCCACCTTGGCTTGGGCCGCGCCTATGCCGTCGAGGCCGGTGTAGGGGCGGGCCCCGTGCCTGTCCAGGGACACCCACAAGGGACGCCCCTACGGCACGATGCCCTCGCGAAGGCCCGCGCCGCCTATCAGGATTTCTTCACGCTCTGGAAAGGCGCCGACCCCGACATCCCCATTCTCAAGCAAGCCAAGGCGGAGTACGCGAGGCTGAAATAATCCCCGCGCTCCGGCAGTCGCTTCCGTAACCTCCTGTGCCCTATGCATTTCCCGCCGCGAGGTCGCTCTCTGCCTTTGGCTCCCCGAACGGGGAGACGGCTTCCCTTCAATGCTAGCGTGCGCTGGTTTCCGTCGCCTGCTTCTCAGTTGCGCGGCTGCGCAGGTTTGTATGCATCCGCTTGCACTGGTCCGGTGTAAAAAGCAGGTAGGTCCAGGCCATGCGTTCAAGGTCGTCGCGGGACCATATGCCGCGCATGATGCCGGCGGGTGAGTGCGCGTTCAGGCCCAGCAGCAGGTGGCCCACTTCGTGTGCGATTGCGTGGCCCAAGATCCGCTCGCTCCGCGCACGGCCTTGTGTGGCCAGATCGTCGACGCGGTAGTAAAAGATGTTCAGGACGCACCCCCGCTGGTCTTCGTGGCATCGCGGGGCAAAGCCCAGGGGCTCATCGCGGGTGAAGAGTTTTGCGGCCGCGGAGCGCGCGAGGATGCGTAGAGCGAAATCCCTAGTTCCCAGTTCCTCTTGGCAGGCCGGATACCCCTCAAACTGTGCGGGTGAGAGGGGACAATCGACCCAGGCCACTTCCACCCCTGCTTGTTTGAATATCGCCGTCGTTATCTCTTCCGACCCGGCCAGGACGGCGGGCGCGAGATGCATGTAGTTATACACCCGCAGAGTAATGCCGAGGGTCTCGTTCCGATCTGCCAGATCGGGTTCCCCTGCCGCAAGAGCGGCGCTCGCCACGAACATCGCCAGAGCCAGACCACAACTCCAATCCACCCAGGCGCTGCTTGCTGCCTTCATGTCGTCCTCCTCCACGGGTTGCGTGGTGAGGCCGACTGTGGACCCGATCAGCTACCGACTCGATGCACAGCAGTTCAACTAGTTTTGGACTGAAGTTCAACCGCTAAGCGTTTGAAAGGAAATAGGTAAACATGGTCAATGATGCGGGGTTCGTCGACTGCCTCGGCGCTTAGCAGGACTGTTGGTGGGTGGCAGGGCGGGGGAGCTTCTTTCTTACCGATGCACCGGGCGAGCCGCCGCGGCCCCACCCCATTCACTGGGGCGATCCCAGACCACAGCGGCCCCTCGCCGGATGGCTCGATGCGTGGTAAGTCAATGCGGGCTCACCGATAACAATCCAGGCTCAGGGTTGGGCCTGGAAAATCGCCTGCCTGGAAGATGGTCGCCGGCCAAGATAGACACTCAGTAACGGCGTAGTGTTTACCGATTCCCAGCCACTTGGACGCATTGTCGAAACTGATGAAGTGCCTCACGCATTCAAACTCCCGAGATACGGGGTTCGAGGAAATAGCTCCTGCCCTGTCGCCAAGGGTTCACGAATATCTGTTGATGACAGCCCAGCCCGCCGCTCGAGCCGGATTTGGAACCAGTCGCCGAGCCGTCAACTGGGCGAGTGCATCGCGGCACGCTGCGTTTCGGTTTGGAAGCCGACTTCAAGTCGCTGTATCGAAAGCCCGCCGAGCAGAGTAACTGCTATCTCACAACTTTGTACAGTGGGCGCGCTATCGAGAAGCAGGTCTGCGCTACTTCGTAGATCGGAGCAGGATCGAGCGGGCCTGATCGAGGTCGATTTTCAACTGATTGGCATTGGCCTGGAAGGTCGCACGGCTCCAGGCATCCGTCCAGTTCGCCGTCTGCCACAGTTTGGGTAGAACGAGAATGGTGCGGCGGGTCATATCGGCGTCGTCACGCAGACCCTCTTTCCCTCTACGCTACCTTTGCAGCAAAAACTGGTTTATGTACGCCTCGTCTTGCGCCTCGCTGAGGTCCGTGGTATCGCCCAGGATGTAGCGATACTGAAACGGCGGAGCCAGTGCCACAACTCGACGCATCCAGCTTGTCGGATCGGTCCAGAGAACGGGACGGTTTCCCATGGCTTTCACCAGATCATCGAGGTCCCAATGAAGCACAAAACCCGGTATGACGGCTTCGAAAAGGTCAGTGTTCATCGTATTGTCAAGTGCGAGCCGCAAGCTATAGGGTGTTCGATCCAGCCATATCTTCTCGATGCGAGTATCCGTGGCCGCGGCCAGCAAGAGCCAAATGCCTTTGACGCTGCGAGCCGTGGCGCGAATTGAGGACGGATCGACATCGGAGCGCGCCGCCAGAAGATCGACGCCACGCAAAATGTCGTGAGCCCGCATGGCCGGCAGATTCCGTCCGATCTGGTTAGCGCGGGAATTGGCGAGCCAGTCTCCCACGAACGGCCTGTCGGCGCCTTGTTCCGGCACGGAGCCGCGAGGCTCCATTACAAGCACCACCCGGCCCGCCTTGACCATCCTTTCCGCTATCCATTCCATGGTGGGCGCCTGGAAGTAAGGCGGCTTATCCGCCAGCAGCAACACCGCCGGCTTTCGCCCCTCGGAGCTAGGAAGGTAGAGTGTGCCTTGGACATCGATACCGGGCTCGCTCGTAAACACTATTTGCTGGCGACTCCCTTCCGGGCTGCTTGTTTCAGTCAGCACTTTCACCACCGGCGGGGCTGACCCATCCGAGGGAACTCCCAGGTTACGGAGTTCGGCAAGTAACTCCTGTGTGGTTCCCGGCTTCTTCCTGGCGTTGAAGTCATCAAGCAGCAGTTGATAGAGCTTGCGGCTGCCCGGTTCGCCCTCGACGTGGCCCGTGCGTGTTGCCCAGAGATCCTGGTTGGGGAAGAGCTTGACCGGCTCTTCGCGTGGATCGCCCTTGCCGTCTTTGAGCCATCGGATCAACCACTCATACACAGCTTCCCGGCTTACCAAGGGTGTCCCGTGGGGGCCCGGCCCGACAAAAAAATGTACCTTGTCTTCCGCGCTGTAAAGGCGGTACCAGCGCCGAGCTTCCTCATAAACCATTTTGCCGCCCGCAGGCGCGAAGTAGTCATGCTCGGTGGCTTGGATCAGCCAGGGAGTGGGCGCGGTGAGTTCCACGAAGTCGGCCACATCCAGCCCGCGCGCCAGGAAATTCGGAAAAGCCATTTCAGTATCGGGATCGGGGCCCGCGAAAAGCAGTCGATAGGAATTGGGGTAGCAAGCGGGGATAACAACTTTGATTCTTGAATCCAGTGCGCCGACAAAAGTCGTCAAGGCACCTCCGCCCGAGCAGCCCGCAGCTCCCATGCGCGTCGCGTCCACGTCCGGACGGCTCGCCAGATAATCCAGTGCGCGCATGGCATCCCAAATGAAATAGCGGCCAGCGGCTTCGCCAATCAAGAGGCTCTGCGCGCCCGCCTGGATATGTTCGGGCACGGACCAACCCGCCAGGGGACCCTGAAGCTGAGGGTCATAAGTCTGCTCCCTTTCGCCCTGGCCGATCGGATCGAAAGCCAGCGCCACAAAGCCTTTCAAAGCCAGGTTTGCCGCCAACCGCTGGGGCTCGGGCTTACCCTCCTGGGTATGGCCTGACTGAAGAAGGACCCCTGGATAACGTCCGGGCTGCGCCGGCCGATAGACGTCGCCGGTAACGAAGAAGCCCGGCAAACTCTCGAACAGCACCTTCTCGATGGAGAATCCCTGAGCCTCGATACGGCCGGTGATCCTCGCGTTCAAAGGCCCGTGGTAATTCGGCAAGCCACCGAGAATATCCAGAAGCGTTTCGCGGACCCATTTTTTGCGGCGTTCCGCATCTCGAACCGTGTGGATGGCCGCAATGGCGCTCTCGCGTTTGTCCAGTTGCTGTTGCGCGATCCGATCCATCCATTGCAGGAACGGATCAGGGGCGTGCTGTTGGGCGGAGGTAAGAACAACACCGAGAAATATTGAACATAAAACCGAGAGAACAGCAATTCGCATGGCGCCTCAGTATAGGGCGGGTGAAGCGGCTATGTCGATAGCGCTTCGACTCAGGCGACTCAGGCCGCTCCCAAGCGCACGTACTGTCGTAACAGTACCAGAGTGCCGTTGAGCGCTCAGGGCCGGCAAGAGAGAATCACGGGAGATGAAGGTAATGCGCTCCGCTTCAGTGGGGCCAAGGAGGTTGTGCCTTGAACAACCCAACTTATCTGAACCAGTGCAGACGGTCGTTACTGGCCAAGCAGCAGGAATTGCTCGCCGCCAATGGCGGCAGGCTGGTCTTGGGAGCAGCCGGAGGGCTGGCAGGGGCAGATTTAGGGGACCAGGCATTCGCCGAGACGGAGGCCAGGGTTGACGCCCGCCTAAGTCAGGACAGGAGCAGTCTGCGGCGATCCATCGAGTGGGCGCTGGTCCGCCTCACGAAAGGGAATTACGGGATCTGCACTGCTTGCGGGAAACCTATCAGCCGGGCTCGCTTAAGAGCTGTTCCTTGGACCGATTATTGCCGCGATTGCATGGAACAGGAGGGCTCCTAGTTCTGATGCCTCTGCGAGAAGGATCACCACTATTGGCAGGAATTTGTATCCTTTGCCCGCACGCAACTCTATTGTTGCTCCCGGTTTCGTCATTATACGTTCAGTGTTTTCAGAAACGCGACACCCTGCACCGTGAGGTCCCAGTTCTGCTCGACGAAATAGTTCTTCACGCCGCCGGTCTTGGCCGCGGTAAAGATTTTCGGCCAGTCGAGGCTGTCCTTCCCCACCGCTACTCCGCGCTCGCTACGCCTCGGGCCAGCGCCTCGCCCTGCTCCTGGGCCTGGCATTGGTGCGTTCAAATCCACACCCTGTAAATGCATCGAGATGAAACGCCCCGGATACTTTGTGAAGTACATCACGGGGTCTCCCACGACTCTCATGGCGGACATCTGGAATTGCATCTTCACCAACCTGGGATCGAGCAGTTCAAGCAAGACCTCGTAGGTGAGCCGGCCGTCGACCTTGGACATCTCGAACCTTTCATCGTGCAGGAACTGCTGAATACCGGCTTCAGCCGCCGCCTCGCCGATCTTGTTATACTCGTCCGCCGCTTTCTTCACGGCATCCATGGTGGTTACGCCGTTCTGCACCGGCCCATCCAGGCTCGCTGTACCCATCTGGGTCATGCCAATATCTTTAGCCCAGGCAATCATCGCCTGTTGCTTGTTGCGGAGTTCTTCGAGCGTAAAGTGGGAACTCGGGCACATAAGCCCGTGATCCTCCAGAATCTGCTTGGTCCGCTTCGCGTCCGCGAAGCTGGCAAACTCCTCGTAGCCCGGCGAGCACAGCTCCAGGCTCCCAACCCCCAAGGCTGCCATATCCTTGCACAACCCCGCAAAGTCGCCATCCTTAATCCGCTGCCGGTGGGGGTACGTCTGACTCCCAATCGGTAATCCCAGGGGATTGGCGCGCAGTTCCTGAACCCTCATTGCCAGGAACCCGGCGATAGCGACATCCGTCGTCGATTGCTTGAGAAACTCCCTTCTCGAGATTGCAGACATATACGCCTCCATTTGTAGGGGCGGCCCTTGTGGCCGCCCTCGGGCAACCACAAGGGTTGCCCCTACCACACACCGGTTGTGGCCGCCACGGCAACCATGCCGCGATGGCCGGAACCCTACGATGCGCTCGTCAGTTCCCATCCCGGGCGATAGTCACGCCTCAAGTACTGGTTGGCATCGTTGATGTTAGTGAACTTCATGCTTTTCCTGTCCCAAAGCAGCGCCGGCGCGCAATTGTCCTCGTTGAAAATCTTCCGGCTGTAACGAATCGCCGCCCCAGCCAGGGCGATGGCTTCCGAGCAGTTGGCCGCATTGAGGAAGTTGCCTTGCGAGGCCGGGCCGCCCTTGAACGCCGTAAGCCACTCGCTCTCGGCTCCGTAACCGCCGCGGCGTTCGCGTCCCCCTTGGGGCTGGGGAAGTCCTTTGCGTGTGCGATACTCCTGCATCTTTTTCGCGGGGATTATTTCATCATTCAGGATCATTCCCTTGTCGCCGACGAACAGACTCCCCGCGGCAGGAATCGACTTACCGTCTTCCGCTAACTCGCCGGGCGTGAAGGGTCGCATTCCGCCGTCGTACCAATACAACGTGAGCGCCGGCCACTGGCCATGTGCTTCGAACTTGAAGCACACTCGGTTGGCGTACGGAAACGAGAAGTCGTTCATCTTAATCGTGCTTACCTGGTCGTTGATTTCACAGCTCGAGCTGGACTGAGCTTCGACGCTGTACGGTACCGGCAGGTCGAGCGCCATGAAGATCGGCCAGAGGCTGTAGTTCCCCATGTCCGCGATGCTGCCGGCTCCAAATTCGTACCAACCACGGAAGACCGCGTGCGTATAGCTGGGATGATATGGCCGATCGAGCGATGGTCCCAACCAGAGGTCCCAGTCGAAGCCTGCGGGCACCGGGGGCGTGTCGGTCGGAAGGCTCAAGGCCTGCGGCCAGAACGGGCGGTCCGTCCAATTGTGCACTTCCCTGAGCGCACCGATGGCGCCGTCCAGGATCATGTCTCGCACCGGGGTGATCGGCCTATGCCAAGCCAGCAGGTGCGTGGCCACGCCGGTTTTTTGCGCCGTCTCGACCACCATCCGAACCTCCGCCACCCGGTTGGCGAGGGGCTTGTGCATGAGCACGTGTTTGCCTTTCTTCATCGCCGCAATCGATATGGTTGCATGCAGGTGGTCGGGCGTCATGATCTTGACGGAGTCGAGGTCCTTCTCTTGTTCCAGCAGCTCGCGGAAATCCGCGTAGGACGCTACGCCGTTGAAGTTCTCGGCGGCGCGCTTCTTGGCGTAATAGGTCTCGATGATCTCTTTGGCCATTTCCCGGCCGGCGCGGATGCCCTCGACTCCGGCGCCCCAATCGGGGTCCTCAAGAACCTTTCGCACGCTGTCACGGATGCCTGTCTTGTCCCAGTCAATGTAGTTTGTGCCGTCCTTAACGGGATCACATACGGCCGTAATCTGAACGCCGGGCGTGGCGATCAACCGCAGCATCTCCCGCGTTCCTTGAGTGCCGCATCCGATGTAGGCGAGGGTAATCTTATCGCTGGGAGCTACATATCCGGGCCCGCCCAGCACGTGTCTCGGAACTAGGGTCAGCGCCAGTCCCGCCGCTGCGGGGGCGAGGAATTCGCGACGGTTGATATTGGCCTTGGGAATCATCCCGACTCTCCTTTGGTTGTACTATTCCGCTCTGGGACACGCGCGGGCCCCCGCCTGCGCCGGGGTGACTGGGCCGGGTGGCCACAAGGGCCGCCCCTACGGCGTGGACCTCCGCCGACGCAGGGGTGGCGCCTTTCTTCATTCCCCCCGGTATGGGGCGGGACAACGGTGGCCTTTTTCACCGCCGCAGATTATACATCCAGCCGGATTTTTCAATTCGTTTTTCTCCCTTCCAGACCGGGGGACAACCTCAATGAAATTGAACGAGCCCGTGCCGCCGGCTATATAGTTCTTTTCGGTGGGCTCGGCTGCTACCGAAACCTTGTTTGACATTGCCACGACTCGCTACCAATTAGGTCTCGATCCCGGACCTGGTGAAGCGGTACTCTTGTACTATTGCCGCGTAGATTGAACCGGGTTATTACTTTAGGCGTAAGTTGGCAGTGGGCAGTAGGCGATCCTGGGACTGACTTTGGTTCTGCGTTGCTTTGCTAAGAGAGTTGTTGGCCAGCGCGCCAGCACCGCAGGGTTCAACGACCTAATTGACGTTGGTGACCTCTTCTGGAATTGGTGAAACGTTGAGGGAAAACACAGGCTCCAAAACGCGATGCAACCTTTGGCAGGTGGTCAAGGGACGGCAACCGCGTGGCATTCATTTTCGCGCCACCGCTTCAAAACTCTCATCACCACTGGACCTCCCTGCAAGCAAATGCCCTGAACCCAATAAAGCAAGTCTTTCAGTTGCTCCTACCCAGCCCAGTTTTGAGCGGTGGCAAGCCTTTGCTCCGGCACGATATCTTGGACCTTAAACTCTATTCCTCCTGCCTCGGGGCGCACCCGGGTCGGCCCTCCTTCCCGGGTGTGCCCCCCCTCCTTAAACCTCCGGCAGTGAATCGCTCTCCCGCTCCAATTTCGAGCTCTCTTTCAGGATGAGCTTCACATAACCCCTAAGCACGACTTCGTCAATATCTGCAGGCAAAACTACTTCCTTAGGATTTCTCGAATCACAGAAAGTGTAATGCGACTCCTCGTCTAATTTAACCAAGAGGCTGCTGTGGATAAACTCTGTAAGAGGGTTGCCATACGAGATAGTTCCGGTCGAGGCGTCGAATTTCACGATCCATCCATATTGGTAACTCGCCGCGTTGAGCTCCAGCGTGTAGGGTTGTGAGTAGGGGTCTATGTTTATAGGAATGGACGATATTTGATTGAAGGCGGCGATAGCCTCTTTCAAGACTGATTCGACTTCACTCCAAATGCTGGGAGCCAGCTCAGCGATTTTCTTTTGTTTAAACTGCTCTTGCTCCAGCCTTTTCGCCGCGAGACTCTCCTGAGTTTCACGCTCGCCAAACATTTTGCTGATCCAGTCTTTGCTCATAGGCTCACATTCTAGGGCGAGCTTCCGATGGAAGTCAATTGTAGGCGGGAGCCCGCATGGTCTCAGGACATTGCCCTTTTCCAGGGCATTTTTCGCATTCGCTTCCCCATCCCGCCTGATCTGCTTCCCGGTTCGCTTTCGCTCACTCACCGCCGCTGTGGTCAGCCCACCTGCTATTGCGCGAAGGACAAGATGGGGCACCCCGTCTGGTCCCTGACCTTTATGGCCGGGGGCAAGAAGCGCGTGGAGCACATCCCCAATGAACTGGTTGTCCGCCAGTCATGTGCTGTTTATCCTTCCGATGCGGACCCTAAACTCGGCTGCCACATTGAGCACCGGCCTTCATTTCCTTTTATTGTGGTTGCTTGTGTTTGTCAACGTATTTTTGTTCTAGCCTCTGCGTTCTCGCTCTATTTCGCCTTCGGCATGACTTGGGAGCGGTTGGCAGAGGTCCAAGCCTGACCCCTGGGGAGGCTGGTGTCAGGGCCAATTAATATTGGCTATGAATAAAGCCAGGCCAATTCTGCTGGCAGGCAGAGACTTTCTCGCAGGAGGACATGGCAGCGAAGGGGCCCCGAAAAAAGGCCGAGAAAAAAATCCAAGGAAGTTCTTGACAACCTGCGGATATTGCCACAGAATCGTTTCGAATTATTGCGAAGTCTTGGGTTAGATTACGATTCTCTGCTCGGACTCTCAAAAACGGTACTTGTTTTCACGGCTTCTCTTTTGTTGGAATTGATATAAGGATTGCGAGAGTCTATCCCGCATTTTCAATCTGAATTCTCTTTCTGAATCTATCGGAGGTGATTCGAGAATGTGCAAGAAACTTAGTGGCGATAAGGGACATCTTTCGATATTTCTTCTCGCGCTGACTTTGGTTGGCGCACTCCTATTTGGGTCCTCTCAACCAACTTGGGCTCAGGAAGTGACCGGCGCGATCACGGGCACGGTAACAGACCCTTCTGGCGCCGCTATTCCAGGAGCTCAGGTCACAGCGACGGATGTGTTGCGCGGGACAATCTGGCCAACACAGACAAACCAAGCCGGCGTTTATAACCTGCCCCGACTGCCCGTGGGCAATTACACGGTGAAAGTCGAAGTGTCGGGATTTGCCACGGCTGTCCGTTCAGCGTTCGAAATTCAAATGAACCAGGTCTATCGGGTGGATTTTCAGTTGAGAATGGGGGCGGTCGCGCAGACAGTTGACGTGACCTCTGTCCCTCCACTCCTCCAGACCGACACCATGCAGGTGGGTCTCGTGACCAGCTCCAATTTCAATGTGAACCTGCCGCTGCCCACACGCAACTTTGTGGAGTTGACGCTGCTCACACCCGGAGTGACATCTCCGAACCCCGCGACGATGGAAAGCGGCCAGCGGACGTGGTGGAGCGGACGCACTTACATCAACGGCAACCGAGAAGAGGGGAATAACTTTCTCCTCGACGGCATTGAGAACAATGAGTTTCTCGATAACTTGGTGGCCTACCAGCCGAGCGTGGATGCCATCCAAGAATTCGATGTTATTACAAACAACGCTCCGGCTCAGTATGGGCAGTTTCAGGGAGGCACCATTTCCACAACGATCAAGTCGGGAACCAACCACTATCACGGCGATGCCTTTGAGTTTTTGCGGAACGACGCCCTGAACGCCAATAACTGGGCTAATAACTGGCAAGGTTTGCCGACACCCGGAATGCGCTGGAACATGTTTGGCGGAACGCTCGGAGGCCCGATTAAGAAGGATAAGCTGTTTTTCTTTGTGGACTACCAGGGGCAGCGATTTCACTTCCCGCCTGCCACCAGCGCCTACACGGTGATGACTCCCGCGGAGCGGACGGGCGACTTCTCGCAGATCTTAGCGCAGCAGGGCATTCAACTCTACAACCCATTCGCCTATGACGCCGCCACCGGCCAGCGCGCGCCCTTCCCTAACGATATTATTCCACCCAGCATGATTGATCCAGTTGCCAGCAAACTGTTCTCGTCGGGGCTTTACCCCTTGCCGGTCAGCAACAGCCTTACATTTAATGCCTATAACACCGCTTACAGCTACCTGAATAATGATCAAGGTGACGCCCGCATTGATTACAAGATAGGGGATAAGGACAGTATTTTTGGGCGGTATTCGCAAGGCTTCCAGAACAACCCGAGCTTCAACTCGGTCCCGCTCCTTGGGCAGGGGTTCGATACCTCACCGTTCCGCGGCGCCGTCATTGACTGGACGCACAGCATTAGTCCCACCGTGGTCAGCGACGCCCGGATTGGGTTCAACCGCGTCTCCATTGATAATGGCGACAATGTGCCGGGCGTGGGCAATTTAGCTCAAAATATCGGGATCGCGGATGGCAACATCGGCGGGCCAGGACTGTTGGCACTCGTTTTCTCCGGTGGACTAGCCACCCAGCTTGGCCAAAAGGATTCAGTGGTAGACTTTTACAATACCACGATTGAACCCATGGAGGACTTGATCATCACCAAAGGCCGACATACCTTCCGGTTCGGCTTTTCGATGATGCGACATCAGATTAATGCCTATTTTGCGGGGAACAGTGGTAAGTTGGGATCTCTCACCTATAATGGCCAGTACACCGCCGGCCCCCTCGCACTCGCCCCCACATCGATTGGATTCCCGGAGGCAGACTTCTTCCTGGGTCTCCCCCAGACCGTCGCCTTGGGCATCAACCACGGAACCACGGGCCAACGCAGTTCGGTCTATGGCGTTTATACCCAGGACGATTGGCGCGTGACCGACAATCTCACTGTGAACCTGGGCCTGCGCTGGGAATATAACCAGCCTTGGTACGAGGTCTTCAATCGGCAGGATAACTTTGGGCTTTACACCGGCGCTGCCGAATTCCCCTCGGCAAGCGTCGTGGGGAATTGCGCAGCCGTCCTTGGCAGTGCGAATTGCATTGTGCTCAGCAGTCGCGCGCTCTATAACGCCTACTGGCGAGACTGGGAACCGCGCATTGGTTTCGCCTATACGCCGCGTTTCCTGGGCAAGAACACGGTTATCCGCGGCGCCTATACTATTTCTTCCTTCCTCGAAGGGAGCGGAGAAAACGACCGGGAAAACTTGAACCCCCCCTTCAAGGAGCAGTACGAGAGTGAATACGCCACCGGGGCCCAGCTCATCTTGCCGGGCTCAACGACCGATCAAGGTCTGTCGACGTTGACTGCTCCGGCTAATCCATATGCGGGGGCCCAGCTTAATCCGTGGGATCCGAACTTTCAGCCGGGCCAAGTTCAGCAGTGGAACTTGACCGTGGAACATCAGTTCACGGGCGACATGTTGCTGTCCATAGGCTACGTCGGGCAGCACGGGGTCCATCTGCTTAATGGGATGGCCTACAACCAGTTGCGCTTGCCCGGCATTTACGGCTGCCCGTCCACGGCCACCCAGCCATGCGCCAGCACATACTTTGTCGGCGACCCGGTGCTTGTCAACTCCGTTGCCTCAGTCCAAGTCCAGGGCACGGACTCCAATGCCGATCAGGCCTATGATGCGCTGCAAGCGAGTTTGGTCAAGCACATGACGAAAGGGCTCGAGTTTCAGCTCTCTTATACTTATGGTAAAGCCATGAGCAATTCCATTGGCTATTACGGTGACGGCGGTCAGTCTGCCATGAACTACGGTTACTGGGAGGATCTCTATAACAAGACTTCTGAGTGGGGTCCGTCTTACTTCGACGATACTCACGTCTTCAGCGGCGCCTACGTTTACCAGTTGCCGGTCGGCCGTGGCAAGCGCTTTGGGGGGCAGTGGAACCCAGTCCTGAATGGTATCTTAGGGAACTGGCAGCTCGGTGGCACTGTTTCTCTCCATACCGGCTTCCCGATCACGGTCATGGCCGACGATCTCTCCGGTACGTTATCCGGAGGGATGAGGGCGGATTGTCTTGGTCCCGTGAGTTATCCCAAGGGGGTTGGTTTGGGGACGACTTGGTGGAGCACCGGCGAGTTTAGTCAGCCCGCAGGGGGCACGTTTGGGAGTTGCGCCAACGGGACAGCGCGCGGCCCTGGCGCGAGCGTGTGGAACCAGAGCTTCGAGAAGGTGTTCCCCATCACAGAGTCGAAGCGGTTGGAGTTTCGGGCAGAGTTCATCAACTTCACGAATACCCCAATCTTCAACGCGCCTAACCAGAATGTTGACAGCTCCCAATTCGGACAAGTCCTCAGCTCGCAGGGACAGCGCAACATTCAGTTTGCCTTAAAGTTTTACTTCTAATATCGTTAGCCGTGACCATGTGGGGGCGGTCCGCGAACCGCCCTTACATCTGGGTTCAGTCCTGTGCCTGCGCTGGACCCTCGCGTCGCCGCGAAAGCCAAGTAGCGCGGACCGCGTTTCTTGATCGGCGACTCTTGAGCGTGGCCGGCGCAAGGAGTCGCAGAGTCCACGAGCGCGAGGCGTGGGCCAGGTGACCTCTATTTGGTGGTTTCAGTTCAAGAGAGGAGACCGTATTTAATGAAGCAAGCCTTGCTTTTCGTGGGCGTCTTAATAGGGTTCGGCGTCTCGGGGCTGACTTTTGCAGCCGCCGAGCCAAATGTCAGCCTGCAAACGTTGATCCAGGAGATTCGCTCTGAAGTCTATCCTGACGAAGCCATGGACTTCATGCGGCGGCTTTACACCACGGACCGTTGGTCTACTTTTCCAAAGTACGTTGAGACCGCCGAGTATCTCAAAAGCGCAATGACCGGCATCGGGCTCCAGCAGGTGGAGACACTTGCCGCTCCAGCGGATGGCATCAGCCAGTTCGGCTACTGGACCGAGCCGCTCGCCTGGGATGCTAAGCAGGCCCGGCTGGAAATTCTCGACCCCGCCCTGCCGTATGCTGAGCGTACGCTTGCCGATTTTCAAAAGGTGCCATGTTCGCTGTGCATGTGGAGCGGGCCAACTCCCCCGGAAGGCATCACGGCGGAGGTGGTGGACCTGAAGGAAACCAAGCCTGAAGCCATCGCCAAATTGGACCTACACGGGAAACTGGTGCTGACCCCTGAAAATGCTGCCGACCTGAAATGGCCGCTCGTGAAGGCTGGGGCCCTGGGCGCAATCAACACCTTCAGCGAGAATCCCAACTTGCTGGACGGCCGTCAATGGATCAACGCCTGGGGTGATAACGGCTGGGCTTTTACCAAGATCAGCACTCCCCTCCTTTGTTTCTCCATTACACCACGAGAGGCAGCTTTGGTTCGCAAGCTCCTTGCCGAAAAGGGCACGGTGCGCGTCAGGGCCACCGTCGAAAGCCGCTACTACAACGGGCCATATCCCTACGCGACAGCCGTGATCCCAGGCACTGGCACCGAAGAAGTTCTGTCGCTCGGCCACAGTTCCGAGCAAGGCGCCGAGGACAATAGCACTGGAGTTGCCGCGATCCTGGAAGCTGCGGCCACCCTGAATCGCTTGATTACCTCAGGCAAACTCCCTCGCCCGCAGCGGGCCATCCGCATTTTGAACATGGGGGAAATGTATGGCTCCATGCACTATATTGCCACCCACCCTGACCGCATCCACCGCACCATAGCCGCGTTTTGCCTCGACACGCCCGCCGCTTCCTACGATCTGCCCGGCACAGAGTATACGTTTTACCTGAATCCGCAGGTGGCGAGTTCCTACGTCGATGCGTTCATTTTGAAGATCGCCGAGGATTACTTTCCCACAGTGGACGTGGGCACGAATTACGATTACATCCGCAAGATCGGCCGCCCTTGGCATTGGAGTCCCTTTGGTACCGGAACAGACAGCTATATGGGCGACCCGACGATCGGGGTTCCTAACATCTGGGCTTACAGTGGAAGCGGCGTCATCACACATCACAATAGCGAGGATACACCCGATCGCGTCGACTCGCGGTCGCTTCGAGATCTCGCTATCGTGGACGCTGCCTTTCTCTATTTCCTCGCCTATGCCGGACCCAACGAAGCCAGGTGGCTGGCGGAAGTGAGCGAAAACCAAGGCTATCACATGATCCTCCTCTCAGTTGACTCCTACCTGGATCGCATCGCCGCCGCGGCGAGTGCGCAACAACTTGGCGCGCTGCTCGCCGAGGCAAAACAGAAGACCGATTATTTGGTAGGGCGAGAAATCCAGGCCATCAACTCCGTTCAGCGCTTGGTGCCCGAACCCAATCGCCAGGCCTTGGAGACTTCCCTGGCTCCTCTGGTGAAGCGAGTTAGTCAATTTGGTGACGCCCAATCACTGCGCATACAGAATGCGGTTCACGCGCGCGCCGGCGTGTTAGGCATCACCTCCCCCACAGAGCCAGCCGAAACCTCAGATCCGGATACAACTGTTGCGTCAACGATCGTCGTAAAGCGCGTGCGCTTTGGCACGATCACCCTCGATGATATCTCTCCGGACCAACGCGAAGGTTATCCCTCGGGGTCATGGGACATTCCTGTAGTCACAGCTTTGTACTGGTGCGACGGGCGGCGTTCGCTCGCCGAGGTGATCCATCTCACAAACATGGAGCTGGGGCCCACGAAATTTGATTTTGTGGGATATTTCAGGTTTCTCCGCAAGCATGGCTATGTGGAATTCGTAAAGGGCAATTAGAGCGTAGGAAATGTGTAAATCTGCGATCGGCCGCCCAAGCACGGTTCTTTGCGTCTCGGCGTTGATGCTGTGGTCAGGATCTGCTTGGCTTCTCAGCGCGGCGGACGAGGGGATTACACAGATAGAAACATTGATTCAGAATGAGCAGACCGCCAGCGCGGAGAAGATGATCGAGGGCAAACTGGTCGTAGATCCCCGAAACGCGGCATTGCTCACGCTCCTTGCCGAAGTCCGCTATGATCAGAAGAGGTATAAGCAGGCGCTTCAACTGATCGATGATGCAGATGCTATTGCTGGGCCGACTGCCAAGGGGACAACCCTGCGCGGGCTCGTGGCGGTCGCCGATTCGCGGCTGGACCCGGCTGAGTCGAAGTTCCGGGAGGCGATCCGGCTCGATCCAAAATACGCGTTCGCGCATTTCTGTCTCAGCCGTTTACATTACACACGGAACCAGTTTGACGATTCAATCCAAGAGTCAAAGGCTGCCATCGCTTTAGCGCCGAACTTCGTCAGAGCGTACGAAAACCTGGGTCTTTGCTATGAGGCTAAGGAGCAGTTTGACGAGGCCAAGAAATGGTATTTGCAGGCGATTCGCCTGGGAGCGTCAGGGGGTAGGCAAACCGAGTGGCCCTTGCTGCATTTAGCAACCATGCTGGTTCGTAATGATCAGGTCGAGGAGGCCAGGCCGTACCTCCTCGAGTCGCTTAAACTGAATCCGAACAACTCGCACGCGCACTTGCAGATGGCGATTGTGCTCGAGAAGACTGGCGATCTGGTTGGCGCCTTGCAGGAACTCCAGCGAACCATGAGCCTCGATCCCACCAAGGCCGAGGCTCATTATCGGGCGGGACGCATCCAGCAACGGTTGGGCAATAAGGACCAGGCTGACAAGGAGT